>OLJA01001323.1_pt1 | contig 12935 bp, 10 predicted proteins | sample 1601401 | NCBI WGS metagenome assembly OLJA01 (sample SAMN01915217, study PRJEB22387) | human gut metagenome | isolation source: stool | host: Homo sapiens | place: USA | reverse complement strand
CCTTCGCGGGTGCAGGGCAGAGCCCTGCCGGAGTCCAGAGGCAGAGCCTCTGGCGCCTCCCCATAAAAAATGCGACTGCCAGCGCAGCCGCATGATACGTTGGTCAGATGTAGTCGGAAATATAGGGGGCTTCATGCAGCAGCGCGTGGTCAAGACGGGCAATCGCTTCGTCAGAGCCTGTGATGCGCCCGATGCGCGCTAACTTCGCGGCGGTCTTGTAGCCGATGAGCAGGGTCGAGAGCGTCGCGATGCTCATGCGCAGCTCGTAATCCGGGTCGCGGTCGGTCAGTGTGCAGTTCCCACCCTCGAACCAGACGCGGAACGGGCGGTTGTTCCACGGCAGGAAGGCATCATCAATATCCAAATCGAAGCAGACGCCTTTTTCCTCCGGCGAACAGTGGTATAGATGTAGAAACTCTTCCACATCGACGATGCGCCCCATGATGTACGGGCGAATCATTTCGCGGATGTCGCCGTCATCCATCTCAAAGGCAATCGGCTCGTTGAAGTAGGAATTGCCGCGCACCTCGTCAATCATCGAGTCGTGCGCGCGAATATACTCCCACAGGCCTTCATGCGCCTCACGGTTGATGTAAATCATTTCCTTGATGTGCATGATATCATCCTTGATGAGGTAGACCATGTAGCCCATCGGGGTAGCGTGCTGGTCGTAGTAGACGGCGACGACGGTGTCATCCTCGTCCCAGCGCCAGTATTCCTCCCACGCCAGCGAGTTGCGGAACAAACACCCGTGGGTGCTGCTGGCAAAGCGCGTGTGGAGGTTCATAAAATCCTTGTTCTCCCAGTTGACACGGCGGACATAGCCGGGCGCTTTCGCCTTGGATGGGATTTGCCTGTCCTTGACGGTGAAGGAGATTTTGTTGGAGATGATTTCCCAGCCGAAGCGGCGGTAGAGCGGGATGGAGTAAGGGAACAGCATCCCGAAGGGCTGTTTGCGCTCCCGCATGTGTACCAGCGCTTGGTACATCAGGCGCTTCATGATGCCGTGCCCGGTGTATTCCGGGTAGGTGCAGACGCTGGTGACGAACCCGATGGGGTACACCGAGTCGTAGATATTCGCCTTCAAGGGGTAGACGGCAATCTGTGAAATGAGGGTTTCGCGGTCAAAACAGCCCAGCACGTCCGCGCGCTTGAGCACGGGGCACTTGGACTGCTTGATTTCCTCGTCCTTCCAGCCGGTGTCGAACAGTTCTTGCTCCGTCACCTGAAAGGCATAGCGAAGCAGGGCGTTGTACTGGTCAAGGTCGTCGGTCGTCAGCGGTCGTATCTGATAGCCCTGCGGCAAATCCATGCTTTGTTCCATGTAGGGAAACACCTCCTGCATTACACTGAAATTGTAACGCGAAACGCCGGTGAAGTCAAGGGGAAAAGCACTGCCGGACTTTTTCAAAATGCGAAGGTTGCACAAATGCGCTTCCTATGCTATAATAAAATGTCCACGGAATGTTCATTAGCGGACATTCCGCGTTCAGACACTTTGCGAATATACCGGGGCGCGCAGGCTGCTCCGTTTTGAAACATTGCAGCAGGAGGTGAGCCGGCACTATGCCGGATACCATGTTCATGAAAGAACGAATGCTCATCACGGGCGGTCACGCGCTTCAGGGAACGGTACACATCAGCGGCGGTAAAAACACGGCGGTGGCGGTCATTCCCGCGACGCTGCTGTGCGACGAGCCCTGCACCATTGAGAATCTGCCGGATATTTCGGATGTTCATGCGCTGGTGGATATTCTTTGCAGCCTTGGCGCAAAGGTGGATTACGAGCCGAACCGCTTCATGACCGTTGACCCGCGCCCGGCGGAAGGCTGGCAGGTCTCCTACCGCGATTCGCAGCGCCTGCGCGCAAGCTACTACCTGCTGGGTGCGCTGCTGGGGCGGCGTGGTCAGGCGGAGGTATACCAGCCCGGCGGATGCGAAATCGGGTCGCGCCCGATTGACCAGCACCTCAAGGGCTTCCGGATGCTGGGCGCAAATGTAGAACAAATGGGCGGGCGCATCAAGGCGAAAGCGGACGTGCTGACGGGCACGGACGTTGTTTTTGACTGCGTATCTGTCGGCGCGACGATTAACGTGATGCTCGCCGCTGCCAAGGCACACGGCACGACCATTATCTACAATGCCGCCAAGGAGCCGCATGTCGTGGATTTGGCGAACTTCCTGAACTCGATGGGCGCGCGCGTCAAGGGCGCGGGCACGGATGTTATCCGCATCTTCGGGCGCGACTATCTCCACGGCGCAAACTACACCGTCATCCCTGACCAGATTGAGACGGGGACGCTGATGATTGCGGCGGCGGCGACGCACGGCGATGTGGAACTGACAGGCTGCATTCCGACGCATATGGAAGCGCTGTCGGCGAAGCTGCTGGAAATGGGCGCGCGCGTGACGGAATCCGACGATACCCTGCGTGTGCGCGGAACGCTGTGCGGCTACCGCGGCGTGAACATCAAGACGCAGGTGTATCCGGGCTTCCCGACCGACTTGCAGCAGCCGATGAGTACCCTGCTGACGACAGCGATGGGACAGTCCATCGTCCGCGAAACTATCTTTGAATCGCGGCTGAAGCATCTGACCGAAATTGGGCATATGGGCGCACACGTTCAATTCGTTGACAACGCGACGGCGATTATCGAGGGCGTGCCGGAGCTGTACGGCGCACCGGTAACGGCCACCGACCTGCGCGCGGGTGCGGCGCTGGTGATTGCGGGCCTGATGGCGCGCGGCGTGACGGAAATCTACGAGCCGGAGTACATCGACCGCGGCTATGAGCATCTGGAGGACAAGCTGTGCTCGCTGGGCGCGGAAATCCGGCGCGAGAAGTTCGAGTGACGGGGTTCCGAAGGATGACCATGAACTGTTCAAAATTCATGGCTTCGGATATTGATATATGCCAGGCAGCATCACATCCCTTGCTGTTGGATGCGCTGACTGCGACGGCTCCATGAATCAGGCGCTTGGCTGCTGATTCCGTGGGACAACCTGCGTGCCTTCGAGTGAATTAGAGTGTGTTTCTAAATTCACCCGGCAGCATTTTCGGCATCTTTTCTTGCACTTCTGCGTCTTCAAACCTCGATTTACCGCCAGTAAACCTTCGGTTTTCATCCTTGAATTGCAAGAAAATCTGCTCGAAACTGCACCGGTCTCATTTTAGAAACACACTCTAGGATAGCAAAACAGCCGCAGAGCAAACAGGAGGTGTTGGCGATGCGGAATCCATTTGGCGTATTGGGGTTGGAAGCGTCTGCCGACGCGGATCAGGTGCGCGCAGCATATCGCAAATTGGTAAAAACTTGCCATCCCGATAAATTTCAGGACGAAACGGAACGAAAAGCCGCGCAGGAAAAAATGATTACGCTGAATCTGGCGTATGAGGAAGCGATGAAGCTCGCGGTCAACCGGACGACGGCATCCGCTGCCTTCAACCGCGAACTTGACCAGCAGGATGCGCTGACACTGGCGGCAAAGATGCTCCGGCAGGACAATCCTGAAGCGGCACTGCGGCAGCTCCTGCGCGCATCCACCCGCGACAGCGCGTGGTACGCCATGCAGGGCAAAGTCCTCATGGCGCTGGAACAGTATGAATCAGCGCACCAGTCCTACCGCGAGGCGATTCGCCGCGAGCCGAACAACAACCTGTACCGGCAGGGGGCGCTGGACGCGGCGGTGGCGCTGAAAAAGTCGCGGACACCGTGGGGGCGCATTCAGAAGCTGATTCGCCGCTGGAAAAAGGAACACGGAGGGGAAAAAAGATGAAAAGGCTGCTGCCGCTGCTGCTCTGTGCGGTACTGGCGCTGTTCTGCGCGACGACCGCACAGGCGGCTGGCGTGTCCATCACACTTACGGCATCGGAATACGCGCTGCATTATGCCTTTGATGCGGGCGCGCAAGACCCGTTCGTCATCCTCGAATACGCAACGCCTGCCGAAAAAGGCTGGATGATGCTGTACAGCGAGGACGGGCATTTTGAGGGCGATGTTTCCCTTGCCTACTCCGGCGCGGGCGGCAAAACAAGCGTTGTGCTGACCTCGGCGCGTACAACGGGCAGCATCGGCAAGGCATCGACGACGCTTCCGAAGGCTGCGGATTATCAGAAGCCGACCGGGAAGAGCAACGCGAAAGTGATGGATTTTGTGCTGACGGAAACGCCGGAAGGCTTCCACTACGCGTTCAACGCCGCCGGGACGGACTACATGCTCCTCTACTGGCGAAGCAAGGAACAGACCGTCACCCAGCCGGTTTACCCGGACGAAAACGGGCATTACGAGGGCGACGTCGTCAGTGAATTGACCTTCGCGCGGACGCAGTTCACCGTGCAGGTGAAAAGCGGATCGGGCAGCATGAAGAAAGAAGCGACCGTGCGCAAGGGCTATCAGGCGCCGGAAACGCCGCAGCGGCAGGAGGGGCGCTTGAGCGGCGTGACCGTCTGCATTGACGCGGGACATCAGGAAAACGGACGCTTCGTCAATGAGCCGATTGGGCCGGGGCTGACTGGTTCGACCAGCGGCAAGGGCGGCATGGCGCAGGGAACCAAGACGAATCGTCGCGAGAGCATTGTCTGCCTGGAAATTGGAATGCTCCTGCGCGACGAGCTGCTTCGGCAGGGCGCGAACGTCATCATGACCCGCGAAGATCAAACGACGTTCCACACGAACATCGAACGCTGTGAAATCGCGGAAGCGGGCGGCGCGCAGATTATGCTCCGCCTGCACTGCAACAACTCCAGCAACCGCAGCAAGCGCGGCATACAGGTTTACGGCCCGCTGAACAGTGACTATGCCAAAGCGGTTGCGGATGCGGACACCTACCGCGAAATGGGGCAGAAGCTGCTGGACGCGATGAAAACGCGTGTCGGTATGACGCTGGCGAACTCCACGGGCATGGTGCGGCTGAACGACAACTATGTCGGCAACAACTGGGCGAAGATGATGTGCTTCCTTGTGGAGATGGGGTATTTATCGAATCCGGCGGAGGAATATCTGCTGGTGACGCCGGTGTATCAGCAATGGCTGGCGGAAGGCATGGCGGACGGGGTGTATGAGATTGCGGTCGCCCGCGGGTGGGTGCAAGCGCAGTAAGGAAAGGGATTTCGCCTCTGCGGAGGCGACAAGGGGGCTTTGCGGTCGCCCCCTTGACCCCTTCGCCCGTCGCCCTCCGGATGTTAGTATATGGCAGTGCTGCTTAGGAGAACGAAAGGCACACTAACTATATAACAGCTGCGATAAAAACCAACAAACATCAGTGGGGATGCGAAGGAGTCCAGAGGGCGATCGCAAAGCCCTCTGGTCGCTCCCGCAGGAGCGAAACCCTGTATAAACATGCGGACACGGCATGAGTGTGTCACCAACCGAATCGCGCGGAAGGGTCAAGGGAGGAACTCCCTTGGGGAAAGGAAAACGTATGAAACGGAAACTGCTGCTGATGCTGCTGTGCGCGGCGCGGGATTGGGCACTGCGCAGGCGGAGGTGTACCGGGTGGAGAACGAAGCGGATGTGCCGGCGGATTGGGCGGAGAAGGATACGCTGCGCCTGACCTGCATTGACACGAACCGCTCAGATGCGATGGTGCTGCAATCCGGCGGGGAAGCCATGATGGTGGACAGCGGTGAAGGACGCTATCGCAGGCGCGTGTATGCGACGCTGGATGGATATGGCATCACGGAACTGAAGTATCTGCTCAACACGCACTGCGACGATGACCACCTGCACGGCTTCATCTACCTTATGTATTCCGATTTGTATCAGGTGGATGCGTTCCTGTCGCCCAACACCACGACGTATGTGGACGAAGAGGGCTACCATCAGCAGGCGGTTAAAGCGACGGGGACGAAGAACATCCCCTATGTGCAGATTGGCGACGGCGACGAATTGACGCTGGGCAACGCAAAGCTGACGATTTTCCGCTGCCCCTTGCCGACGGGGCAGAACAACCGCAGTGCCGCCTGCATGGTGCAGTTTGGGGATTCGCGGGCGTTCCTGACCGGCGACATTGACAACGAGACGATGCAGTGGTACGCCGCGACGTATGGCGAAAAACTCCGCTGCGATATCCTCAAAGCGCCTCATCACGGGTTGGCGACGATTCCGGACAGCTTCGTGGAGCAGACACAGCCGCAGGTGCTGTTCGTCCCGAACCGCTCCGCCCTCAGCACAAAGGTGACGGCGGGCTGGGTGAAGAACCACATGCCGGGCGCGGCGCTCTACTTCTCCGGCGACGGCACGGTTACGATGCTGACCGACGGCACGGACTGGTATATCTGGCAAGAACCGAATTACGTCGACCCGCAATAAGGAGGGGCTGCTGATGAAACGCATGATGCGTCTGCTGTCGCTGGTGTTGTGCCTGATGCTGGTGCAGCAGACGGCGTTTGCCGCGATTCCGGAGGATTACGTCGTCCGCCACGGCGACCGCGAATCAAAAAAAATCGCGATCACGGTGGATGACGGCTGGAACATGGATGCTGTGTATAAAATCCACGAATTGAGCATTGAACTTGATTTTCCGGTGACGTGGTTTATCGTCGGCAAGCTGTTCTGCGCGGAAGACCGTGAACTGTGGGAAGACGCGCTGGCACACGGCGATGAGTTCGGCAGCCATACATGGAAGCACGCGCAATTGCTGGAATACTCCGAGTCCAGCGCGGATGCGCAGGTGCGCCTGTCGCAGGAGCGCGTGGACGAGGTGTTGGGCTACCACTATCCGCTGCGGCTGCTGCGCCCGCCGTTCGGACACTACATGAACTCCGAGAAGAACTTCCTGCCGATTTTCTATGCGCACGGCGTGGAGAAGGTCGTCCTGTGGGATGTGGCGCAGACCGAACCTTATCAGGCGTTCCGCGATACCCAGAACGGCTCGATTCTGCTCTATCACGCGCGAATGGCGGACTATGAGTGCCTGAAAACGCTGATTCCCATGCTGCGCGACGCGGGATTCGAGTTCGTGACGGTTTCTGATTTGCTGGGGCTTGAACCGCTGGTGCTGGACAAGCCCGACGATGCGGAAGCGACCGATGCGCCCGAAGCAACAAAGCTCCCGGAAACGACGAAAGCGCCGGCAGTGACGAAAGCCCCGATGCCGACGAATCCGCCGAAGCCGACGGACGTGCCGAAGCCAACGGAAGCGCCGAAGCCGACGGACGTGCCGGAAGCGACGGACGTGCCGGAAGCGACGGACGTGCCGGAAGCAACGGACGTACCGAAGCCGACGGACGTGCCAGAAGCGACGGACGTGCCGGAAGCAACGGACGTGCCGGAAGCAACGGACGTGCCGAAGCCGACGGATGTGCCGAAGCCGACGGATGTGCCGGAAGCGACGGACGTGCCGGAAGCAACGGACATGCCAGAAGCGACGGAAGTGCCGAAGCCGACGAACGTGCCGGAAATAACGAATCCGACGGAAGAAACGGAATAAGCAAACAGCTCCCTGATGGCAGCAAAAATCTGCTTCATTGGGGAGCTGAATTTTTGTCCAAAAACGGAAAATTGTACATTTGTCGTATTATATAAAAACGGGTCAGGGGAAAATGCTTCCCTTGACCCGTATTCGGTTACTTATCCGCCGGACGGTGCGTTGCTTCCCAATGGTCATAGTCATCCAGGAAACTGTACTCCTTTTCGCCGATTTTCCAGCCCGGCATGGTGTCCAGACTGACGGCGTGAATCGCGCTGAACACGTTCTTCTCTACATCGGGGTTCGTCTCCCGAAGCGTTTTCAGCAGCTGCTTGATTTCCGCGCGCTTCGAGTTGCCGATGCCATCGCCGCTTTTGTCGCGCTCTTCGGTCAGGCGGCAGGCGCAGGCGATAAAGTGCAGGGCGTTGAAATCGCGCCAAGCGCAGATGTCCTCCTCGTGGATGCAGTACATTGGGCGAATCAGCTCCATGCCGGGAAAATTGCGGCTGTGCAGCTTCGGCAGCATGGCTTGCAGCTGGGCGCCGTAGAACATCCCCATAACGGTCGTCTCCACAACATCGTTGAAGTGATGCCCAAGTGCGATTTTGTTGCAGCCCATTTCCTGCGCACGGTCGTAGAGGAAACCGCGGCGCATCCGGGCGCAGAGGTAGCAGGGATTTCGCTCGGCGATTTTCGTTGTCTCGAAAATGCTGCTGTCAAAAATGCGGATGGGGATTTCCATCAGGGCGGCATTGTCGATGATGCGCTGGCGGTTTTCGGCATTGTAGCCGGGATCCATGACGAGAAACTCCGTCTCGAAGGGAATGTCGGTGTGGCGCTGCAGCAGCTGCATCATTTTCGCCAGCAGCATGGAGTCCTTGCCGCCGGAGATGCACACAGCGATGTGGTCGCCGGGAGCAATCATCTTGTACTGCTTGATGCCGCGGACGAACGGCCGCCAGAGCGGTTTGCGGAAATCGGAGAGGATGCTGCGCTCGATGCGTGCAGCAGGGGATAGGGTACGCGGCATGGGGCGTACCTCCTTTGTCGAGTGAATTGGTGTGTTTACCGCGTCTATTGTAGCATACTTTCCTGCGTTTGTCATGGAGAAAATTCGCCGATACCGCATACTGTTTCCGGATCGTTCAGTCCTGCTCATCCTCATTTTTCTTCGGCGTGATGCGCGATAAGACTGGATTGCGATAATAACCATCGGGGTCAAGCTGCATGGTTTTCATAATCGTCGCCGCATCCAGTTTCGCATTGTCCAGCCCATCGTACATTTCAACAGGCTGACCGCCGCAGTTTGACCAAAGATGGCTGTGATTGTTCAATTCACAGAGGCGGTTCGCGAATGTTTCAAACTGCGGCTTGGTAAATTGAATGCCGGCTTCTTCAAGCAACTCCACATAGTAAGAAAATTGATCGCAGACAAACGATAACAGAATCCCGCGCTGGATTTTTTCCATGATGCGCTGCAAGTATGGCTTGTTTGCTTCTTCAGCAACCGCTTTTTTGCGCCACGCCGCCTTATAATCGTCATACTCCCAGTGGTCATCTCTTGTCCAGAATACAACCTCTGATAACGCCTTGCCGCACAGAGGCGTGCCGTCGGGCGCAGTGGTTTTGGCGTCCGGAGCGACATGGAGGTTTGCCAGAAAGAAGCGGAGAGAACGCGCTTCTGGCGTTTCCCAGAAATAATTCGGGTCGGCATACGCATAGAACACATCGTGTGCGGGAACGACACAGGGCTTATCGTCCTGATAGCTCAGCAGCTTGTAATACTCATTCAAGCCCAAAATGTTCGGGTAAATCAGCATTCTATGAACCAGCTCGGCATCCTGAATGCTGATGGACGTCTCCTCTTCGTACAGGTCAGGCAGCAGCATGATGGCATAGGCATGCTTTTCAACGCGCACAATTTCCGCAAAGGAAAAGAAATCCTTGCGGAGAATCTTTTTCTTGGCAGTCAATTCCGGCTCAACATGCTGAAAAAGCTCCCATGCGTGCCAGAGTGTCATCGTCCCATAAAGATTGGCACAGGCATCAAAGAAACGGTGGAGGAGGTCAAGACGCGCTTGCCCTTCTGCGGTGCTGTTGTCAAGTCGATGATGGGTGTCGATGGCAAGCCGTGTGTATAGGCGCGAGAGTTCTGTTTTGCTGACGGGTTTGGGCATTTTGACGCTCATGCGGATTCCTCCCTTCAAGCGGAAAAACAACTGCTTTCATCGGCGATTATAACACGAAATCACGATGGGGGCAAAGGGAATTTTCTTTTTTGCAAAAGCGGTGGAAAATGCGGATTTTCCCTTGACGGACAGGGCGAATTTTGCTACAATAGACCTTTGGCTGAGGGGCATTTTCCTCTCGGCTTCATAGGGGACTGATACTATTTCTGGATTCACCTGCGCCATTTGCTTGCGCCTTTTCATCCGGAAATAGTATGAATACGGAAAGGAAAGCAACATGTCAGAAAAACAGGAACAGCAGAACACGGAACGCAGCCGGATGCTGGGCACGATGGAGATGCGCAAGCTCGTGCCGACGGTGTCCGTACCGATTATGGTGTCGATGCTGGTGCAGGCACTGTATAATATCGTCGATGGGATTTTCGTCGGGCAGTATTCGCCGGATGCGCTGACGGCGGTCAACCTCGCTATGCCGATGCAGATGCTGATGATTGCTGTTTCGACCGGCATGGGTACGGGCATCAACAGCTTGATTTCACGCCGGCTTGGCGAAAAGCGCCCGCATGAGGCGCGCGACGCCGCCCGCCACGGCATCCTGATTGAGGTTGTCGGCTGGCTGCTGTTCGTCATCGTGGGGCTGTTCTTCGCCCGCATGTATATTGGCATGACGAACCCGAAGGCGGAAGTGCTGGAAATGGGCACGCTGTACCTGCGCATCGTCTGCACGCTCAGCTTGGGGCAGTTCATGTCCATCTGCTTTGAACGCATGATGCAGGCGACGGGCAACACAACGCTGTCGATGATTACCCAGCTGTCCGGCGCGGTGACGAACATCATCCTTGACCCGATTCTGATTTTCAGCTGCCAAATGGGTATCGCCGGCGCGGCGATTGCGACGGTTATCGGTCAGGTTGTGAGCTGCACCGTCGGTTTCGTCCTGAATCAGTGGAAAAACCGGGAACTGCGCCTGACGCATGAGGGCTTCCGTTTTGACTGGAAGACGGTGCAGAATATCCTCGTCGTTGGCATTCCGTCCACCATCATGCAGGCGATTTCCTCCGTCTGCACGACGCTGATGAACATGATTCTGGCAGGCTTTGGCGATATTTATGTGAACGTTCTGGGCGTATATTTCAAGCTCCAGTCGTTTGTCTTTATGCCGGTGTTCGGGCTGTGCAACGGCATGGTGCCGATTGTGGGCTACAACTTCGGCGCGCAGAAGAAAAAGCGCGTCTACGAGTGCGTCCGCGTGTGTCTGGTGTATGCGCTGGTGATTATGGCGGTTGGCGCGCTGCTCTTCCTTGCTGTGCCGAACCTGCTGATGATGCCGTTCGACTCCTCGGCGGACAAGGCGCTGACGGCGGAAGGCTGCATCGCCCTGCGGATTATCTGCTCGCACTTCCTGATTGCGGCGGCGGGCATTACGCTCAGCACGGTTTTCCAGGCGGTCGGCCGCGGCACATACAGCCTGATTATGAGCCTGTGCCGCCAGCTGATTGTGCTGCTGCCCGCGACGTGGGCGCTGTCCCTTATCGGCCCGAACGCCATCTGGTGGGCGTTCCCGATTGCGGAAATCGTCTCGCTGACGATTTGCCTGCTGCTCTACCGCAAGTGCGACCGCGAACTGATTGCGCCGCTGCCGGAAGAATAACGGTATTTATACTATTTCCAGATTCAACTGTGCCATCTGCTTGCGCCGCGCATTTTCATCTGGAAATAGTATTAGGCAACACCGCCCGACGTGCCGCCGAGTTGCGCGGTGCTGCCATTATAGAAGAATCGCCCGATGCGCGGGAAATGCTTCGCACGCATCGGGCGATTTCTTTATCATGACTGCATTTTGCAAGGAACTATGATATCCCTTGTCAGATGTACAATTCAGACTGTCAAAGACGCCGTTTCGCGCAGCAGTGAAGCGGCGTCAAGCACATGCAAGAGAGCAGTAAAGCATGGCATCAGGTGTTTTTTTCTATGTTCGTTTTTCAGGGACTTGCGCAATCACTGTACAGATGCTATAATATTGTCACAGGGATTGAACAGACTGGAAACGGGAAAGAAGTTCCGTATCCTTTTGTGACAGATGGAACGCTGACAGCAACGAATGTCGTTCTGTGAAGAACCACAAAATGAATCGTGAAGATACGTCAAAACAAGGGAGGCAAGACCTATGAAACCGTATTGCATGATCAGCAATGCAAAGACCTTCGCTTTCTCCGCAGAAAATCCCACAGGCGCCAGAGCGGGCGGTTCCAAAGGAGGAGACTGCACCAAGCTCAGTCCGACCGTGGCGATTCGCGCAGGGGAGACGGTGACGCTGGTGGACACCGATGGTCCCGGAATGATCCAGAGCATCTGGTTTACCGGCTACGTTGGACACAGTTTCGTGATTCGCATGTACTGGGACAACTGCGAATATCCTTCCGTGGAAGCGCCCATTTCCGCATTTTTCGGAACCGCATACGATGAGAATTTTGTGGACAGGGATGGAAAATACGCGGTGCTCAACTCCGCACAGATCCTGGTGGCTCCCGGACGGGGACTGAACTGCTACTGGGAGATGCCTTTCAAAAAGCACTGCCGGATCACCATGGAAAACCGCGGCGAAAAGGATCAGAGCCTGTATTATATCATCACCGGCTGTCACTGTGAGGTGCCTGACGAGATTGGATATTTCCACGCTTCCTACCGTCAGGAGCATCCCGTTCAGAAGGGGCGTTCCTACACCATTATCGATGGCATTCAGGGAAAAGGTCAGTTCGTGGGCGTGACCCTGGCCACCGGAATGAACGGAAACAACACCTGCTGGGTGGAAGGCGAAGCCAGAATGTACATAGACGATGATAAATATCCTTCCATTCACTATACAGGCACAGAGGATTATTTCTGCGGCTCCTACGGCTTTGGAAATGATGTGCAGATCAAATCCTATCAGACTTACAGCGGTCTCTACAGCGGAATGTACGCCATTTACGGTGATAACCGTGCATTTTACAACGGGCAGCAGAGATTTCTGCTGTACCGCTTCCACGTCGCTGACCCGATCCACTTTGAAACCGGATTTCGTATGACGCTGGACAACATGGGATGGACTGGACCGCGGTACGACGACTATACTTCCTGCGCATACTGGTATCAGACGCTGCCGTCCGCGCCGCTGAAACCGCTGCCGTCGGACAAAGAGATGATCATGAAGTGACCGCCGCAGGCGAACGGGTGAAAAGCATTACAAAAAACCCAGGGTGTCAAGCAAAAACGCTTGACACCCTGTTGACTTTAGGTAACACCGCACAAATGAGGTGGTCGGCTGGGGAATGGATTTTTCGTCAGATGCAAATG
>OLJA01001316.1_pt1 | contig 13012 bp, 10 predicted proteins | sample 1601401 | NCBI WGS metagenome assembly OLJA01 (sample SAMN01915217, study PRJEB22387) | human gut metagenome | isolation source: stool | host: Homo sapiens | place: USA | reverse complement strand
AGAGTCGTATTAAAGCAGCTCGAAGCAGAGGAGACAACAAAATCAGGAATTGTATTACCGGGTAACGCACAGGAGAAACCACAGCAGGCGGAGATCATTGCAGTTGGACCTGGCGGAATTGTAGATGGTAAAGAGGTTGAGATGCAGGTTGCAGTTGGTGATAAAGTAATTTATTCCAAGTACGCCGGCACAGAAGTAAAATTAGACGGCGAAGAGTTTATTGTAGTTCGTCAGAATGATATTGTAGCAAAAGTAGTTGATTAAGGAGGAATCTAAAATGGCAAAAGAGATTAAATTTGGTGCAGATGCCAGAGCCGCATTGGAAGCGGGCGTAAATAAATTAGCAGATACTGTTAAAGTTACATTGGGACCAAAAGGAAGAAACGTTGTTCTTGACAAATCTTATGGCGCTCCACTTATCACAAATGATGGTGTGACGATCGCAAAAGAGATCGAGTTAGAAGATGCTTTCGAAAACATGGGAGCACAGTTAGTAAAAGAAGTTGCAACCAAGACAAATGATGTTGCCGGTGATGGTACAACAACAGCAACGGTTCTGGCACAGGCAATGATTCAGGAAGGTATGAAGAATCTGGAAGCAGGAGCTAATCCGATCATCCTCCGCCGTGGTATGAAGAAAGCAACTGACAAAGCGGTAGAATCCTTGAAAGCAATGTCATCCAAAGTAAATGGTAAAGACCAGATTGCAAAAGTTGCAGCAATTTCTGCTGGTGACGAGGAAGTTGGTAACATGGTAGCAGACGCTATGGAAAAAGTTTCCAACGACGGTGTTATCACAATCGAAGAGTCCAAGACGATGCAGACAGAGCTTGACCTTGTAGAAGGTATGCAGTTCGACCGTGGTTACTTATCTGCATATATGTGCTCTGATATGGATAAAATGGAAGCTGCATTGGATGATCCATACATCCTGATCACAGACAAGAAAATCAGTAACATTCAGGAAATCCTTCCTCTGTTAGAGCAGATCGTCCAGAGTGGTGCAAAGTTACTCATCATCGCTGAGGATGTGGAGGGTGAAGCATTAACAACCTTAATCGTAAACAAATTGCGTGGTACATTCAATGTTGTAGCTGTCAAAGCACCTGGTTATGGTGACAGAAGAAAAGCTATGTTAGAGGATATCGCAATCCTTACAGGTGGTCAGGTGATCAGCTCTGATCTTGGCCTTGAATTAAAAGATACAACGATGGATCAGCTTGGTCGTGCAAAATCCGTTAAAGTTCAGAAAGAGAATACGATCATCGTTGACGGTGCCGGCGACAAAGATGCCATTCAGGGAAGAATCAAACAGATCCGTGCACAGATCGAGGAGACAACATCTGAGTTTGATAAAGAAAAATTACAGGAAAGACTTGCTAAGATGGCAGGCGGCGTAGCAGTGATCCGTGTTGGTGCAGCTACAGAGACAGAGATGAAAGAAGCAAAACTTCGTATGGAAGATGCTTTAAATGCTACAAGAGCAGCTGTAGAAGAAGGTATTATCGCAGGTGGTGGATCTGCATATATCCATGCTTCCAAAGAAGTTGCCAAATTAGCAGATACTTTAGAGGGTGATGAGAAGACAGGTGCAAAAGTAATCTTAAAAGCACTGGAAGCTCCACTGTACTATATTTCTGCAAATGCAGGATTAGAGGGCGCAGTTATCATCAATAAAGTAAAAGAGTCCGCACCTGGAACAGGTTTCAACGCAGCTACAGAAGAGTATGTAGATATGGTTGAAAACGGAATCCTTGATCCGGTCAAGGTTACAAGAAGTGCATTACAGAACGCAACATCTGTAGCATCTACTTTACTTACAACAGAGTCTGTTGTTGCAAACATCAAAGAAGATGCTCCTGCAATGCCAGCAGGTAACCCGGGAATGGGAATGATGTAAAATCTGACGAAAGAATCAGATAAATGAGAAAAAGACCATAGCCAGAAGAATCGAAAAGATAACTTTTGGCTATGGTCTTTTTTGTGCTCTTCATTGCACACTGATATGTGGTGTGGTAAAATGTGCATAATCAAAGATACGAAAGAAGGGGTGGCACATGGAACTTCTGAAAAAGTTTGATGCACAGAATTATAAAGACACGACCAGTGTTTTTGAAAAATATACCATACGTGGGATTATCGTGCGGGATGGAAAGATTGCAATGCAGTGCAGCAAAGAGGGAGAGTACAAGATCCCGGGCGGTGGCATGGAAGCAGGAGAGACCTATGTGGAAGCTTTAGCAAGGGAAGTGAAGGAAGAAACCGGACTATTTATCATTCCGGAAAAGGCAGTGGGACTTGGCGAGATTTTAGAAGTCCGAAAAGATATTTTTGACGATACAAAAAAATTTATCTGTCATTCCCTTTTCTATTATTGTGAGGAGACCGGGGAGGAAACACCGATTCATCTGACAAAGAGCGAGATCGCAAAAGGATATTACTTAAAATGGGCGACACCGCAGGAAATCTACGACACGAATATTGCGATGGAAAAAGATCCGTGGATCATCCGTGACACGGCATTTATCAAAATGATCCTCGATGGAAAGATTGCGGCATTACAGGGAATTGTTACTGGAACGAGGTACGAGTGAACAGTAACAATGTCCGCAGAGCGTATATTGTATTGCATATTTTTGTGTGGTGCAATTTGAAAAATTGTGATACAATTTATTTGCGTGTTGCGAAAGAACACAGGCACAAATAACAGGCGAAGGAGAAATACATGAACGATAATTACATTACACTTACCATTGGTAAAAAGAAAAATATCGCGCTTATCGCGCATGATAATAAAAAGGCAGATCTGATCGAATGGTGCGAGCAGAACAAGGACATTCTGACACAGCATTTTTTGTGTGGAACAGGAACAACAGCAAGAATGATTACAGATAAGACCGGGCTTCCAGTCAAAGGGTACAACAGTGGTCCTCTTGGTGGAGACCAGCAGATCGGTGCAAAGATAGTGGAAGGAAGAATTGATTTTGTGGTATTCTTCTCTGATCCACTGACAGCACAGCCACATGACCCGGATGTGAAAGCATTGCTCCGTATCGCACAGGTTTATGATATTCCAATTGCAAATAACCGTGCGTCCGCAGATTTTATGATCCATTCTGAATTTATGAATGAAGAGTATGAACATGAAGTGATCAATTTTAAGAAGAACATCAAAGAGCGCTCTGAGACATTATAGGAGGAAAAGGCCAGGATGAGCAAAGTAGCGATTGTAACAGACAGTAACAGTGGAATTACACAGAGTGAAGCAAAAGAATATGGCGTAACGGTTATGCCAATGCCATTTTTTATTAATGACCAGACCTATTATGAAGATATTGATCTGACACAGGAAGATTTTTATCAGAAACTTTCAGAAGATGCCAATATTTCAACCTCCATGCCTCTTGTCGGAAATGTGACAGACACATGGGATGAATTGCTGCAGGAGTATGACGAGATCGTGCATATTCCAATGTCCTCCGGGCTCAGTGGTTCCTGTGAGACTGCTATCATGCTCTCTCAGGATTATGACGGCAGAGTGCAGGTTGTCAATAATCAGAGAATTTCAGTCACACAGAGACAGTCTGTACTGGATGCAAAAGCATTGGCAGAGAAAGGATACAGTGCAGAGGCAATCAAAGAGATCCTTGAGCGTGAGAAGATGGAGTCTTCGATTTATATTATGGTGGACACGCTGTACTATCTGAAAAAAGGCGGCAGGATCACTCCGGCTGCAGCTGCGCTTGGAACCTTATTAAAATTAAAACCGGTACTTCAGATTCAGGGTGAGAAGCTGGATTCTTTTGCAAAGGCAAGAACGGTAAAACAGGCAAAGAAAATGATGATCGATGCCATGCGCAATGACTTTGACCATCGTTTCAATGATCCGGAGGGAAAGAACATGTATCTGGAGATGGCGTATACACATAATCTGGAAGATGCGGAAGCATTCAAAAAAGAGGTCGAGGCAGAATTTCCGGGTATGGAGATTGTGCTGAATCCGTTATCCTTAAGTGTATCCTGTCACATTGGACCGGGAGCGTTAGCAGTTGCATGTTCCAAAAAGATTCCGGAATTATTAGAGTAGAGACTTAAGAATTCACAAAACCATACGATATATATAATAGTACATTGGATGTAAGAGAAAAATGACCAGGACGGCATATGATTTGAGAGAGAAAAGAATCATATGTCGTCCTTTTGGCATTGATAAAAGAAAATCAGATTTAAAGTGCATATCGGAAATACATCATATTGTAAAAACAGCAGAGTTTGACATGGGTGTGGAGGAGAGTTATGAGTATGGCAAATGTAACAAAGACAACCAGAATACAGGCAATTGCAGAGTTGCAGAAACGAAAAACAGAAATCCAGAATCGGTTACAGAACGGACAATCGCAGGATTCTACAACAATTGGCGGCAATTCTTTTACGGAGGATGAATGGAAAAAAATCATTCAGAAAATGGATGAATATCTGACCGAGGTAAAGCAGGAGCAGAAAGAGCGGTTTGAAAAACGCGATAAGGAAAAGGAAATCCAGCAGTTTTATGAGAAAATGAAAATGGCAGAGCAGTATAAAAAGCCACAGGCGGAGAAATTAACCATACAGAAGCATTTAGATGGTGAGGACATTGCTCCATACTCTTATCTGGCGGAGGATGGAGTGATCACTTATAATGGCGTGTCATTTTTCTGTGATTATGAGAATAATGCGATCACACTTGGCGACATGAGTGATGAAAAGAATGTCATTACAGTGCAGTTAGAGAATGGAGGCTGCCTGAAAGTGAACAGGGACAATATCGAAGATCTGTCAAAAGCGATTGCAATGTTTTCACCGGAGGATATACGGAGAATCTTAGTTGCATTGCAGCAGGACGCAAAAGTCCGCCAGATGCAGCAGGAGATCGAGCAGGACAAGATCAAGCAGCTTCTGGCGGAACGTTAAGCTTATTCGTTATTTAAAAGACAATGCAGCAATCTGTCGTTATCTTCCGGATTCATGATACAGAAACGAATGTACTTATTATCTAAGAATGGGAAGGTGGAACAGTCACGGATCATCATTTTCTCACGGATCGCGCGGTCAAACAGTTCCTGCGATGTAAGATCATTGCGGAGGATACGGACTAACATAAAATTCCCACTTGGTTTGTACACCTTGTAGTCAGGACTTTCACAAAAAGCCTGATACATACGTGCACGTTCCTTTGTGATCAGATCCTTTGTCTCTTTGATATAGGCAGTATCGGAAAACATTGTTTCCCCGGCAACAACTGCAAGCGAGTTGATCGTCCATGGATTCTTTCGTGTGTTGATTGCCTTGATGAGATCCCGATTCCCGGTGATGGCATAGCCAAGGCGGAGTCCCGGTGCTGCGAAAAACTTCGAGGTTCCGCGCAGAATGACAATGTTATTGTAATAGTTTGTCAGCGGTACGGAATCGATCTCTTCCATGTTTTCTGCAAATTCCACATACGTTTCATCGACCATGACATAAATATCGTATTCTTTGCAGGCATCTAAAATATGGCGCATATCGGCACTTGTGATGCAGGATGATGTCGGGTTGTTTGGATTGCAGATGACTAAAAGGTCGATATTCTCATTCAGGTGTGAGATGAAATCATTTACATCCAGTCTGAAATCGTCTTTTTCCCGGAGTGGATAATAAAGGGTTGTTCCACCACCAAGAGAAATCTCACGTTCGTACTCGGAATAAGTAGGGCCGATGATCATTGCCTTCTTCGGATGCTCAATCTGGATGAAAAGGGAGATCAGCTCGGTAGAACCGTTTCCCACGATCACATTTTCATGATCAGTGCCACAGTATGCGGCAATGCATTTGCGGAGCGAGGTGTATTCCCTGTCCGGATAAGTGGTAATGGCATCGATCTTGTCTGCTAAGGTTGTCCGCAGCAAAGGGGATACGCCAAGCGGATTGACATTTGCCGAAAAACTTACAATTTCCTCTTTTTTGATTCCATAGATTTCTTCTATTTTCTCTAAATCACTTCCATGGAAGTGGTCTTTGTGTTTTATCATTGATTACTCCTCCAAATTAGTTTATAATTTATTATAGTCATTGCTAAAAAAAAAGCAATAAAAATAGATAGGAGCAGGTGTCGGATTGCGGAAAAGGATACAACAGCTTGCAAATGGAAAATTCGATAACAATGGTCCGAAACTATCTCTGTCTACAGAGAAGATAGAGTTAGAGGCATTGGAAGGAAAGGATGAAACAGGCAGTTTTGTCATTACGAGCACGAATCAGGTAAAAATGCGTGGCATCATTTATTCTTCCAATCCGCGTATGGAATGTCTTACACCTCAGTTTGAGGGGGAAGAAGTGCGTATTCGGTATCAGTTTCACAGTGAGGGGCTGATAGAAGGGGATATTCAGAAAGGCGAGTTTTTTATCGTATGTAACCAGGGGGAATATAACCTTTCTTTTGTTGTGTCCATTTCCAGGTTGTATGCGGATTCATCCTTTGGAAAAATCAAGAATCTGGATGACTTTTGCAGGCTTGCGAAGGAAAATTATGATGAGGCATACCGTTTATTTTATTCCAGCAATTTCAAAAACCTGATCAGGGAAGATAAAGACCGCATTCTCTATGAGGGACTGAGAATGCAGCCGCAATCTGCATTGGTCGTGGAAACATTTCTGATCGCTTCCCATCATAAGAAGAAAGTGGAGGTCGCGTTCGAAGAGACTGAGAAAAGTTTTTATGGTGTGCAGGAACAGCAAAAAGAGCAGTTAGAGATCCAGAAACCACAGTGGGGCGCTGTCCGTATCCGCGTTTCTTCTGATGCAGACTTTTTGATTCCGGGGAAACAGATCATCACAGAAAATGACTTTATCGGAAGTACCTGCTTTTACGAGTATTATATCGATGCAGATGCAATGCATGCCGGTAAGAATTTTGGGAGACTGTGTTTTGAACTCCCGGATCAGTCTTTTCTTTATACCGTTACCGCTTCCAGTAAGGAGAGAGAGGAAGAGCGGGAGGTTTCTGAACATAGGGAAGCCGGACAGGCGCGGACAGAACTTATGCAGCTTTATATTGATTACCGGTTGAAACGGATCGTTACCGGGGTCTGGGCAAAAAGTTCTGTGGAACTGTTGGATCATCTGGCAATTTTAGAGCCGGAAGAACCAATGCATCGCCTGATGAAGGCGCAGGCACTTTTGATCAACCGGCAGAAGCAGGAGGCAAGCTGGATTTTAACAGACTACAAACGGGAATGTCTTGACCGGACGACACCGGTCTGGGGATACTATCTGTATCTATGTACACTGATGGAACGCGAAGAGTCGTATGTGGATCGTCTGACGGAGGAGATCGAGCAGATTTTTCATCATTATCCGGATGATTCCATGTTGTTTTGGATTCTTTTATTTGTAAAAGATGAGTTTTACCATAATAGTTCCAGAAGATTCAAGGCGATCGAGCAGTGGATCGGACGAGGCTGCCACAGCCCATATCTGTATCTGGAGGCGTATTATCTGATCTGGCAGGATCCATACCTTTTATCTGGATTAAATGATTTTACATTAAAGATTTTAGGGTGGGCAGCAAAACAGGATGCTATCTCGAAAGATATTGCATTGCAGGTGCGCAATCTGTTGCCGGAACAGAGGGAATATCAGAAAAAATGGTATCCGGTTCTGGAAAAATGTTATGAGGCAGACCCTTCAGAGGAGATGGTCGCAGCGATATGTACTTATCTGATCCGTGGGCAACAGTTCGCACCCAGATATCATATCTGGTATGAACGTGGAATTGACAGTGAAATCCGGATCACGAATCTGTATGAGGCATTTTTGATCTCCATGGATCAAAATGAGGTGGCTGCGATCCCAAAGATGATCCAGTTATATTTTCAGTATAACAGTGGGCTTTCTTACCGTCATATGGCGGTCTTATATGTGAATATCATCGCAGCAAAGGAAAAACAGCCGGATGTATACCATAAATACCGCAGAAATATGGAACAGTTTGCGCTTGCACAGATGGAAGCCGGACATATGGATGACAATCTGGCGATTCTATACCAGGAGATTCTTCCTGTCAGCATCCTGAATGAGGAACTGGCGCACAAAGCGGCAGAAGTTTTATTTGTACATAAATTATGCTGCGAAAACCGTGGGATCGCAAAGGCATATATCCTGCATTGGCAGTTAAAAGAACCACAGGTTGTTACATTGACGAACGGATGCGGATATTTTAAGGCATATTCCAAAGATTACACAGTCATTCTCTGTGATACCGGGGGAAACTGCTATACCGATGATTATCAGGATGAGGCATTACTTCAACCGGAAAATTATCTGGAAAAATGTATGGAACTTGCGCCGGAGGAATTGTCATATCTCTTGTATTATTTCGATGGCAAAAGGGGATGTGGCGATTTTGCGGTGGAAGACGGAAGATATTTTCGTATGCTGACACAGTCGGAGCGTGTCAGTGATGAATATAAAGCTTATCTGATTCCGGAGATCATCCGCTTTTACCAGAAAAAGGGCGAGATGCTTGTGATAGAACCATATCTGAATGAAGTGGATATCCGTAATATGACGCTGGAAAATCAGTGTTATATGGAGGAGATGCTCATAGAGACGCATCAGTTTGATCGGGCATTTCAGCTGGTACACCACTATGGATATGACAGACTGGGAAGCAGGGCAGGAGTGGAATTGTGCAGTTATGAGATCACGGAACATTCATTTGAGGAGAATGATTATCTGCTCGGAATGGCACAGAACTGTTTTTTACATGAAAAATATAATGATGTGATCCTGATTTATCTGTGCAAATTTTTTCAGGGACCAACCAAGCAGATGGCTGCTATCTGGAAAGCTGCCAGAGAATTTGAGATCGATACCTTTGATCTGGAGGAGCGTATTATCACGCAGATGCTTTATTCGACAGATTATGTGGATGAGATCGAACGGATTTATGACAGTTATCTTGCCGGTGGTGGCAGGGAATTAGTCTGCATGGCGTACCTTTCTTATTTTTCCCATTATTATCTGGTGAATGATATGATGATACCGGAACATGTATTTTCACAGATCAGGGAGCGCTATCTTGCGGGGCAGACATTAAATGATGCATGTCTGCTCGGTCTGTTAAAGCAATTGTCTGAAATTTCTGCACCAGATGCAGCTGACCAAAAAATAGCAGACGAACTTTTGATGAAGTATACCGGAAGAAATTTATATTTTGCTTTCTACAAAAAGTTCGGGGAGACAATGATCAGAAAATATCATCTGTATGATAAGTTTTTTGTGGAATATCATACAAAGGCAGACCAGCATGTGCTGTTAAACTATAGTGTAAACGGTGGGGAATACCATAAGGAAGAGATCCCGGAGGTTTATGACGGTATTTATGTGAAGGCGTTTGTGCTGTTGTTTGGGGAATCCGTGTCCTATTATATTTCAGAGAAGCTTCATGGGGAGTGGAAAGTGGTGGAAAGCCGGCAGATTTCAAACCAGAATATGTATGGGGATAAAGACCAGAGCCGGTATGATGTGATCAACAATATTATGTTTGCTTATGCCATGCAGGATGAGACAATGCTTTCAGAGAGCATGCGAAAGTATGTAAGCATGGACGATACCGTAAAGAAGCTTTTTAAATTGCTATAAAAATATTGGAAAGGACGGCACATAAGATGACGCAGCAGTGTTATTATATTGGAATCGATATGGACGACAGGAATGCCGTCATCAGTTATTACAAAGCCGGCATGAGAGAGCCGGAAACACTGAGTACGATCGCAGGAAGTGAGATTTACCAGATCCCGGTGGCGTTGATCAAAAAGCGGGGGATCGGACAGTGGTTTATCGGTGAGGAGGCAAAAAAGATGGCATTGATCCAGAATGAAGATGTGATCGGCCATCTGCTTGACAATGCACTTGCAAAGAAACAGGTAACTGTGGAAAACATCGTGTATGAGGCAGAGGAACTTTTTGTCCTCTATATCAAAAAACTGCTTCTTTTAGCGAGCCGTCTGGGAAATCCGGGATTGCCGGACTGCCTGGTGATCACGGTGGAAGCCCTGTCAAGAGAGCTGACAGAGCTGTTCGGAAAGGTGGCAGAAGATCTCGGATTAGGGCGCAGTCAATTGATTTTACAGGACAGAAAAGAAAGTTTTTATTATTTTGTATACAATCAGAAGCAGGAGTTATGGCTGCATGATATTTTTTTGTTTGACTGCCGTGGAGATGAAGTGAGATGCTGTGCTACTGTCCGTGACACAAGAACAGTGCCACAGATGGTAACAATCACAGAGGAAGTACATGCATTAGACGGAACCCATAAAGATGAGTCATTTTATAAGATCCTGCTGGATAGTTTTCATGGACATATCTGTTCCTCTGTGTATCTGGTCGGGGATGGATTTGACGGTGACTGGATGAAAATGTCTCTTTCCTACATGTGTAAGGGACGGAGGGCATTTATAGGTAAGAACCTTTATTCCAAGGGAGCCTGCTATGCGGCGATCGTCCGTGAACAGAAAAATCCATGGCCGTATGTCTATATGGGCGACAATGAAATGAAAGTGAATGTCAGCCTGAAAGTGAAAAATCGTGGGAAATGGGAATTTTTGTCTTTGATCAATGCGGGAGACAACTGGTATGAAGCTTCCGGAGACTGTGAGGTGCTGCTGGATGGAGATAAGGAGATTGATTTCTGGCTTCAGCTGCCACACAGCAGGGATGCCAGGATAGAAAAGCTGGAATTATCGGATCTGCCGGAACGTAAGCCGAAAACTACAAGACTCCGGATCAGTGCAAAACCGGTTTCTGATTCCAAGGTAAAGATTAAAATCCGTGATCTTGGGTTTGGCGAGATTGTGAAGAGTTCGGATCTGACATGGGAATATACAATGTCATTGTAAAGAGGGAGTGGGAAGATGGGAGAATTGATTTTATGCAGCCATCCAATTGCTGCTATGCCATACTATATTGATAATATCTCACTCAATGTATATTCGCTGGAGGAACTCTGCTATTATATTGAAAACCATCTGTATCTGATCGAGGCAGATTTTATGAGTGAGGAACTCTGTCTCTGGATCGGGCAGGAACTTGATGAAAAAGATCTGGCACAGTCGCTGCGCAGTGTTTTGCTCGGAAATGGAAGTCTTTCTGATTTTACGGAACTGATCTTAAGAAGCTGCGGATACTGTTCAGAAGACACGATACGCCATATCCGTTCTGTGCTGCTGGATATGCAGAATAAATCTGTATTTGAATGTTCGAAGATCCGGGCAGACCGTTACATGGAGAGTGAAAAGTATGTGAAAGCGATCCATGAATACCGGAAACTGCTTGGAATGGAGGAGGAGTGCAAAAAAAATCCGGTCTTAGAGGGTAATATCAGGCACAATCTAGGAACTGCCTGTGCAGAGTTATTTTTATTTGACGAGGCTGCGGCGAATTTTCTGAATGCATACCGGCTGAACCGGAACAGAGAGTCACTGGCTGCGTGTATGGCAGCCTGCCGTCTGGCAAAAAAAACGGATATTTTAAAAAAATACAAAGAAGAATTTCACGTTTCGGATGAAGCGTTTAAGAGTATGTCAGACCAATGGAATTCTGTTTTAAAAAGTGAGGATATTCTAAAAAAGCAAAGTGAGGCCGAACGTCTCATAAAAGATGCACAGGGACAGCTGGAGGAGAATAAACCGCTTATGGAACAGATCAGGAAATGGTCAGAAGCGTATAAAAAAAGTTGTAGATTATAAGGGATGAGCATATGTTTTTTTTCAAAAGAAGAAAAAAAGAAAAGACACTGGAAAATAAATTTGATGAACTGAATGAAGGCATTCTGAATGAAAAGGACAGGGAGAATCCACATAAAGTGGAGCATTATGTCATTGAACGTCTGGAGCAGATGATCGAGACAACGAAAGAGATCGAGGATGAAAAGGCAGAATACAAAGTGGTCACTTCTTATCTGAATGATATCCAGACTCTGGAAGGGCTGACAGAGGAAGAAAAAAAGCCGATCACAGATATCGCATCCAATATTGTTGCTTTAAATAAAACACGATATGAACTGATGCATTCCGAGAAAAAAATTGCAGATGTGCAGTTTGCACAGATGCAGCAGGAGGAGAGTGATATTCCAAATGCGATCAAACGCCTTCAGTCCAACGAGGCTTATCTGGAGACTATCAGGCGTGACATGAAATACCTGGAGCGTGAGAAGGGAGAATGGCAGTTATATCAGGAGATCCTTTCCCATGACAGGGTAAAAATGCAGAAGTTCATGTATGTGGCAGCAGGACTGTCTGTGACTGCGGCATTGATTCTTCTGATCACGCAGATCATACTGGGGACAGATATGAGACTCATCTGGATGATCCTTATTTTTATAGCAGTACTGGGCATCTGCCTTCCGTATCTGAAAATGATGAATGACAGGACCGAGAGCCGGAGAGCAAAGGCAAATGCGGATAAGGCGATCACTCTTTTGAATAAAGTGAAGATCAAATATGTCAATATGACAAATGCAGTGGATTATGCATGTGAAAAATATCATGTCCGCAATGGAAAAGAACTGGAATATATCTGGGAATGCTATATGGATGCGGTCAAACAGAAAGAGAAGTTTGAACAGAACAGTGATGATATTGATTATTTTAACAACCGTATGATCCGGGAACTCTCCGCATATCGTTTATATGATTCACGGGTATGGATTCCGCAGGCAGCTGCACTGATCGACCACAAGGAGATGGTGGAGATCACCCATAATCTTGTGATGCGCAGACAGAAGCTTCGAAGCCGGATGGAATACAATGCCGGTATCTTAAAAGAACAGCGCACGGAAGTGGCAAAGTTTATGGAAGAAATGCCGGAGATGAGACCTCAGATCCAGGATATACTCGACTCTGTTGACCGGTTAAGCAGACCGTGATGAAACCCCGGTATGACCGCTAAGATGAGATGATCAGTTGAAAAAATTAAAAATAATAAATTTTAAAGA
>OLJA01001314.1_pt1 | contig 13028 bp, 10 predicted proteins | sample 1601401 | NCBI WGS metagenome assembly OLJA01 (sample SAMN01915217, study PRJEB22387) | human gut metagenome | isolation source: stool | host: Homo sapiens | place: USA | reverse complement strand
CACCGGGCGCAAGATGCCTGCCACCATCGGGCTGTGCACCAGCGGCGTGGCAAGCATACGCGGGCTTTGCCCCTGCGGCAGAGCGTTACGCCAGCTTTGGGCGGGCTGCTGTGCCGTGCGGCGCACGCGCAGCCGCCACACTGCATACCCGCCAAGCTGCCAGATTGCCGCCGCCAGCATCCCAAATGCCCACAGGGCAGACAGTACTTCAAGGCTGGCGGCCCGCTGTAAACCGGCAGGGCCTGCCTGCTCCGTCTGGTAGGAGGCAATATAGTGCCTTGTCACGCCGCTTGCCTCGTTCGTCACCGCATAGGTGGTTCCGGCGGACGGCTCTTCGGTTGTGCCTTGGGCTGGTGCGGCGTTCACGCTGTAAAGTGGCTCGGTGCGGACAGACACCAGCGCCGGGGCTTTTGGCAGAAGAAAATGCACCGGCACCAGAAGCAGTACCGCCAGCACTACCCACAGGCGGCAGAGCCACTGCGGGCCATAGCGTTTTTGAAGCCCGGGCGCAGCGGCCAGCAGAGCCAGCGCAGCCAGCCCCAGCAGCAGCCCCTGAACAAAGAGCGATGTAAAAAGTGCAGCAAGCATAAGCGGCCTCCTTTAAATTCTACAGTTGTAGAGGATAATTTCATTCTACAAATGTAGAGGGTTTTTGTCAATCGTACAAGCCACCAATTTTTGCGGGATAGGTTTGTGCATAATGCGAGAAGGAAACGGAGCGCAAATGGCTTCCCCTGGAGGGGGAAGCCATGGGGACGCTTGAACCGGAAACGGGATATAACGGCAACACTACGGCGGGGTGGGGTCACCCCGCCCTACAGATATCAAAAATCATGGCGCCGTAGGGGCGGATTCTATATCCGCCCGCGTACCCGGGCAAACGCCATCTGCCGGTACGTTGCCCGGGCGTCGGCGACGCCGCCCCCCTACAGTGGCTGTAAAATTGGCTTTTGCCCTACAAAAAAAGCACCGCTCCCTTTTACAGGAACGGTGCGGGTGAATCAGGGGTCAGCAGCGGTTACGCCAGCAGGGGCTTGCAGGCCTCGGCCAGCTTCTCCTTCTGGGCTTCGGCCTCAGCAAGGTCCTTGCCCTTGGTGGTGAAGTAGGTCTTGATTTTCGGCTCGGTGCCGGAGGGGCGCACCACCACGGTGGCGCCGCTTTCCAGCGTGTAAATCAGGACGTTGGCGGCGGGCAGGCCGGTTTCCTCGGGCTTCTTGTAGTCCACAACCTTGACCACCTTGTCACCGGCAAAGTCCTTCGGCGGGTTCTCGCGCAGGCCCGCCATAATGCCGACCATCTTGTCCATGCCGGACAGGCCCGGGAACTCAAAGCTATCCACCTTGTTCAGGTAACGGCCGTACTCGGCGTAGATGCGCTCCAGCTCTTCCTTGATGGAGGAACCCTTGGCGCGGTAGTAGGCGGCCATCTCGCAAATCAGCATAGAGCCGATGATCGCATCCTTGTCGCGGACATAGGGGCCTGCCAGATAGCCATAGCTCTCCTCAAAGCCGAAGATGAAGCGGTCAACCTCGCCGGCGGCCTCCAGCTTGGCAATCTGGTCGCCAATCCACTTGAAGCCGGTCAGCACGTTGCGGCATTCTACGCCGTAGTGCTCGGCCACCTTGTCGGCCAGCGGGGTGGAGACGATGCTCTTGCACATAACCGGGTTCTTCGGCATGGTGCCCTGCTCAATGCGGCCCGCGCAGATGTAGTCCAGCAGCAGCACGCCCACCTCATTGCCGGAGAGCAGCTCATAGCTGCCGTCCTTACACTTGACGGCGATGCCCACGCGGTCGGCGTCGGGGTCAGTGGCCAGCATCAGGTCAGCGCCGGACTTCTCGGCCAGCTCCAGACCCAGACGCAGTGCCTCAAAGATTTCGGGGTTGGGGTACGGGCAGGTCGGGAAGTTGCCGTCCGGGTTCTTCTGCTCAGGCACGATGGTAATATCGGTGATGCCGATGTCGCCCAGCACGTGGGTAACAGGCACCAGACCAGAGCCGTTCAGCGGGCTGTAGACCAGCTTGAGGCCGGCGGTCTTGCAGATGCCGGGGCGGATGGAGCGCGCCTCGATGGCCTGATACAGCGCATTGACGCAGTCCTCGCCGACATACTCAATCAGCCCCTGCGCCATACCGTCCTCAAAGGAAATCAGCTTGGCCCCGGTCAGGATATCGGTTTTCTGGATTTCGGCGTAGACGATGTCGGCGGCCTCATCGGTCATCTGGCAGCCGTCCGGGCCGTAGGCCTTGTAGCCGTTGTACTTGGCGGGGTTGTGGCTGGCCGTGACCATAATGCCCGCGTTGCAGTTATAGTAGCGGGTGGCAAAGCTCAGCGCGGGAACCGGCATAAGCGCCTTGTAGATGCGCACCTTGATGCCGTTGGCGGCCAGCACCTCGGCAGCGGTCTTGGCGAACAAATCGCTCTTGATGCGGCTATCATAGCTGATGGCAACAGTCTGGCTGCCGCCCTGCGTCTTGACCCAGTTGGCCAGACCCTGCGTAGCCTGACGGACCACATAGATATTCATACGGTTGGTGCCTGCGCCAATCACGCCGCGCAGACCGGCGGTACCAAACTTCAGGGCCACGGCAAAGCGGTCCTGAATGGCGGCATCGTCACCCTTGACGCTTTCCAGCTCGGGCTTGAGGTCGGCATCGTCCAGCTCAGCGGCGAGCCAGCGCTCATACATATCCTGATACATAAGTAAAACACCTTCACTTTCCATAGGTACCCATATCTTAGGTATATTCTAAATATACCAACTTTACAGCAGCCTGTCAATCGAATTTTGTTTAAATTTGCCTGTTTTTTCCCGGTTTATGCTTGTACTACGGCGGGGTGTGCGGTATACTGATAAAAAAGCGCGAAAGTGAGTGTAGGCCCCAATGTATGCAAAAGTGACAAGTCTTGGCGTGACCGGGCTGGCCGGGTATATCGTGCAGGTGGAGGCCGATTTGTCCGGCGGGCTGCCGCAGTTCAACCTTGTGGGGCTGCCGGATTCCGCCGTGAAGGAGAGCAGCGAGCGCGTGCGCAGCGCCGTGAAAAATCTCCACTATGAGTGGCCCGCCAGCCGCATTACCATCAACCTTGCCCCCGCCGACGTGCGCAAGACAGGGCCAGTGTACGATTTGCCGGTCTTTGTCGGGATTTTGGCCGCGCAGGGCAAGCTGCCCGCCCCCGGCGATGCGCGTGCCTTTCTGGGGGAGCTGGGTCTGGACGGCACACTTCGCCCCGTGACCGGCGTGCTGCCGATGGCACTGGCCGCCGTGGAGAACGGTGTGAAGGAGCTCTTTCTGCCCGCCGAGAACGCCGCCGAGGCCGCCGTGGCCGAGGGGCTGACCGTCTACCCGGCGCGCAGTGCGCAGGATGTGGTGCTGCACCTGTGCGGTGCAAGCCCCATCACCCCCGCCACGCCGGACGGCTACGACGAGAACGGCGTCTGGCTTGGCCCGGATATGGCCGATGTGCGCGGCCAGAGCGAGGCACGCCGGGCGATGGAGGTTGCCGCCGCGGGCGGGCACAATCTGCTGCTTGTCGGCCCGCCGGGCACCGGCAAATCCATGCTGGCCAAGCGCTTGCCGGGGATTCTGCCGCCGCTGACCTACGAGGAAGCGCTGGAAACCAGCGCCATCTACTCGGTGGCCGGGCTTTTGCGCGGCGGCGCGGGGCTGATAAAGGAGCGCCCCTTCCGCAGCCCGCATCACAGCGTCAGCTCCACCGCCATCGTGGGCGGCGGATCCGTTCCCCGCCCCGGCGAGGTGAGCCTTGCCCACAACGGTGTGCTCTTTCTCGATGAGTTGCCGGAGTTTGCCCGCGACACACTGGAGGTGCTGCGCCAGCCGTTGGAGGATGGCAAGGTCGTAGTCAGCCGCGTGCACGGCACGGCGACCTACCCCTGCAAATTTATGCTGATGGCCGCCATGAACCCCTGCAAATGCGGCTATCTGGGCCACCCCACGCGGGAGTGTACCTGCACGCCCAGCGCGGTGGACAGCTACCGGCGGCGCATTTCCGGCCCGCTGCTTGACCGCATTGATTTGCACGTGGAGGCCCTTCCGGTGGAATACGATGACCTTGCTTCCGAGCAGGGCGGCGAGCCGAGCGCGGCCATCCGCGCCCGGGTGGTTGCGGCCCGCGCTATTCAGCAGGAGCGCAGCAAAACCCTGCCCGGCGTGCGCTGCAATGCGCAGCTGCCTTCCTCTGCCCTGCGGCGCTTCTGCCGTATGACCCCCGCCGCCGATAAAATCCTGCGCGGCGCGTTTGAGCGTCTGGGCTACAGTGCCCGCGCCTATGACCGCATCCTGCGCGTGGCCCGGACGGTGGCCGATCTGGATGGCGCCGAGATGATAGATGCGGCCCACATTTCCGAAGCGCTGCAGTACCGCAGCCTGGACAGGAAGGCCGGGATGCGGTAAACGATTGGTTTTCCTATACAATACGCGCCCACCGTTTTTGGGAACGGCGGGTGCGTGGTGTTTTTGGGGGTATGGACGGTTGCCCGCAAGCAGCATTTACCGGTCAGGTTGCCCCTCATCCGGCGCTTTGCGCCACCTTCCCCTGCGGGGGAAGCTGTCACCGAAGGTGACTGATGAGGGCCAAGCGTGCGGAAACACCCGCAACCGGGCAGTCTCTATCCCTGTAACAGAATCATCAACAGTTTCTCCGCGCTTTTGGCCCAGCTGTAGCGGGCCAGAAGGGCGGCGGTGGGGGCTGTGGCGGGCGTGACAGCATCGACATTGCCGGGGTTTGTGTTCAAATCAATGTAGGCGGCGCTGGGGCCGTAGACCTCCCGCATACAGGGCGTGTCGCTGACAAGAATCTGCGGCGCACCGCAGGCGGCGGCCTCCAGCGGCGGGATGCCAAAGCCCTCGTACAGGGTCGGGAACAGGAAGGCGCGGCAGCGGGCCATCAGCGCCTTGGCCGTACCGTCCCGGACATAGCCCAGATAGCGCACATTGGGCAAATCCGCAAGGCCCAGACGCTCGGCCTCGGCGGCAAGGCTGCCGCCGCCCGCAATGGCAAACACGGCGTCTGGCTTGGCCTTGGCCGCACGCAACACCCACGGAAAGTTCTTGTTCTTCAGCAGATTTGCCATACTGAAATAGTATTCGCCCAGCTTCAGCTCGGGGTGCTGGGCAAAAACGGTCTCGTCCGGCACGGCGCGCTCCATCTGCTGCCACGCATTGTAAATCACGTCTATTTTGGACGCAGGCACGCCGTAATATTTAGTAATTTCACTTTTGGAAAACTCCGACACCGTGATAATACGCTCGGCCCGCTGCGCAATGCGGCGGTATTGCAGGCAGTGCCATGCGGCGCTCAGTCGGCCGCGTGGGTCGGTGTAGAAGTCCGGGCGGGCACGGTAGCAGACATCGTGCACCACCGCTATACCGCGGAACCCGAACAGTGGAATGACGTTGCAGGTGGCAAGCCCCTTTGCCCCGCGTCGCTTCAGATAGCGCGGGTAGTCCAGCTGCTGCCATACACCGCCCTTGTGCGTGCCATAGGGCACCACCTTTATATTGGCATACTGCGGCGTGGTGACGCCCTGCGGGGTGACGATCTCCACAAGGCCCGGCGGCACAATGCGGTCAAGCGCTGCCAGCAGCTCGATGGAATAGCGCTGGATGCCCGAAAGGCGCTGGGCAAAAAAGGAGCCGTCAACGGCCCAGACAGTTTCAGACATGAGCAAATACCTCTTTATAGCGCAAGATTTTATTGACGCTTTGGTTAAGACGCTCTTGCGTGATCGTGCCGTTTTGTACGGCATCCAGCACGGCAGCGTAGGCCTCCGGTAGGGAGTTTGGCATCAAAAGTACATCACAGCCCGCCTGCAGGGCCAGCACTGCGGCCTCGCCGGGGGCGTAGGCATCGGCGATGGCATCCATCGCCAGCGAGTCGGTGATGATCAGCGTATCTTCGGCGTTCGGAATCATTGCAATCAGCTGCGGCGAGAGTGTAGCCGGGGTATTGCTGCCTGTCACATTCGGCGCGGCAATATGCCCCACCATGACGGCGTGCAGGCCGGTGTCCGCCCCAAAGGGCAGCAGCTCGCAGTTTGCAAGCTCCTCCTGCGTTTTGTAGGTCACAGCCAGCGCTGTGTGGCTGTCCTCGGCGGTGTCGCCGTGGCCGGGGAAGTGCTTGAGGGTCGGCAGAATACCGTTCTGCCGCAGGCCGTCTGCCGCAGCGGCCGCCATGGCAGCTGCGGTACCGGCATCGGATGAGAAGGCGCGGCTGCCGATGATCGGGTTATCCGGGTTGGTGTTCACATCGGCATCGGGCGCAAAGTCCATATTAAAGCCGTATTCCTTCAGATAAGCGCCGATGGTCTGCCCCATGGCGCGGGCATCCTCGGGGTCGCCGCTTGCGCCCACGGCGGCAGCACTGGCGTAGCGTGGCAGCGTAAACGCATCGTTGTTCGCCAGCCGGGCGACAAGACCGCCCTCCTCATCCACCGCGATAAACAACGGCGTGGCGCTTGCGTCCTGCAAATCTTTATTAAAACGCGCCAGCTGGGACGGTGATTCGATGTTTTTGCCAAACTGACAGATGCCGCCCACGGGGTATTGCTGCAGCGCCCTGCGCACATCGTTTGTCACAGCGGTCACGCCATCGGCCTTCGCATCGTTGATCGTTTCCTGTGAAAGGCTCAGGTCGAGTGCATCCGGGCGGACGATGAAAAGCTGACCGACCTTTTCTTCCAGCGTCAGCGCATCGGCGGGCTGCACCTCTACGGTCGGTGTCGCTGCCGGGGCGGGCGTTGGGGTGGGCGTCGGCACGGCTGCATTGCAGGCGCAGAGCGCCGCCAGCAGAACGGGCAGAAAAAAACGATTTTTCATGGAATACCACCTTTCCGGGGGTGCGGGCAGCGCCCCCTTTTGTATCGCTCATCATATACTATACAGTAGCATATTTCCCGGCTCCGGGCAAGAAAAATGCGCTGCCCGGCGCGGGGCAGCGCGTTGTATCATCATTCCGGCAGGCTGTCGGCGAAATCATTTTCGCCGCCGACGGGGTACTGCGCTACCACGTCCGCCGGGTCGGCGGTTTCGGCGGTGGCGGTCTCATCGTGCAGGCTCTCCTTCGTCACGGCGTAGGCGGTCTTGTAATCGGCGTTCACCTCATAGACCACCGTGGGCGCGGCATCGCTGGCAAGGTAGCACATGCTGTCCTCGGTGTCGGTGCAGGCATTGCCAAAGCGCACGGTCAGGCTTGTGCCGTCCGTAAAGGTCAGCGTGGCGGTTACGTCCGGTTCATCCAGCCCATAGGTGCTGTCCGCCTCGGGCGCGGTGATGCTCCACGCGGTCTGCATTTCCAGAATCGTGCTGGCCATCTTTTTGACGCTGCTCTGGGTCAGGGCGTAACCCGGCTCATCGGTCAGCGTCCAGTTGCCGTCCGTTTGGGTGAAGGCCAACTCGTTCACCTGCATAGCGGCCACATCGTCAATGGTCTTATCGGTCAGCGTCTGGGCCTTGTACAAATCGCGCGGGGACTTGCTCAGCGTGGCCAGATCACTGCGCTGCACCGTGTAGGCCGCGCCGGATTCGTCATAGACGTAGTAGACATCGGCCACGCTGTTCAGCTGGTCAACGGTCAGGTTTACGCTCTGCTCCCCTGCCCCCAGCATAATCGTAATCTGGGGCGTCTGGCTTTTTTCGGGCAGGGCGGCCAAATCATCGCCCTCCAGCTTGCGCAGGGCGGTCAGCCCGGTGTAGCCCTCCACAAGGCTCTGCACCTTGGTCTGGTCCAGCGGCAGGGTCGGATCGGAGTCCAGCCGCCATGTGCCGTCACTGCCCTTGAGCAGGGTCACTTCCATATTGTTCCCGGCGTAGGCCAGCGTGTCAAGGTCATCCGCCGCAAGGCTGCACAGCGGGATGGTGGTGTCCGTCTGCGCACTGTCGGTACGGTTCAGCACCGCCAGCAGCACACCCAGCAGGGCCACAATGCACGCCAGAACAGCCAGCGGCAGCAGTTTTTTCTTGTTCATAGCTCTCCTTTATCGGCGGCGGCGCACCACGCAGATGACCGCACCCGCCACCAGGCAGACGATGGGCAGCACCAGTGTGAACAGCATGCCCAGCGGCAGCGCGGCCGAGGTCGGCACACTCAGCGCGGCGGCGCTCATACTCTTGGCGTTGATGACCGCGGTGGTCTGCTCGCCGTTCATCCAGTTGACAATGCTGCCCAGCAGCTGGGCATTGCCGCCGGACACAGCCTGATTGATGTTGGTCAGCAACAGATTCGGGCAGTTGACCCAGACCACACGTGCGCCGGTGGTGACGTTTTCCGCCGCCACAGCCACGGCAAAGCTGCCCTCGGGGTCGGTGTCGGCCTTCTGGGCGGTCTCGGCGGTGGCGTAGTTCTCCATCGAGTAGGCGTTAGCACTGGTGGTCAACAGCTCGGTAAAGCTGTACTCGCTGTCCTCATCGGTGGCAATGCCCTGCGCAATGGGGGTGTAGACCATCATATTCTGGGACACGCCCGCCGTAATCTCGTTGCTGGCCAGCGTGGGCAGCAGATAGGTCTGAGGATAGCCGTAGGGGTAGTGGTCGGTGTCCGTCTCAATCAGCAGGCCGGGCTGACGGGTCATACCGCAGTCCGCCAGCACGGTGTCCAGATTCGGGGTGTCGGTGGTAAAGTCGGTGGCCACAAACAGCTTGCCGCCGTTGGCCACGTAGTCCCGCAGGATGGTGGTTTCCGCGTCCGTCAGGTCTGCCCCCGGCGCGTTGATGAGCACCGCGCTCACATCCGCCGGGATGCTGCCGTTCGTGGTCAGGTTCAGCTCGGTCACGGTCACGCCCGCGTTGTTCAGCGTCTCGGTAAAGTCGCTGGCAAGGGCCGCTTCACCGTGGCCGGTCAGCTCATACAGCTGGTAGGCCGCAGTGCGGGTCACCTTGGCAATGCCGGAGGTAATGCTGTTCTCGGCCTGGAAGCTGTAGTTGGCGGTGCCGGTGGTGTAGTAGCTCTCCAAATCCATCTTGTACATATCGCTGTAGGAGAGCACCGTGTTGCTGTCCCCGCTGACCAGCACCACACTGCCGACGGAGGCACCGTCATACTGCTGGGCAAAGGTCGGGTAGAGCACCGGGTCACGCTGCTGCCAGCTGAAATGGCTGCTCTCGCCCGCATAGCGGTCCAGCAGGCGGGTGATGTTGGCATCCTCCTGCCCGCTTTCGGCCAGATAGTAGGCCGTGACATCGGTGTTTAACTCACGGAGCAGGTTCTCGGTGGTCTCGCTCAGGGTGAAGAGCGAGGTGGTGGAAATATCATACTGCGTGTACTTGGTGGGCAGTGCGCGGATAACCAGATTCAGCAGAATCATCACCGCCAACACAACCACCGCCAGCACGCTGGCGTACACGCCGCTGTGCAGGGTGCGCTTGTTGCCGCCCTGCGGGAGCTTTACGTTCAATTTTTTCATACTCTGTGCCCCTCCTCAGTTCCAACGGCGGCGCTCAAGCGCCTGCCCGGTCATAAAGAGGAACAGCCCGATGACCGAAAGATAGTAGACGATGGCCGGGATGCTGAACATACCACCCACAATGTCCTTGAAGGGTTCGAACAGCGCCAGTGCATCCAGCACCGCGTTGAAGGCCGTCAGCAGCCACGCCGGGCGCGCCAGGAACAGGATGAAAACCGCCGCCGCGCCGATGCAGAACACCGTAAGGCCCGCAGTCAGCCGCTTGCAGCTGACGCCCACAAGGATGGCCGCCACCAGCACAATGACCATAAATACCACAAAGGCCAGCAGATTGCCGGTGGTGAACATCGTCTGGATGCCGTTCATCAGGTAGGCCACCAGCAGCGCGCCGAAGGTGGCAAGGTAGGCCAGAATCTGGTTTTCCGTCAGGGCGGAAATCCATGTACCCACCGCCAGACAGGCCGCGCCCAGCAGCAGATACCCCAGCAGCGCGCTGTAGGCCGCCACCAGCGATACCGTGCCGAAGGCCGTCAGAATCAACGGCATAATGACCGCCGCCGCCAGCGGCAGCGCAAAGACGGCAACCTCGGCCAGATATTTGCCCGCCACAATGGATGGGATGCCGACCGGGCTGGTCAGAAGCAGCTGGTCGGTCTTGTTTTTGCGTTCCTCGGCAAAGCTGCGCATACTGATGGCGGGCAGCAGGAAGAGCATAATCATCGTCATGGTGTAAAGCACCGTGGCGAAATCCGACGAAGCATACAGCAGATTGCGGTTTGTGTAGTACAGCCCCAGAAAGAACAGGCTGACCGCGGCAATGACCCAGCCAATCATACCGGTAAAGCAGCTCTTGAATTCACGCTTGAAAATGGCGGTCATTGTGCGTCACCCTCCTTTCCTTCGGTTGTGTCTTGTGTCTCGGTTGTATCGGGCGCTTCAGTCGGCTCCACCGCTGCGGGGACTTCCGGCGCTGCCGCCGGCTCCTGCGCTTCGGTCAGCTGCAGGAACACGTCCTCAAGGCTCATCGTTTCGGCGCTCAGGCTCAGCACCGGGCAGCCTGCCGCAGCCAGTGCCTGCGAGAGCGCACCGCGCAAATCGGTGCCCGCGGTGCTGACGGCGGTAAAGCTGACCTCGCCGTCGGCCTCTGCGGTAATCCGCAAATCGGTCAGGCCGGGGACGCTTTCGGCAGCGGCGGCAACAGCCTCGCGGCTGCCCTGTGCCGTGGCGGTGATGGTTCCCTTCGCGGTCAGCTGGGCAGCCAGCTCCTCCGGCGTGCCCTGCGCTGCCAATCTGCCATGGGCGATAATCAGCACCCGGTCGCAGACCGACTGTACCTCGCTGAGGATATGACTGGACAGAATGACCGTGTGCGTTTTGCCCAAATCGCGGATAAGGGAGCGAATCTCAATCATCTGCGCCGGGTCAAGGCCCACGGTGGGTTCATCCAGAATGATGATTTTCGGCGTACCCAGCAGCGCGGCGGCAATGCCCACACGCTGACGGTAGCCCTTGGACAGGTTGCGAATCAGCCGCTGCTCCATCTCCTGCAGCCCCACCCGGGCGCAGACCTGCTCCACTGCGGCGGCACGGTCTGCCTTTTTGCGGGTGCCCTTCAGCTCGGCCACAAAAAGCAGATATTCCCGCACCGTCATATCCTGATACAGTGGCGGCAGCTCCGGCAGATAGCCGATGCAAGCCTTGGCTGCGGCGGGCTCCTCGACAATATCGTGGCCGTTGATTCTGACCGTGCCGTCCGTGGCCGAGATATAGCCGGTGATGATGTTCATGGTAGTGGACTTGCCCGCGCCGTTTGGCCCCAGCAGCCCATAGATGCAGCCGTCCTCGACCGTGAAGCTGATGTCATCCACTGCCGTGTGACTGCCGTAGCGCTTTGTCAGATGCTCTACTTCAATCAAAGTATGCACTCTCCTTTTGTGCTGAAACTTTATATATATTATAGTGGCAAAATGTGAAAAATTTGCGTGAACGGTTTGAATAAGTGTGAAATCGAAACCAAATCTTCCACAAAAAGCGCCGCGAAGCCGGGTTACGTGCCCGGCCTCGCGGCGGTAAGACAGTTTTATTCAGGTTGCATCGTGGCACACAAAGCCGCCCAGCTCATCAGTGGTGGCAAAGCCCTGCGCCAGCGCCTTGCTGCGCATGGCGGCGTAGAACTCCGCATAGGTAGCCTGCATATACGGCTCCAGGAAGAAGCCGCCGATGCCCAGCGTGAGGGCACAAAGCAGCAGCCAACCGAAGAAAGAGAGCTGCAGGACAAAGAATTTCCATTTTTCGCCGTACATCATCTCCTTGCTCAGCTCCATAGCGCGGGTGGAGGTCATATAGGGGTTTTCCGCCAGCAGGTAGGGCACCAGCATATAGCAGTAGGTCCAGTAAATGCCCGGCACAATCAGCAGGAAATAGCCCAAGGCTATTTTCAAATCGGTAAGAAGCTGAACCGCAATGGGGTTGCCGTAGGGGTAGCGGAACACGCTGACCACCGTGGAGGGCGGTGTCAGGGACTGGCGGCTCTCCATAAAATAGCGGCAGCGGCCCACCTCCAGCGGGTAAAGAATAAACAGCGTCCAGCAGATTGCGATAATGGAGCCGATGATGACACCGATTATCACCATTGTCATCATACTGTCCGGGATGCTGTTGATGACGTCATCGACATAGGTAGTGTTCCCTGTTGCGTTATTCACCGCCTCGCGGGCACCCGCGCCGCTGTTGCCGCCAACGGTTCCCAGCCCGGCAAAGCTGAGCACAAGGCAAATCCAGAAGCTGCGCCAGTAGCGCCCCTTCAGCGCCTGCTTGGCGTTGGTTTTCAATAAATCACGTGTCCACATAGTGGGTCACCTCCATATTTCATAGTTCTATTATAGCAGTTTATGGCGTAAAAGCAAGCCGTGCGCCGCTGCAATTCCACGTTTTTACGCGAGTTTTATAGATTTTAACAAAAATATAAAAAATATTTGATTTTTTTGCAGAAAACGCTTGACATTTTCCGGGCAGTTGGCTATAATAATACACGTCGTCAGGGCCGCGGCCCACGGCGAAAAGAATATGCGGATGTGGCGGAACTGGCAGACGCGCTGGTCTTAGGAACCAGTGTCAACGACGTGGGGGTTCAAGTCCCTTCATCCGCACCAATGACGTATCTGTTCGAACTAATAGAACAGAATTGATACAAAAATCAATCAGAAAATAAATCTGGTTGATTTTTTTGTTGTCTATAAACAATATTAAAATCTTTATTTTTTCTTTCTACAAATCCAACATTATTTGATTTTTTCTCTTCTTTTTTCCAAACCTTCTTCTGAATTTGCATTAATATAAATCATCTCTTCCAAGGTAAAATCATTGTTCATCCTGTTTCTCCATTTCATCAAAGTTTAAAAAAATTCCAGATTTTTTTGTAAATCCATATCCGTTTTCTTCTTCTATTTCTTCTGGGGTTAGAGAATGAATTCTACTAGATATTTCTATAGCTTCTTTAAGATCAAACACGTGCATTTTACTTATAAAGTTTTTTTCTTCTTCAAATTCTCTTTCTAAATATTTATTTAATATAGCAATCATAATTTGGGGATTAAGATAAATATTG
>OLJA01001300.1_pt1 | contig 13113 bp, 10 predicted proteins | sample 1601401 | NCBI WGS metagenome assembly OLJA01 (sample SAMN01915217, study PRJEB22387) | human gut metagenome | isolation source: stool | host: Homo sapiens | place: USA | reverse complement strand
TCATATAATTGCTATGCCCTTTGCTTTTATGTATTTTTAATTACTGCTCGTTGATTACAGCTGCTGTATGATCAATGTAAAGCTTCTGGATACCCTCGATCTCACCAAGACCAAAGATCTGAGTATCTACACTTTCAAACTTTTCAGATGCCTCAAACTGACTTAACCATGAATCTTCATCCTCACCTGCCATATCGTTGTTTGCGTGATCACCGGCAACAACCATCAACGGACGAAGGATAACCTTTGTGTAACCAGCCTCTGATACTGCATCAATAACATTCTCGCATGCAGTATCCTCTGGCTCACCCTCTACAGTTCCTATAAATACATTGTCATATCCAAGGTCATTCACCTGAGTCTGCATCTGGCTGTAGGATCCCTTTGCTGTATGAGAAGTTCCGTGACCCATAAATACAAATGCAACTCCATCTTCCTTTGCTGCATCCAGACTATCATAGCCTGCCTTCTCAACTGCCTCAGCTGTCAGGATCTCTGCAACTGCTTTCTTGTCATCATTTACTACAGCAGCATCGTCGCCAACCTCACCTAAAAGCGGCTCAGCAACCTTAACAGACTCAAACTTGTCCTCATACTCCTCTACTGCATCCATAAGCTCATCATATTCTGCACCATGCATCAGGTGAGTTGGCTGAATAACAAGATTCTTTACACCATTATCAACTGCGCGGTCAAGTGCCTGCTCAACATTATCAATACACTCGCCATCACGAGCCTGTACGTGATTTATGATGATCTGTGCTGTAAATGCACGTCTTACAGACCAGTCTGGATATGCTTCCTGCAATGCATCCTCAATTCCCTTGATATCAGCAGCACGGCTGTCATTAAAGGAAGTACCAAAGCTTACAACAAGAATCTCATTCTCACCGATCTCATCACCGTTTCTCGGATCATCCTTAGAAGCATCACCTGTATCTCTTCCGAAGTAATCCGGATCAGCGTTCTCACCCTCAACAAGCTCCTTCTGTGCGTCAGTCAATGCGTCCCACGCTTCCTTTGCTTCCTTACACTGCTCATCGGTCTTATCGGTTCTCTCCTGAACATAAATTGCATCAATCAGATCTGCAACCTTGTCTGCTGCTTCCTGATCTGCTGATTTACTTTCTGCCTCAGTTGATCCTGCCTCAGTGCTTGCTGCCTCGGTTGTTGTCTCCTTCTCACTTGCTGCATAGCCTGTCATGCTCATAGTGCCCATCAGTGACAGGGATACCAGTACTGCCAGATTTCTTCTTCTCATGTTTGCTTACCTAGCCTTTCTTTTTTTGCAGTTTTTCTGCTTTTTCAAATCAAATATAAAGCAGCCAAAAACGATTTGCTTCCAACCATGATTTTTCCAGCAGTCATCAAAAAAATGATAAAATGCATACAAAAAGAAAGACTCCTTTCTGATCCATTGTCAGAGAAAGAGCCGCACACAAATAAATCTGCAAAATCAATGTCTCTATCAATTTTACAAATCCAAACGTACAACCTTTTTACTCGTGGTCTTCGACTTTTGCATAGGAACACACATAGTAAAAGGCATTCAATGACTTTTTGGTAATGCCAGATAAAAAGTGTCGATACAAAAAACGAATGGAATGAGCTGATTCCAAAGCCAGTAATGAAAGTACCAATAAAAACAGTGTATCTGCGGTAGGTGCAGAAAAAGTTTTAAAATAAAAAAATATTGATTGAGTTTACCAATTATTGTGTTTTCATTGTATAATAATTTTGTCGTACAGGGTCACTTTCTTTCTTAATGTTATAGTTCAAATTCATTATACACCAGAAAGCCCTGTATGATTTCTTTTTTTGAAAAAAGTTGTAAAGTGGTGTATATTTACATAAAGATTTCGTACAAAAGGAGGAGTATCTTATGTTTAAAAATTTAAAAATGAAAACTGCATTGACAAGTGCAATAACCGTTCTGACTATAATATGTATAACAATATTATATATATTCACACAGACAGGAATGACAAAATTAATGAAAAAAAGTGCTCAGGACAGCATGAAAACTTCACTCAATTCACAGACTACACTTATAAGCGAATATGTTTCCCATCAGGAAGACCTTTTAAAAAAATTCAGTATAAGTCCCATGATAATTGATTATCTAAAAGACCTTAATAACAAAGACAAACAGCTTAAAGCACAGCAATTTACTGAAAATTATTTTAAAGGACTTGACAACTGGGAAGGTATCTACTCAGGCGAATGGAATACTCATGTAGTTACCCACTCAAATCCAAAAGTTGTCGGTATGACTACGCGAAAAGGTGATTCCTTAAAGGCTCTTCAAAATGCCATGAAAGAAAATAACGGACTTTACAACGCAGGTATTATCGTTTCCCCTGCATCACAGAAGCTTATACTTTCTATGTACTGTCCTGTCTATGACACAGACGGAAGCACTATTGTAGGCTATGTCGGCGGTGGTCCATATATAGAAAAGCTCGAAAGTCTTTTAAATGAAACAAAAAAAAACGACAAAAAATCTATACAATATTCGATGCTAAATGTCTCATCAAAAATGTATATTTTTAATGACGAGGATACCTCTCTTATCACAAAAGAAGCAACAGACAAAGGTATTTTAAATGTTATCAATGACATAGAAAAAAGAAAAAAAAATACTAATGATGCATTTACATACAAAAATTCAAACAATACATCCTATGTAATGTCTTACCAGTATGATAAAGAACATGACTGGGCTGTTATATCAAAAGCAAAAGAAAGCAGTTTATATTCAGATGTCTATAAGACAATGCGCACACTTGCATTATTCTGCATTATATCGTGCATAATGATATCTTCTTTATCATGGTTCTTTATACATATGCATACAAAACCTCTTACTTATGTAACAGACGCATTACTGGAATTAAAAGAACTCAAGATTAAAAAGCACGATAAATTGCGAAAATATATCAATGCAAACAGTGAAGTAGGTCAGATAAGCACGGCACTTAACTCTCTGAGTGATTCATTTGAGGACATTATACAAAAACTCGGTTCATGCTCAGATTCACTTACAGATTCAGCGGTAAAGATGTCAGACTCTTCCGATATTCTTATACAGTGTGTTGATGACAATGCCAATGCAACCGAACAATTTGCCGGACATACTGACCAGATAAATGATACTGTTTCACAGGTTGATGATGGTATCAATGATATTTCAGATGTTGTATCACAAGTAGAAACAAAAATACAGCTTGGTGATGCACAGAGTAGCGAGCTTATAGAAAAAATCAGCCAAATGCGAGACATAACAAACGCCTCTCTTGAAACAGCAAATATAAAGATTGACGAAAACAATCATGCGATTCAGGAAGCTATCGTCAATTTGCAATCACTTACACAGATTGACGATATGGCAAAACAGATTCTTGATATCACAAGCCAGACAAACTTACTTGCCTTAAATGCCTCCATTGAAGCTGCACGTGCCGGTGAAGCTGGACGCGGTTTCAGTATTGTGGCAAACGAAATAGGTAATCTTGCAGAAAGTTCACGCCAGACAGCCACATCCATCCAGAATATATGTAATGAAACAAAAGAGCATATATGTATGGTACAAGACTGTTTTGACAACATTATAAACTTCATGGAAGAAGATATAAAATCACAATTTAAAGACTTCCTTGAGGCAACAAATGAATACAACACATCAATAGGACAGATAAAGAATATTATCCATGAAATGCACGATTGCTCAAACGAATTTGTTAAAGCCGTTTCAGATATCAAATCACAGATTGACAATGTACAGAATAATCCTGACGGTATTACAATGCACACTGAAGATGTTATTAAAAAAGTGGAACAGACTAAAAAAATCACGGAAGACCTTACAGATATTGTCCGCAAAAACGAAGAAAATGCTTTGGCTATTAAAGAAATAATGAATCGCTTTTCACTTTGACTTGAATTTTAGCACACTCTCCTCACTCCTTGCATCACAGCCTTCAAAATGATATAATCTTTTTTACAGAACACACATGGCTTTTGCCATGTGTGTTCTATGTTAATAACAATGTACTCCCGTTATCTTACGAACGAAGAATTTTGAGAGTTCATTACTAAAGAATGGAGGCTCCTTATGAGTGAAAACAAAGAATTTTTAGGTACTGAACCAGTCGGAAAACTTCTCTTAAAACTGGCAGTTCCATCCGTAATATCACAGATTGTCAATATGCTCTACAATATTGTAGACAGAATTTATATCGGTCATATTCCAAAGACCGGAAGTCTTGCTCTTACAGGACTTGGTGTCTGTATGCCTATCATTATGATAATATCAGCTTTCGCCGCCCTTATCGGTTTCGGCGGTGCTCCGAGAGCTTCAATCTTTATGGGCAAAGGCGAAAATGACTCAGCCGAAAAAACTCTCGGCAACTGTTTTACGACACAGATAATCATTTCGATCATTCTTACTATTGTTCTTCTCTTTGGCAACAAATTTTTCCTTATGGCATTTGGTGCCAGTGACAACACAATAGATTTTGCAACAAGCTATATGAACATCTATGCTTTAGGAACTATCTTTGTGCAGCTTACTCTCGGAATGAACTCTTTCGTAACGGCACAGGGCTTTTCAAAAACTGGAATGCTTACCGTAGTTATCGGAGCCGTATGCAATATCATACTCGACCCGATATTTATTTTTGTGCTTGGTCTTGGTGTAAAAGGTGCTGCCATTGCTACCATCATTTCGCAGGGTGTTTCCTGTATATGGGTAATCTCATTTTTGACAGGCAGAAAAACTTTTTTGAAAATAAAGAAAAAATACCTTATGCCTTCGGCTGATGTTATCCTGCCATGTATGGCTCTCGGTGTTTCAACATTTGTCATGCAGGCAAGCGAGAGTGTTATCTCAGTCTGCTTCAACTCATCACTCTTAAAATACGGCGGTGATGTTGCCGTGGGAGCAATGACAATACTTACAAGCGTTATGCAGTTCGCTATGCTTCCATTACAGGGTATCGGTCAGGGAGCACAGCCTGTCACCAGCTACAATTACGGTGCAAAAAACACAGACCGTGTCAAAAAGACATTCAAAATCCTAATCACTGTATCACTCAGCTATTCTGTTATTTTCTGGGCATTGATACAAATGTTTCCAAGTGTATTTGCAGGCATATTCAGTTCAGATAAATCACTCGTGACATTTACGGCTGATGCACTTAAAATCTATTGCGGAATGTTATTTATGTTTGGAATACAGATAGCGTGCCAGATGACATTTGTGGCAATAGGCAATGCAATATGCTCGGTTATAGTCGCAGTTGTGAGAAAATTTGTACTTCTTCTGCCGCTTATCTACATAGTTCCAAATTTTGTGTCAAATAAAACGAACGGAGTATATATGGCTGAACCGATTGCTGATTTTATTGCAGTATCATTTACCGTAATAATTTTCTCAGTCCAGTTTAAAAAAGCACTTCGCAAATTGAAAGAAATTTAAAAAGAAACTTCGCAAATTGAGTAAAGTTTAACACCTGATATATATATAGGTGAAAATTTGTCAATTATAGCTTTAATTTCCTTCAACTTTTGTTACTTTTTTCTATTGACAAATCAGTTCTAAAAAACTACTATACTTTAGTAAAAGAAAGAATGAATGGAGGAATCATTATGAGATTATGGAAAAAGGCATTAAGCCTTGTACTTGTATCAGCCATGGCATTTTCTATGTGTGCCTGCGGCGGCAAGAAAGACGAAGGAAGTAAAAAAACTGACACTTTTAAGATTGGCGGCATCGGACCCACAACAGGTGACGCAGCCATCTACGGAAAAGCCGTGCAGAATGGTATTCAGCTTGCAGTAGACGAGATAAACGCTGCCGGAGGCATCAACGGCAAAAAGATTGAATATAAATTTCAGGATGACCAGAATGACACAGAGAAATCTGTAAACGCTTACAACAGCTTAAAAGACTGGGGTATGCAGATGCTTGTCGGAACTGTTACATCAAACCCTTGTACAGCAGTTGTTGAGCAGACACACAATGACAATATGTTCCAGCTCACACCATCAGCAACAGCAGTAGAGTCAATCCAGTATGACAACGCATTCCGTATGTGTTTCTCAGATCCTAACCAGGGTATTGCTTCTGCTGATTATATCGCAGACCACAAACTTGCTTCAAAAATTGCAGTAATCTACAACAGTTCTGATCCTTACTCATCAGGTATCTACCAGAAATTTGCTGCTGAATCAAAAACAAAAGGACTTAATATCGTAGCTGCCGAAGCATTTACTGCTGACAGCAAGACAGATTTCTCAGTACAGATTCAGAAAGCTAAGAGTGCCGGTGCAGAAATGGTATTTCTTCCTATATATTATCAGGAGGCATCACTTATCCTCGCACAGGCAAAGAAAGCAAACTTCACACCTAAGTATTTCGGATGTGACGGTATGGACGGAATCCTTGCACTTGACGGATTTGACAAGAGTCTTGCAGAAGACCTTATGTTCCTCACACCATTTACACCTGATTCAAAAGACGATAAGACACAGACTTTTGTAAAGGCTTACAAAAAGGCATTTAAAGATACACCTATTCAGTTTGCTGCCGATGCTTATGACTGCATCTACACTATAAAAGCGGCTGCCGAGAAAGCAAAGATCACACCTGATATGAGCATTTCTGATATGTCAGATGCATTAAAGAAATCCATGACAGAAATCGAGCTTAGCTGTCTTACAGCAAAGAGCATCAAATGGTCTGCAGACGGTGAACCAACAAAAGAGCCAACTGTTGTAGTTGTTAAAAATGGTGCATATGATATAGCTGAGTAAAACATAACGGATAATACCATAATTTCCGGTGCAAAGCAGCGACTGACAGTTTGCTGGCAGGTTTACGAATGTAATAAATAGAAAGCTGAACTGTTACTTAATTTCTTTGCATTATATGACGATTTTGTAGATTTTAAAGTAGTTATATGGTAATATATAAGTCTGTATGAGTTTTAAACAATTCTCATACAGACTTTACTTTTAAAGAAACAGGAGGTAAACCATGAGCTTTATATCGTATTTATTTAACGGATTAAGTCTTGGAAGCGTTTATGCAATCATTGCCCTTGGTTATACAATGGTATATGGCATAGCAAAAATGCTTAACTTTGCACATGGAGATGTAATCATGATCGGTGCTTACATATCTCTTCTTTCTATGACAAACGCAGGAATACCGGCATTTCCGGCACTTATAATTTCGATTGTAGCCTGTACGGTTCTTGGTATTGTTATTGAAAGAATTGCTTATAAACCACTAAGAAATGCATCTTCTTCACTAGCAGTTCTCATCACTGCAATAGGTGTCAGCTATTTACTCCAGAATATCGCACTTTTGCTTTTTGGAGCAAATGCACAAACTTTCCCATCAGTTATAAAATGGGAAGGACTTTCACTTGCCGGAGGCAAACTCAATCTTTCCGGTGAGACAATCATTACTATCTTAGTATGCATAGTGATAATGGTTCTGCTTATGCTTTTCGTTCAGAAAACAAAACCGGGACAGGCTATGCGTGCCGTGTCTGAGGATCGTGGAGCAGCACTCCTTATGGGTATCAATGTAAACGGAACTATTGCACTCACATTTGCAATCGGTTCAGGACTTGCTGCAATCGCCGGTGTGCTTTTATGCTCAGCTTATCCAAGTCTTACACCTTACACTGGTGCAATGCCTGGTATCAAAGCCTTTGTCGCTGCCGTATTCGGTGGTATAGGTTCAATCCCCGGTGCATTTATAGGCGGTATCCTCTTAGGTATTATTGAGATATTTGGTAAAGCCTACATTTCATCACAAATGGCAGATGCGATTGTTTTTGCCGTACTTATCATTGTCCTTCTCGTCAAACCGACAGGACTCTTAGGCAAAAAAATTCAGGAAAAAGTATAGGAGGCAGATATATTATGTCAAAGAAATTATCTAAACAAAAATTAAATGATATTATCACTTATGGTATAGTTATAGCTGCTTTTGTCATAATGCAGATTCTTATAAATGCAGGAGAGATTTCCTCTCTCTTTCAGGGACTCATGGTTCCTCTTTGTACTTATATAATACTCGCCATTTCCCTTAATCTCGTTGTAGGTATTCTCGGCGAATTAAGCCTTGGTCATGCAGGTTTTATGTGTGTCGGTGCATTTACAAGTTCATTCTTTTCAAAAGCTATGCAGGACACTATTACAAATTCGACTGTGAGATTTCTTCTTGCACTTCTCATTGGAATAATCACGGCAGCAATCTTTGGAATCATCATTGGTATTCCGGTATTGCGATTAAACGGTGATTACCTTGCCATCGTTACACTTGCGTTTGGTGAGATAATCAAAAACCTTGTAAATGTCCTTTTTATAGGAAAGGATTCAAAAGGATTTCATTTTTCAACAAAAGATGCCGTAAGTTTAAATATGGAACCTGATGGAAAGATTATATTAAATGGACCTCAGGGAATAACCGGTACACCTAATGACTCGACTTTCTTTATCGGTTTTATACTTATTCTCGTAACATTATTTATAGTATTAAACCTCATTCATTCAAGAGACGGTCGTGCGATTATGGCAATAAGAGACAACAGAATTGCCGCTGAGTCTATCGGTATCAATATTACCAAATACAAACTTATGACATTTACAATATCAGCAGCAATGGCAGGTGCAGCAGGTGTTCTTTACGCACACAACCTCTCAAACCTCACAGCCAACACAAACAACTTCGGTTACAATATGTCAATAAACATCCTTGTATTCGTAGTTCTCGGCGGTATCGGAAATATCAGAGGCTCTATCATAGCCGCTGTCGTGCTTACACTTCTTCCTGAGCTTTTGCGTGGAATGTCAGACTACCGTATGCTCATATATGCTATCGTGCTTATAGTCATGATGCTCTTTAACTGGGCACCAAAAGCTATCGAATGGCGCGAAAAACACCTTTCATTTAAAAAGAATAAAAAGGAGGCAGCATAGTATGGAAACTTTATTAGATGTTCAAAATCTTGGTATTTCTTTTGGTGGTCTCCGTGCCGTAAACAACTTCAGCATAAATATTGGCAAAGAGCAGCTTTACGGACTTATCGGACCTAACGGTGCAGGAAAAACAACTATATTCAACCTCTTGACAGGTGTTTACAAACCCGACAGCGGAAAGATAATCTTAGACGGTAATGACCTTACGGGAAAATCCACAATAGATATAAACAAATCCGGAATAGCAAGAACATTCCAGAATATAAGACTTTTTTCACAGCTTACCGTGCTTGACAATGTTAAAACAGGACTTCACAACAACCACCATTATTCAACGCTTGACAGCATACTTCGTCTTCCACGCTATCACAAAGTCGAAAAGGAAATGAATGATATTGCAATGGAACTGCTTGAAGTGTTCGGACTTAAGGATGATGCAAATGTCCAGGCTCAAAATCTCCCTTACGGACAGCAGAGAAAACTTGAGATTGCAAGAGCACTTGCCACAAACCCAAAACTGCTTCTGCTCGATGAACCGGCTGCCGGCATGAATCCAAATGAAACAGAAGAACTTATGGATATGATAAAATTCGTAAGAGACCATTTCCATATGACTATTCTTCTTATTGAACACGATATGAAACTCGTAAGCGGCATCTGTGAACAGCTTACCGTACTTAACTTCGGCGAGGTGCTTGCACAGGGCGATACATCAGATGTGTTAAATAACCCGCAGGTTATTAAAGCTTATCTGGGTGAATAAATAGAGAAACTCCATAGGAGACATTCTCCATAGTAGAAATTCTCCATAGTAGAAATTCTCCATAGGAATTTCTTGTGTAAACCACTATGTTGTTGAGTTTGGATTGCAGCATCTTTTTAATTTTAGAAATGAGGGATAAATTATGGCAATGCTTGAAGTTAAAGATTTAGAAGTTTATTATGGTATGATACAGGCGATTAAAGGTATCTCTTTTGAAGTGAATAAAGGTGAGGTTATCGCTCTTATCGGTGCCAACGGTGCAGGTAAGACTACTACCCTACACACGATAACAGGACTTCTCTCTCCTAAAAAAGGAAGTGTTATGTTTGAGGGAAAAGACATAACAAAGATACCTGCACATAAAATAGTATCAATGGGAATGGCTCATGTCCCTGAGGGGCGACGCGTTTTTGCAGACTTAAGCGTATATGAAAACCTTAAATTAGGAGCATACACTAGAAAAGACAAAGAAAACTTAAACAAAGACCTTGAAAGCATATATGAAAGATTTCCAAGACTTGCCGAGAGAAAGAACCAGTCGGCAGGAACATTAAGCGGTGGTGAACAGCAGATGCTCGCCATGGGACGTGCACTCATGTCAAAACCATCAATCATCCTTATGGATGAGCCGTCAATGGGACTTTCACCAATCCTTGTAAATGAGATATTTGATATTATCGAGTCTATAAGCAAATCCGGTACAACTGTTCTTCTTGTAGAACAGAACGCAAAAAAAGCTCTCTCAATCGCAGACAGGGCATATGTACTTGAAACAGGAAAAATCGTAACAAGCGGCAAAGCAAGTGAATTACTTGAAGATGACTCGATAAAGAAAGCTTATCTGGGAGAATAAATAGATAAGCTCCATAGGAGCTTATCATTAGAAGAATGCACAGGCATTAAAAAATGCCTTTATGCATTCTTCTACACCCCACTACTTTTTATCTTTAATCAAAATATATATTTGCGAAACTATCGTAATATCTGATTAAATTGCAGTCAGTTTCGCAACTATTCACAAAACAAAAGGAGGTATCACGATGGGAAATATGGTTATTACGGTTTCTCGCCAGTACGGCAGCGGCGGTAAAACTATCGCTGCCATGCTTGCCCAGAAACTTGGTATCAACTGCTACAGCCGTGAAATTTTGAAGATGGCTTCTGAGGACAGTGGCATTAATGAAAGACTTTTCGGTATGTCCGATGAAAAAATCCGTCATGCAGGCTGGTTCAAGACTTTAAGCCGCCCTTACACGGGCGAACTTCTTCCACCTGAAGATAAGGGCTTTGTCTCTGATGACAATCTTTTTAATTATCAGGCTAAGACAATCAAAGAACTTGCCGAAAAAGAATCCTGCATCATTGTCGGAAGATGTGCAAATTACATATTAAGAGACAATCCTGATGTACTCAGTGTTTTTGTTCATGCTGATGATGATTTCTGTCTTGCAAGGGCTATGGAGCGTAACAGTTTCAGCGAAAAAGAAACTAAAAAATTTATTGAACGCACTGACAAATACCGTTCGGACTTTTATCACTATCACACGGGACATCACTGGACGGATGCAAGATATTATGACCTCTGTCTTGACAGTTCAAAACTCGGTTTTGAGAAATGTGTCGAAGAGATAGAAGCTTATGCTAAGATAAGATTTAGAAAGTAAAGGATTTTTATTGCTTTGAAAACCCAGTGTACTGACCTGATGACTTTTAGTTAAATAACTTAGGATAAATTTTCAGTCTGCAAGACGGAAGAATGAGCCGTAGCGGGCTACGGCGATTGATGACAACGAAGCAGATGGAAATTTATACAAGTTATTTGGCAAAATATCAACAGTTCAGTACACTAGGAGCATACAGCCGATTTTCACGGATTGTATGCCCCTGACTGTTTTTAATTATATTTACAATCACTCCTACAACAAAAGCTTTGCCTCTCTCAATACAAGACTCTCATTTTTTCTCCATATCGAAGAAAATTGCGAAATCGGCACCGGACAGCCTGCTACACCTATCTCAAGTGTTATACACGGTGATTTAATCTTTTCCATCACATAATCACGCATACTTCCGACACTAGGACCGCTTGAAGAACCATAACTGTCCCCGCTTGCATATCCTGTTATCTTTCTTGCAAGCCGGTACATTTTCTGTGTTTCTTTTTTAACTTTTCCGCTTCCGCCGCTTCCAAATACTATAGAGCCCATAGCATGATAATTTACGACACCTTTTAATGTCTTGTTATTTTTTAACTGTTTTAACAATCCTGCGATTGCCTTTGTTTCCGGCTCACTTGCTGCCGATGGTCCTGAAAATCCCTCACTTCCACGCTTTCCACCATGATTTGCCTTAAAATGCGAATTTGAATTTCTGTTAAGGTCAACTCCTCTGGCATTTGCTTTCCATGTCGCCGTATGTGATGCACCAGACATTTTATACAGAGCCTTACGAAGCTTTTTCTCTCTTATCTTTGAAATTCCAAACTGAGAAATTGTTGTACCGTCAGGATTTGCCATCGGAATATAATGTATCGCCATCTTATTTAAAACATTTTTTACTTTTACTCCCTTGACACTTCCATTGTAATTTTTAAGGTAACTTTCTATCTGTGCCATACAAAGCTGTGCCGTCATATATTCCCTTGCATGAATATTTCCAATAACAAGCAATGTCTTTTTGGCTTTCTTGTTTCCTATGACAACATCATATATTTTTCTTTTATCATTTGATTTTCCCACAACTTTTACACTGACATAATCAGAATAAGTATTTTTAAATGACTTTATATCACCGCACATCTCACTGTAACTGTACTTCTGATGTTTTGTGTTCACAAAATTTGCAATCCTGAAACTTTTAGCATTTGAACTTCTTGCATATGTCTTTCCATCGTATGTCCTTTCTGACTTAACATAATACTTATATCTTTTTCCTGCCACAACCTTTTTATCCGTAAATTTTAATTTGGTTGTTTTTGCGACTATTTTATACCCATTGCTATTTGTCTTTTTATATAAAATATACTTTTCTGCACCGGTCGACCTGCTCCAGCTTACCTTTACTTTTTTACTTCCCAGTCTTGTAAAGCTTATCTTACTCTTTGCAGGGATTTCAGGCTCCTCGATGACGGGACCCGATGAAACCTTTGTCTCGTTCTTTCTTATAATATCTTTCTTTGCCACAGTCAAAACCTCATTGTCAGTTTTTGCTGCTGCCGATACCTTTCTGTCCGCATTTGCCGCATATGAAATACTGCTCACTGCCATAGTCATCGCAAGTGATAATGCTATTAACTTGTACTGTTTTTTATTCATTTGTTTTTCCTTTCTTTTTTAATAAATTATATTTGTATA
>OLJA01001288.1_pt1 | contig 13177 bp, 7 predicted proteins | sample 1601401 | NCBI WGS metagenome assembly OLJA01 (sample SAMN01915217, study PRJEB22387) | human gut metagenome | isolation source: stool | host: Homo sapiens | place: USA | reverse complement strand
TCCTGGGAGACGAAGGGCTTCCGGTCAGAGAGTATGCGGATATTTTAGACGCCGGATTTGAGGCTGCAAGAGTCGGCGTGATCCCGCCGGGAAATGATAAAGTGATGATCGGAGACATCGAGCGAACCAGATTGAACCATATCAAAATCTTATTTTTCATCGGTGTCAATGACGATGTTGTGCCGAAAGCGGGCAATGCCGGAGGTATCATCTCGCAGTTTGAACGTGAGAAAATGGTGGCATGTCATCTGGAACTTGCACCGGGTGCGCGTGAAAAAGTTTTTATCCAGCGGTTTTATCTATATCTGAATGTGACGAAGCCATCTGATTTTTTATATGTGACTTTTTCAAAAGTGAATGCGGACGGAAAAGCACTTAGAAGGTCGTATTTTGTTGGAACGCTCTTAAAAATGTTCCCGGAGAAAACGGTGGAGGAAATCGAGGAGACAACTTCTGCGGACTGCATCATGACGCCGAAGAGCAGCATGGCGTTTTTCCTGGAGGGACTGCAGGATAATGACAGGGCATCTGATTTTTCTCAGGTAGAAAAAAGAAAATTATGGAATGCTCTCTCAAAATTCTACCTCACAGATTCCGAGTGGAAGCCGGAAACGGAAAAACTTTTAAAAACTGCCTACGAAGTGCACAGCGATGAGCCAATCAGCCACGCAGTGACGCAGGCACTTTATGGAACCGTGTTGGAGAACAGCGTCACAAGACTGGAGCGTTTTGCGGCGTGTGCCTACGCGCATTATCTGAATTACGGTTTACGCCTAAAGGAGCGTCAGCTTTTAGAGTTTGCAAGCGTGGACATGGGAAATATTTACCATGATGCGCTTGAACATTTTTCCAGACGTGTGGAAAAATCAGAGTACACCTGGTTTAACATCCCGGAGGATGTGCAGGAGACATTTATAGAGGAGAGCATGAATGACGCGATTGCCGGGTGCAAAAATGCCGGAGCGTTTGAGAACGTGAGAAATCGTTACCTGACCGGTCGGATGCGCCAGACCATCAAGCGCACGGTGTGGGCACTTACCACCCAGATCCAGAAGGGAAAATTTGTGCCGAGTGATTTTGAGGTGTCCTTTTCGCGGGCAGATAAATTGGACGCCATCCGTTTTCAGCTGAGTGATGAGGAAAAAATGAACCTGCTCGGCAGGATTGACCGTGTGGACACTTACGAGACGTCGGATAAAGTTTATGTGAAGATTATTGATTATAAATCGGGAAACACGAGTTTTTCACTCGTCAATCTGTATCACGGACTGCAATTACAGCTTGTGGTCTATATGAATGCGGCATTGGAATTAGAGGAAAAACGCCATCCGGGCAAAAAAGCGGAACCGGCGGGTATTTTCTACTATCACATTCAAAATCCGATAGTAGACGGACTTGGAAATGAGACAGAGGCAGAAATACGAAACAGCGTTTTGGAGCAGTTAAAATTAAATGGTCTGGTGAACGATGATCCGGAAATCTATGAGGCGATGGATTCAGATTTTGCCGGAAATTCTTCGGTCATCCCAATCGGAAAAAAAACGGACGGAAGCTTAAAAGCAACTTCCAAGGTTGCCAGTACTTACGATTTTTCTGTGATGTCTGATTATGTACAGGAGAAAATCAAAGAGACCGGGAAAAAAATCTTTGCCGGAGATATTTCGATTCATCCATACTCGCTGGACGGAAAAAGTGGCTGTGATTACTGTCCATACCATACCGTCTGCGGTTTTGACACCCGGATGCCGGGTTATTCCTATCATAAACTGGAAAAATTTGACAGCGCGGACGAGATATTAAAGCGTATGGAAAACGAAAAGCAGGAACAGTAAATAACAGGAGTGAGAAATATGGGAGTTTCATGGACCACAGAGCAGCAGCAGGTCATTGACTTAAGAAATCGAAATATATTGGTATCTGCGGCAGCAGGTTCTGGAAAGACCGCTGTTTTAGTAGAGCGGATCGTGAAAATCATAACAGACAAAAATCATCCGGTCGACATTGACCATCTGCTGATCGTGACGTTTACCAATGCGGCAGCGGCAGAGATGCGGGAGCGAATCGGAAATGCAATTGAGAAAGCGTTAGACGAACAGCCGGGGAATGAGCATCTGTTAAGGCAGCTGACCTTGATCCACAATGCACAGATCACGACCATCGACAGCTTCTGTCTGTATGTGGTGCGCAATCATTTTCATGAGATCGATCTGGAACCGAATTTCCGTATCGGGGATGAGGGTGAGTTAAAATTACTGCGCGAGGATGTTCTTGGCAGAGTTTTGGAGCAAAACTATGAAGAGCCTTCGGAAGCATTTTCCGATTTTGTGGAGGGCTATGCTTCGGGAAGAACCGATGCTGCATTAAATGAGATGATCCTTCAGTTATATGAGTTTTCCAGAAGTTATCCGTGGCCGGAAAAATGGCTGGATTCGTTTGTGGGAGCCTACCGCATCGAAACCAGGGAGGAGTTAGACCGCGCAGAATGGCTTGCTCCGCTCACGCAAAACATCCGCTTTGTCTTAAAAGACTGCGAACAGCTCCTAAAGCAGGCGCTTGCGGTCACACAGCAGGATGACGGACCGGATATGTATGAGAAAGCGGTGCGAAGCGATCTGGAAAAATATGAGAGTTTGTCAAAACTAACATCTTTCTGTGAACTGTCCGTGGCGCTTTCCGATATCAAATACGACAGACTTGCGAGCAGCAGAGGTTTTGAGGGAGATCCCGATAAATTAGAGCTGGTAAAAAGTCTCAGGGAGCAGGCAAAGGATGTGGTGAAAAAACTCTGCAGACAATATTTTTTCTGTTCGCCGGAGATGATGATCGAGCAGTTAGAGCGCACGGAGCCGATGTTAGAGGAGGTTGTCCGTCTCACAAAGCAGTTTGCAGATGAGTTCGCAGCTGCAAAACGCCGGAAAAATCTGGTGGATTTCCATGATGTGGAACATTTTGCATTGCAGATCCTTGTGGATGAGGAGACGGAGAAGGCGAAAAAGACTGCGGAAGAGTTCCGGGATACCTTTGAGGAGATCATGATCGACGAGTATCAGGACAGCAACGAAGTGCAGGAGACACTGCTTCGCTCCATTTCCAGAGAGGAGCGTGGGGAAAATAATATTTTCATGGTCGGGGATGTAAAGCAGAGTATCTACCGGTTCCGTCTCGCAAGACCGGAGCTTTTCATGAAAAAATACGACTCCTATTCGCTGGAAGAGAGTACCACACAGCGTATCGATCTGCACAAAAACTTCCGGAGCAGAGAGGAAGTTTTAACCTGCACAAACGATATTTTTTATAAAATTATGGTGCGGAGTCTTGGAAATGTGGAGTATGACGCGGAGGCTGCACTGTATCCGGGGGCAAGCTATCCTGTCAGCGCAGACTTCACCCCGGAGATCCTGCTCGCAGACAGCAATGACGAATTATTGGAGGACACCGAACTTTCCGATAAGAAGACATTAGAAGCAAAAATCGTGGCGGAGGAGATCAGACACCTGATGAAAACGCAGCCTGTCACCGATAAGGCGACCGGAGAACTTCGGGCGGCACGTTACTCCGATATTGTAATTTTGCTCCGCAGTCTGTCCGGCTGGGCGGATTCCCTTGTGGAAGTGTTGAACGGAAATGGAATCCCGGCGCACACGGTTTCTTCGACCGGATATTTTTCAACGGTGGAAGTACAGACGGTGCTGTCCATGCTGAGGCTTTTGGATAACCCAAGGCAGGATATCCCGATGGCGGCAGTACTCCGCTCGCCGATGGCAGGGCTTACTGATGAGGAGCTTGCGGTGTTAAGGCTTGAAGATGGCAGTGTGCCTTTTCATGAAGCGGTGCTCGAACTGGCAGAAGGACTTTATGAAGAGGACGGGCAAAAAGAAATTTCAGATTCAGAGGCAGATTCAGAGGCAGATCAGAAGCAGGGAAGAAACGCGGACGGGAAAAAAGAAGATGATATAGAGACAACCGCTCACCGGAAATTGCTCAAATTTTACAAAAAATACAGGCAATTACGGCAGCTCGTCCCGGACACTCCGATCCATGAGCTGATCGAGATCATCCTGCGCGAGACCGGATACGGTCATTATGTGGCGGCAATGCCGGCAGGAAACAGAAGAACGGCGAATTTAAACATGCTTTTGGAAAAAGCCGCAGCCTACGAGAAAACGAGTTACAAGGGACTGTTTCACTTTGTGCGTTACATTGATGAGCTGCAGAAATATGATGTGGATTTCGGTGAGGCAGACATGGTCGGGGAAAACGAGGACGTTGTCCGAATTATGAGTATCCATAAGAGCAAAGGTCTTGAGTTCCCAATTGTGATCGTGAGCGGTATGGGCAAAAATTTCAATAAACAGGACACACGGAGCAAAATGGTGCTTCACCCGGAACTTGGTATTGGTCTTGACTACATGGACGGAAAAAAGCGTATCAAATCACCGACTATCGCAAAGAAGGCGATTGCAAAGCAGATCGATCTGGAAAATCTCGGAGAGGAACTTCGTGTGCTATACGTTGCCTTAACCCGTGCAAAAGAAAAGCTCATTCTCACCGGGACATTAAAGGATGCCCCGGAAAAACTAGAATTTTTCAGGCAGCAGGCGAATCTTTCGAAAGCAGCAGACAGACCGCTTTCCTACCTTACAAGAGAAGGGGCTTCCGGTTATCTGGACTGGATACTTCCGGCAGTGCTTTCCTATGGGGACAAATACCCGGTCCGGATCGTGGAAGCGGCAGAGCTTGTCTTAGACGAAGTGGAAAACCAGTTAGAGCAAAATGAAGATCTGACAGGGCGGATCGGGGAGATCAAAGCGGCGGACCCACAGCTGGTCGGGCAGTTGAAGCAGCGGTTTTCGCAGCGTTATCCATATCAGGTTGACGTTTTGAGGAAAAACAAATATTCCGTATCTGAATTAAAGCATCGTGCAATGCGTGAAAAATTTGAGGCAGAGCAGGAGGAGACCATCCCGGCATTTTTGGAAGAACCTGTGACGCCAACGATTCCTCTTTTTATCCAGAGACAGGGAAGTGTGGAACAGGAAACACCAAACCGTGGTGCACTAAGAGGAACCGCAGTGCACCGCGTCATGGAGTGCTACGATTTTGCCTCAGAAAAAAGTGTACATGAACAGATGGAGGCTATGGAAAAAGAGGAGAAGATCACTGCGGATATGCGCGCACTTGTGAGAGAGCAGACCGTGGCAGATTTTGTTTCCTCGGAAACAGGAAAGCGGATGGCTCTCGCACAGCGCGGGGGAGCACTTTACCGTGAGAAACCATTTGTCATGGGATTTACGGAAGAGGAACTGGAAAGATATGGCTTTGGGGCAGGTGCGCAGATGATAGAAAATGAAGCGCAGACTGAAAATGCACAACAGGAAATCATGTCAGAAAATGTGTCGCAGGAAAATCATATGCATGAGGAAGATTTAACTTTAATTCAGGGAATCATTGATGTTTTCTGGATTGAGGATGACGGAATCACAGTCTTGGATTATAAGACAGATCGTGTGGATACTGCGCAGGAGCTGATTGACCGTTATGCGACACAGTTAAAGCTTTATGCGGATGCGTTGGAGCGGGTTTTTGCCACCCGGAAACTGAAGGTGAAGGAGATTCTGATCTACTCGTTCCGGTTAGTAAAGCTGATTTCAATTGAATAAATGTATGCACGAAGATCACTGGAGTCTTAATGATTCCGGTGATTTTCGTATAGAGCGATCATATAGAGCAATCAGACGATATTTTCTTGTGTGCATAAGTGATTCATGGTATCATAGAAATCATGAGAACGGAGGAAGGAGTCGCAAAAATGAAAGCCTTAAACATCCCGGTTGGTATTTCTAATTTTGAAAAAATCCGCAATAATGGATTTTATTATGTTGATAAAACTGGTCTGATCGAGGAACTTCTCAAAACAGAAGCAGAAGTGACGTTGATCACCCGACCACGTCGATTTGGAAAAACACTCGGAATGAGTATGCTAGAAAGCTTTTTTGATATTCGAAAAAACAGTCGGAAACTATTTGAAGGTCTTGAGATTGCACGCCAGAGTGAATTATGCAGCAAGTGGATGAATCAATGTCCGACGGTTTCCGTATCATTCCGGCAGGTGGATGGTCTGAACTTTACAAGTGCATACGATATGCTGACAATGGTGTTTGCCGATCTATATAACAAACATCTTTATCTGCTTGAAGACAGTCATGTAACGGAGTTTCAAAAGAAAACGTTTACAAATATTGCGCATGGATGTGGTTCGGAAAAAGAAGTGAAAAGCAGTCTTGTTCTTTTGACGACTATGATGCAGCAGCATTATGGTAAGGCAGTAGTACTTTTGATAGATGAGTATGATGTTCCGGTTGCAAAGGCAAATGCGCATGGTTACTACAACGAGATGTTAGATGTCATGAAAGGACTATTGCAGGCTTTGAAAGATAATCAGGCACTTTGTTTTGCGGTTGTCACAGGATGTCTGAAAATTGCAAAAGAAAGTATTTTTACAGGAACCAATAATTTTGTGTCTGACACTATCACAGATTCACGCCTAAATGAATACTTTGGCTTTGTCCAGAGCGAGGTGGATCAGATTTTAGCAGATGCAGAGACAGAAGATCAGGCGGAAAATATCCGAAAATGGTATGACGGATATCACTTTGGTGACTTTGATGTTTATTGTCCGTGGGATGTGATGAATTATCTGCTGGAGCTGCAGCACAATCCACAGGCTAAGCCGGTCAGTTATTGGAAAAATACCAGCGATAATGCGATTATCCGTTCTTTTATCGATCATTCAGGAAGCAGCATCACGAAGAAGCTGGAAAATTTAATGGCTGGAGAAACAATTGTTCAGCGTGTGGATGAAAATCTGACTTACGATTATTTACATTCTTCGGAGGATAACCTGTGGAGTATGCTGTATCTGACAGGATACCTCACAAAAGCGCGGAATGAACAAACGGATGAGGTGCTGCCTGACGGTGCGATTGCACTTATGATACCGAATGAAGAAATCAGGGATATATTTGAAACGACGGTTATACAGTGGTTTGATGACAGTACCAGAAAATGGAATCGGACTTTATTGTTTGATGCAGTGTGGAATGGTGACAGTGTGAATCTGACAAAAGAAATGAATATTCTTTTACGACGCACAATCAGTTATCACGATTATAAAGAGGATTTTTATCATGCGTTTCTTGCAGGAATCTTTACAGGTGCCGGATATATGGTGGATTCGAATAAGGAGCATGGCGAAGGGCGTAGTGATGTGGTCGTATATGATCCGGTTAATGGACGTGTTGCGATTTTTGAAGCAAAATACACGAAAAATCAGGAAAAATTGGAAAGTACATGTAATACTGCGTTGCAACAGATAGATGAACGTCTGTATGCAAAGGAGTATGAAGATGATTATGATCAGATTCTATGCTATGGCATTTCATTTTTCAAAAAACGGTGTCTTGTCAAGAAAAAGTAAACGGTTAAGTGAGGAAATTTATGGGACAGATCATACTTGCCTCGGCATCGCCGAGAAGAAAAGAATTGTTAGAACAGATCGGACTGGAATTTGAAATCTGCCCGGCGAAAGGGGAGGAAGTTATCTCGAAAAGCGCGCCGGAGGAGGTTGTGATGGAGCTTTCCGAGCAGAAAGCGACAGAGGTCGCTGCAATGGTAAAAACATATGAGAGCGGACATGGGGAACTGATGACACCGCAGGATATCTTAGTGATCGGGGCAGACACCGTCGTTGCATGTGATGATACCATCCTTGGAAAGCCGAAAGATGAAGCCGATGCAAAGCGGATGCTCACACTTCTGTCGGGAAGAAAACATGCCGTGTATACAGGCGTTACGTTTGTGTTTCTGGATAAAAACGGACGAGCGGGCGCACATACCTTTTACGAGAAAACAGAAGTTACCATGAAGCCGTTGTCGGAACCTGAGATCGACCGTTATGTGGCGACCGGAGAGCCGATGGATAAAGCCGGTGCCTATGGGATCCAGGGAAAATGTGCCATTTATATTGAAGGGATTGAAGGTGATTACAATAATGTGGTCGGACTTCCGGTTGCACGCATTTATAAGGAGCTGCAAAAGCTTGGAATCGATCCCTATCTATGGTAAACTGCATGAAATAGTAGATTGGATGATTTCTAAATTCTCGTAGATCCTAAATTAAAATTTAGAAATTATCAACAACACATATGAGGAGAGGAGCAAATAAAATGCAATATGATGAGACATGTTTAGAATATTTTCTGGCGCATCAGGAACAGCTTCTGCCGGAGCCGTTGGCAGAGACAATGGAAGAGGCAGAGGAATTTTTAGAGGACTGCATGGCGGTTGTCTGTAAGAATCTGAAAGAGGTAAAAGCCTATTTCGAAGATCAGGGGGCTGATATTGAGGGAATGTCACTCAAGGATCTGGAGGAGGCAAGCGAAGTATTTGCCCTCCCGGATGGCAGATATCTGATCGTGGAAGCTTAAATTTTTATAAATTTCCCGGAATGGGATTGACAAAAGAAAAAATGTTTATTATACTCAAAAAGTTTGCAAAACAGGCAGAATGAGAACGTCCTTTTGCAGCAGAAAAAGACTGTAAAAAAGGCATTTTGACAAGGAGAAAACTACATGAAAAATTATGATGTGATTATTATTGGGGCAGGTCCTTCCGGTATTTTCTGTGCATATGAACTGATCCATGCCAACAAAGACCTGAAAATTTTAATGATTGAAAAAGGACGCCGTATCGAGAACAGACAGTGTCCGAAGAGAAAGACAAAAGTATGTGTAGGCTGTCAGCCATGTTCCATCACGACCGGATTTGCCGGAGCAGGAGCATTCTCCGATGGAAAATTATCTTTATCCCCGGACGTAGGTGGAAATCTTCCGGAGATTTTAGGATATGACGAGACAGTTGCGTTATTAAAAGAATCGGATGATATTTACTTGAAATTCGGAGCAGATACAAAAGTTTACGGTGTGGATAAAGAAAAAGAAATCCGCGAGATCCGTAGAAAAGCAATCACAGCAAACTTAAAACTGATCGAATGTCCAATCCGTCACCTTGGAACAGAGGAAGGATACAAGATTTATTCCAGATTGCAGGAGCATCTGTTAGAGCAGGGTGTTGAGATGGAATTCAATACCATGGTCAAAGATATTATTATTGAGGATAATCAGGTGAAAGGTCTTGTGACAGACAAAGATGAGACTTACTATGCAAAAGAGATCGTTTCCGCAGTCGGACGTGAGGGAGCAGACTGGTTCTCACATATCTGTAACGGTCATGGAATCGAGACGCAGGTTGGTACGGTAGATATCGGTGTCCGTGTGGAAGTGCGTGATGAGGTTATGGAATTCTTAAACGATAACCTTTACGAAGCAAAATTAGTTTACCACACACCTACATTTGACGATAAAGTGCGTACATTCTGTACGAATCCATCCGGTGAAGTAGCAACTGAGTACTATGACAATGGACTTGCAGTTGTAAACGGACACGCTTATAAATCCAAAGATTTAAAGACAAACAACACCAACTTTGCAATTCTTGTATCCAAGAATTTCACAAAGCCATTTAAAACACCAATCGAGTACGGAAAACAGATTGCACAGCTTTCCAACATGCTCTGCGACGGAAAAATTTTAGTACAGACCTTCGGTGATTTCAGAAGAGGAAGAAGAACGACAGAGGAGCGTCTCTGCAGAAATAACCTGATTCCTACTTTAAAGGATGCAGTACCTGGAGATCTTTCCCTTGTATTCCCACATCGTATTATGGTGGATATCGAGGAGATGATCCTTGCACTTGATAAGGTAACACCGGGTATTGCAAGTGATGAGACTTTATTATATGGTGTTGAAGTAAAATTCTACTCGAACAAGGTTGTTGTAAACAAAGACTTTGAGACAAGCGTAAAAGGTCTTCGTGCCATCGGTGACGGAGCATCGGTAACCCGTGGTCTGCAGCAGGCATCCGCAAACGGAATCTCTGTTGCGAGAAGCATTTTAAAAGCTATGGAAGCTTAAATGAACAGCATGAAAAAAAACAGAAAAAAAATGACACTGATATGTCTGCTCTGCTTTTCCTTTCTGCTCACAGGATGCAAGATAGGAAATAAGGAAGTGATCGTCTCAAACACATTGAACAACCGTCAGGTATTCCGCATTGGAAATGTGTCCTGCGGGCTGAAAGAGGCGAAGGTATATCTGGTGAACTACCAGAATATTTACGGAACAGCCTATGGACTCGATCTCTGGCAGCATGATTTTGGAGACAGTTCCCTGGAAAACTATGTGAAAAATATCACAATGCGGGAGCTGGCACAGGTGGTCTGCTTAGACCAGCTTGCAAAGGAAAAAGAGATGGAACTTTCCGAAGAAGAAAAGGAAAAGACCGCTCAGGCGGCAGAGGAGTACTTTGCCTCGCTCACGGAGGAGGAGACTGCCTATATGGGCGTTTCGGAGAGTGACATCAAAGAGTACTATGAGCATTATGCGCTGGCACAGAAAGTGTACCACTCACTCACAAAAGCGGTGAATGAGGAGGTCAGCGATGATGAGGCACGGGTGATGGAGATCATGCAGATTTTTGTTTCGGATGAGAGCCGGGCAAATGAGATCGCATCCAGATTAGCCCAGGGAGAAGATTTTGCAACACTCGCCAATAATTATAATGAGCTTGGCAGCATTCAGGTAAATATTTCAAGGGATGATCTCCCGGCTGCAGTAGAAGAGATCGCATTTCAGATGGAAAATGATGAGGTTTCCGGTAAGATCACAGTGGATGGAGGCTTTTATTTCATTAAATGCCTGAACAAATACAATCAGGAGCTGACAGAGGCGAACAAAGCCAATATTGTAGACAAAAGAGAAAAGGAAGCTTTTGATGATGAATACAATGGATTTGTTTCTTCCCTGAGTTCGAATATCAACGAAGAACTCTGGGAGAATCTGGAACTTGAGACAGGTTCCGGGATGAAGACGGATACGTTTTTTGAAGTTTTTAATACTTATTGTGGTGATATGTGATATCACCACAATTTTTTCGAGGGAAAAAGATATGACGAAGGATATGACAAACGGATCGCCAATGAAGCTGATTCTTGGATTTTCCGTACCACTTTTGTTTGGATTTTTATTTCAGCAGTTTTACAATCTGATGGATACGTTGATCGTAGGACGTTTCCTCGGAGTAGATGACCTTGCAGCGGTAGGTTCCACAGGCTCCGTCAACTTTCTTATCATCGGATTCTGTATGGGAGTGTGCAACGGATTTGCGATTCCTCTGGCACACAAATTCGGCGCAGGAGACTATAAGGGCATGCGTGGCTTTATGATGAACGCCATTTACCTCTCTGCTATTTTTGCAGTGGTCATGACGATCGTGACGGTCATTTTCTGTATGCCGATCCTGGAGCTGATGCGCACACCGGAAAATATCATTGACGGTGCATACCGTTACATTGTGATCATTTTCTGGGGGATTCCGGTCACCTATCTGTACAATCTGGTTTCGGGAATTATCCGTTCCATGGGGGACAGCAGGACACCGGTTGTGTTTCTGGTGATCGCTGCGGTCATTAATATCGGACTGGATCTGTTTTTTATCGTAGTGCTCGGAACCGGAGTGGAAGGTGCAGCATGGGCAACGGTGATCTCACAGCTGATCTCCGGTGTGGGATGTCTTATTTACAGTATCAGGCATTTTGAGATACTGCATCCGGAAAAAGAGGAAATGCAGGTAAATAAAACGTACATGATGACATTGTGTGGAATGGGCGTTCCGATGGGACTGCAGTATTCCATCACGGCGATCGGAAGCGTTATCTTACAGAGTGCGGTCAACTCCCTTGGCTCTCATGCGGTTGCTGCAATGACAGCCGGAAGTAAGATCGGAATGTTTTTCTGCTGTCCGTTTGATGCGTTAGGTTCCACCATGGCAACCTACGGCGGTCAGAATGTCGGAGCAAAAAAACTGGATCGTGTCTCCGAAGGGTTAAAGGCAGCGTCCATTTTGGGATGTGCGTATGCGGTGCTGGCATTTGTCATTATGATCTTCTTCCGTGGGACACTGGCAGGCTTCTTTGTCGGAGAGGCAGAGCCGGAAGTCGTTTCCAACGCAGGACTGTTTTTATTGATCAACAGTGCATTTTATATTCCGCTGGCATTTGTTAATATCGTGCGCTTCCTGATCCAGGGAATGGGCTACAGCAAATTTGCTATTTTGGCGGGTGTGTTTGAGATGGTTGCAAGAACACTGGTCGGATTTGCGTTTGTGCCTGTTTTCGGCTACGTGGCAGCGTGCTTTGCAAGCCCGGTGGCATGGATCTTTGCGGATGCATTTTTATTCCCGGCATATTTCCATGTCCTGAAAAAGACGAAGAAGATGTTGTACAAGTAAAAAAATAACTGCGAAACTTCCCACCAGAGTAGAGCAAATTGTGAAAAATTGAACAATGTAATTAAAAACGAAAGGATTCAGTATGAGTATTTTAAACGTGGAACACCTGACACACGGATTTGGTGACAGGGCAATTTTTAATGACGTGTCTTTCCGGCTTTTGAAGGGAGAACACATCGGATTAGTCGGCGCCAACGGCGAGGGAAAATCCACATTTATGAATATCGTGACCGGAAAGCTTATGCCGGACGAGGGAAAAGTGGAATGGGCGAAAAACGTCCGTGTCGGTTATCTCGACCAGCACTCCACACTGACCAAAGGAATGACAATCGAGAGTGTGTTAAAATCGGCGTTCGCATGGCTGTTTGAACTCGAAGAAAACATGAACCAAATCTGTGACAGGCTTGGCGAGGCAGAACCGGACGAGATGGATGCGATGATGGAGGAACTCGGAGTCATTCAGGATACACTTACCATGCATGATTTTTACATCATTGATGCGAAGGTGGAGGAAGTGGCGAGAGCGCTCGGTCTGCTTGATCTCGGACTGTCCCATGATGTCACGGATTTAAGCGGTGGACAGCGTATGAAAGTTCTTCTGGCAAAGCTTTTGCTGGAAAAACCGGATATCCTCCTTTTGGATGAGCCGACGAACTATCTCGACGCAGAGCATATCGCATGGCTGAAACGCTATCTGCAGGAGTATGAGAATGCATTTATCTTAATCTCCCACGATATCCCGTTTTTGAATGACGTTGTGAATATTATTTAT
>OLJA01001274.1_pt1 | contig 13279 bp, 10 predicted proteins | sample 1601401 | NCBI WGS metagenome assembly OLJA01 (sample SAMN01915217, study PRJEB22387) | human gut metagenome | isolation source: stool | host: Homo sapiens | place: USA | reverse complement strand
CCGCTGCTTTGTCGTCTGTTTAAAAATCCAGCGCCAGACGGATCAGTGCAATCTCTTTTCTGGCAAATGTCATTTCCTTTTCTGCTGTATCAATCGTAATGCTGTCCGCATCGTAGCTTTTTAATACGCCTGTAAATTCCCGGCATTTATCCACCGGCTTATACAATCTGATTTCCACTTCTTCGCCCAGGCTCTTTTCCAGATGCTTATCCTTTTTCAGCGTCCTGCCCAGCCCCGGTGAGCTCACTTCCAAAATATAGGCGTCCTCGATAAAATCGGCTTCATCCAGTTTGTCGGACAACGCGCGGCTTACTGCCTCGCAGTCACCGATGTTGACGCCGTCCGGTTTGTCGATGTAGGCACGCAGATACCAGTCGCTGCCTTCTTTCACATACTCCACGTCGTAGATTTCCACGCCGTTTTCCTCCGCGATCGGAAGCAGAATTTCTTCTGTCTTCGCTTCGTATGTTTCTCTTTTTGACATTCCATTTAAAAAAATTGCCATTACTAATGCTGCTGCTTGGTAATCTGCAATTTGTTCATTAACATATGAATCGACAAAATATTTTATCTCATCATTTGTTAATTCTTGCTTTTCTCTCTTTTTTTCTATAATTCTAATTATCAAAGTGCGCAGCCCAAATCTTCTGATATAACGGATTCCATAAACTATTGCAGATGTCTTTATTTTCATAATCTGTATTCCTCACATTTTCTATAAGCGTCAGAACTTTCCCATACTAATTCATTATAACAAAAAAATCCAAGGAAAACACTATTTATCCTGTGCTTTCCCTGGACTAATTGTATCTGAGAAATTTCTTATTCTACTACAAGATCTCCCCATGCATCATCCGGAACTAATGCAATGTATGTTTTACCAATATTAATCTTAATTTCATTGCCGGATGCATCATAATATTTTGTGTTATCTGTCAATCCGCCTTTTGACCATGTAATCTCTTCTGCTTTACCATTTGTAATATAATAACCTGTTCCCTTATTATTCTCGATTTTATAGTACATGTAACCGTTTGGATCATATACACCGTCACCCCAGCTGTGTAATTCAAATGGTGTACACTGTAAAATCACATTTTTAAAACTCAATTGAGCATTGCCATTCTGTGGATCCACATGCTCTTTCTTGTACTCAAAGTACTTATACACTTTCTCCGACTCGTCATATGTCAAATAAGAGCCATTATGAGGAAATGGAATATCTACTGTAACTGCAGATGTTCCATCCGCAATATCAGTGTCTTCTTTGGCGAATTTAAAGTGATTTTCTGTATAATATTTATTATACTCTTTGCTTGCACCTGTGCTTGCAAATTTTTTGTCCAGATCACCTGAAACAATGTACTCTGTATATTCTCTGGATTTTCCATTATTGACACGGGAAAATCCGCCATTAAAATCATCCACACTTGGAAGTGCAATATATTCGTCAATATAGAATGGTCCACCATCATGACATAATACAGCATTCCATTCTGCTGCCAGAATGCAGTTTGTTACCCTTGCGCTGCGAATACTTCCAAACTGCTCTAATGTCTCCCAATCTTTCACTAAAGCCATGAATCTTGTAATACGGCCATTCTCAGTACTGTTCATCATCTCATAAACAACATCTGCCTGTGTCAGACCATAGTGCGGTAATGCAATTGATTCATTATCTACCATAACAGCAATCGGTCTTTGATTTGCAAGTGACTCATCAATTAATTCTCCTGTCAGCTCATTACGGACTTTACCATCCGGAAGATCTTCTTCCTCCTCATTGTCTACAACATCCCCAACGACTGCCTCTTCGCTGGATTCTTCATAAATCGGTTCTGTGATATTAGCATCTGCCTCTTTCTTACCACATCCTACCGAAGTTACTGCAAGCGTCAGCATCATTCCTAGTAAAAGTGCTCTTTTCTTCAATTGTAAATACCTCTCATATCTTAATATTTTTCATAACTACCCTATATATAGTTAATCTGATAATATTGTAGCACATGATTTATGAATGGAAAAGCTACTTAAGAATATATTAAAAATTATCTTTTTTTAAACGGACAAATTTGTTCGCATTTATAGCATCTTATGCATTTACCAGAATTTACCAGTGGATATAAAAACCCCTTTTCATCCGGGCACATCGAAATTGCACACACCGGACATATCGTGGCACATGCACTACAGCCACAGCAGGTATCCTTTTTTGTGCATAAATCCGGCAGCCTTTTTTCTTCCATATATTACCTCCACCTTCTGAGCCGATTCCAAAATTCTTTCGGTATCATATCCTTTATTTTTCTTTTCAAACTTCTTTTGACAATTGACAAAAACGGTTCTTTATAATGATTTTTTACAAATTCCTCAAACGAAACCTCGTTATATTCTTTCCAAACATTTTCTGTATTATCTGGTTTTTTAAATGGTCTCCGAAGAGGTTCCTGCATATACTTTTCTAAATCGCACTCCTTAAAATCACATTCCTGTAATGAATCCAAAAACCATTTTTCTCCTTTTGGTGTATTTATAAGAACAAGTGAAACTCCCCGATTATCGTCAAATTCCGGGTTAGCAGCCTCTACCCCCCATGCATCAGCTATTGAAATATCCGAGACACGCTGCAGATTTTTATATGGGCATACATAGCATGCCTCACGTAAAAAAGTGTGTTCATAAAACATCTTCATATAAACCTGACTGTCATGCTCTTTCCCATTAATTGTAACTGTTTCCCAATGATCAGACCATCCGAAGCGTTCCTTATTACGAAAATCTATTTTTTCTATTTTCCCATGATATTTTCGTTCCACATACGCCTTATAATCATTCCAGACTCTTGGACTTGGAACACCATGACACACGATATCCATACAAACGAGATGTTCCTCACATCCTTTTGGACACAAAGCCTTTATCCCATCTACCTGACATGGAGTTCCTGTAAACAGGACCAACCTGCCGGCTTTCAAATCTTCACAGGCAAGCCGATATGCATTGTGCATGTCACTCTGCACATACTTTGATCCTCTAAGTTCATCTCTCTCTGTCGCATTTACAGCGCGTTTGTGTACAACATTAAAATTTTTGTCCATTCCTGCACCATAAATCACACCGCCCTGTGCTAACACCTGGTCAGATATTGCTGCAAAAATGCCACCGGACCTGGATAGCATACGACTATCCAGGTCCTTCTGTTTTACGATATATGATTTCAATTCAATCTCTCCATGAATCTTTCTTTATTCTCAATCGCAGTCGTAGTCGGTCTGCCAAGGTCTGCACGGGAACCAAGTGCACATTTCACCTCGATAAACCGGAGACTCTTTGCTTCTTTCGCTGCTTTTAATTCCTTATCTAAATCAGCGAAATTATCAACACATATAGCATAAGGATATCCACAGCCTTCTGCAATTGTGACAAGATTGATGTTTCCTGCAACAGTCGGCATTCCGCCTACAGTCTCATGTGCTGTATTATTCAACACAATGTGTACCATATTATCCGGTTTTCTGCTTGCCAATACTGCCATAGAACCCATATGCATCAGACATGCACCATCTCCGTCTACGCACCATATTTTTTCATTCTTTTTGCTCATAGCGATACCAAGTGCAATCGAGCTGCTATGTCCCATAGAACCGACCGTAAGAAAATCACATTCATGTCCCTGTCCATTTCTTTCACGGATTTCAAACAATTCCCTGCTTGCTTTTCCTGTTGTACTGACAATCGGGTCATTTTCAGTTACTGCAACGATATGTTCAAGAACTTCCTCTCGTTTCATTTGATATTCGTTGGAATAAACGACTTTATTACCATATTCCAAAGCACCTTTTCTCACTACAAAAGCAACGCTCTTTCCATTTGTAAGAACATTACGGAATTCCTTCATCTTTGCATATAATTCGGCTTCCGATGTCTCTTTTCCTATTACAAAAGTTGCAATATCCATATCTTCCAAAAGTTTCAGGGTTACTTCACCCTGATAGATATGCTGTGGCTCATCATGAATACCAGGCTCTCCCCGCCAGCCAACCACAAAAATACAAGGGATTGCATAAACCTTATCATTCAATAAAGATGCAACCGGATTAATGATATTTCCAATACCGCTGTTCTGCATATATACAACAGGTACATTTCCCGTTGCAAGATAATGTCCAGCTGCTAGTGCAGTACAATTTCCTTCATTGGCTGCTATCACATGATGTTCAGAAATTCCGTACTTATCGATCAGAAAATTACATAATGCCTGTAATTGTGAATCCGGAACTCCCGTATAAAAATCAGAATCTAATATATCGAATAATGTTTCTACTCTCATCTCTTTTATCCTCATCAAAAGTTATTATACCACTACATCAATATTCGTAATCCATTTTTAAATTACAATTCATCTATCAATGTAATAATATCTTTAAATGGCATAAGTTTTGAATCCACTTCCAGAGCCCTATGATTTTTCAAAATTTCTTTTGCTGTATTTTCCATTGCCGGAAATGCACTTCTGGTTAACTGATTTGCATAAATAACAATATTTACACCATGAGCCGCCAGTTCTGCCTCCGTAATATAATTATAAGATGTTGGAACAACAACAATCGGTATATCAGAATATTTTGCCCGAAACTTGTCACAAAATTCGATTATCTCATCAGCTGTTTTCTTTCTGCTGTGGATCATAATGCCATCAGCACCTGCTTCCACATATGCAAAAGCTCTGGTTAACGCATCCTCCATGCCACGCTCTAAAATCAAGCTTTCAATTCTGGCTATGATCATAAATTCTTCTGTACGAAGAACATTTTTACCAGCTCTGATTTTTGCGCAGAAATTTTCGATAGAATCCTGTGTCTGTTCTACTTCCGTGCCAAACAGAGAATTCTTTTTCAAGCCTGTTTTGTCTTCAATAATAACTGCTGAAACACCCATACGTTCTAATGTCCGGACATTATAAACAAAATGTTCGATCAATCCACCTGTATCTCCATCCAAAATGATTGGTTTCGTGGTAACATCTAAAACATCATCGATCGTTCTCAGCCGTGAAGACATATCAACAAGCTCAATGTCTGGTTTGCCCTTTGCAGTAGAATCACAAAGACTGGAAATCCACATTGCATCAAACTGGTCTAATCCACCGTCATGTTCCACTACCGTCTTTTCTGCAATAAGACCTGTTAATCCAGAATGAACTTCTATCGTTTTAACAATTGGTACTGTTTTTATCAACTGTCTTAATCTTTTCCTGCGATATTCCGGCATTGCCAGTTTTTCCTTAAACTGATCATCGATTTTCTTTACTTTTTCATTATATGTATATGGAACCTCTATTAACTCTCCACCATATTCTTTCAACAAAGCAATTACATTTTCACGAATCGTCTTTTCCGGTCCATCGCACCAATTATCACCATGTATGACATAATCCGGTTTTAATTCTTTGATGACATTATCATACATAATCCTATCCTGTACAATCACTTCATCAATTTCCGGAATATTTCTCACCATTGCCATACGTTCTTCAAAACTTACTGTCGGAAAACGGTTATAACGGACCATCTCTGCATCACATAATACACCTGCTACGACTTTCCCGTATTCTTTTGCTTTTTTAACTACATTCATATGTCCTTCATGGATCACGTCTGTAGCAAAACACATATATACTGTTTTCATATTGTATCCTTTCACTATCTGTATTGTACCGGCACTTGAATATTATTTTCTATAAGTGCTTCCCTCAACACTTTAAAAAACTCTTCAATGTCTTCCACATCGATGGCTCCTAACGCACACAATCGAAATGTATCAGTAGTCGTCACTTTTCCCGGATAAATCGTAAATCCACGCTCATAGCAATAGTCATGAACTTTTTGGAAGCTCCAATTCGGATCATCAGGATATACTGCCGACGCAACCAGACCAATTTGAATTTCAGGACGTATCAGTTCTTTAAATCCAAGCTCTTTCAGTCCCTCATGAATGGCTTTCATCACTCTGGAATGACGTGCCCACTTTGCCTCTTCTCCCTCAGCAAAATACTCTTTTAATGCCTGTCGGGTAGCATATACCGTCTGTACCGGTGGTGTAAAATGCATCTGACCCGTTTTTTCAAAATATTCATACTGTAGATATAAATTACAATAATAGGAACGTTTTGGATAATCCTTGGATTTCTTTATGATTTCTTCGTTACCAACTACAAAAGATAATCCTGTCATAGACATCAATCCCTTTTGTGCAGATGCCATACAAAAATCGATATTGTCCTTTTCAATATCGATTGGAACCATTGCATATGTCGAAGTCGTATCAACAATAAAAATCGCATCGTGTGCATGCGCAATTGCTCCTATCTCACGAATCGGATTTCCCACACCCGTACCGGTTTCATTATGTGTTGTATATACTACAGCAATATCCGGATTTTCCTTCATCGTTTTCTCAACCACTTTAAGATCCGGTTGTTCATCGATTGGAAACTGCAGATTGATATGATCTAATCCGTAATATTCGCAGATTTCAACTGCTCTGCTGCTATATGCGCCATTATTTATAACAAGAATCTTCTTTCCTTCTGGAAGAAGTGAATTTACACATACATCCAGATTCAATGTGCCGGAACCACAAAACAGAACTGAAGTATACTTGTGAGGATCTCCGTGTACGATCTTCACAAGGTCTTTCCTCATCTGTCTCATCATTTCAGCAAATTCATCTTCCCTTGGGCAGATATCAGGCACAACCTGTGCCATTTTTACCGTGTCCGTTGTTGTTGACGGTCCCGGATTTAATAAAATATTCCTCTTGATATTCATTTGTATTCCTCTCTCTGAATGATACGATTCCTATTTGTCTTCGTTAAATTCCTCAGCCGCTGCTGCTGCTGCATTTCTTTCCTGCTCTGTTGACTCATGCTTCTTAACAGATGTTTTGTCCTTAGAGAAAAGCTTCTTGATTTTTCTCCAGTATACACCAACTGCAACACCACCCGCAATAAAAACACCTGCAATAATCTGAACTACATAAGTTAAGGTTGCCGGATCAACATATGCCCATGCATGCGTTGGCATTGCCAAAATAAGAAAGAAAGTAAAATAAGTCACCCAAAAAATTCTTCCGTTCTTTGTAATCTGTTTCATTAAATTTTTCATCAATCTTTTCTCCTTTATTCTTCTGAATGAATTTGTTTTAAACGTAATTTTATATAATTGGCTCCAACTTTTGCGCTGGTTCCCAAATGATATACATATTGTTTCACAAAAGCATCAATCTTATCGTGGTATAAATCTCTCTGCTCGATCAATCTCGTTGCCTCATCTGCTACACGGTCTAACTGATCCAGATTCAGGCTGCATCCGATGCTGTCTCTCATGAAAATATTAATTGGCACAACCCCAATTTTCTCATATTCCGGATTCATGATCTTCATCGGCGTATTAATATACAATACCGGTCTCAATGTTGTAAACGCATATTCATATGCAATACCACTCCAGTCTGTAATGATCAGATCTGCATTAAATACTGTATCGTTCGAAGAAAAATCTGTCTGGATTTCAATATTCTTATCTTCTGCAAACTTATCTTTTAATAATTGCATCTTCTCTGGCATATGTCTTACATGCTGTGGATGCGGACGCACGATCACCTTATATCCTGTAGCCCGCAATTTCTGTAAAATATCCTCGAGACAGGAATCCACAATATTATCTTCCTGCCATGACGGAGCGATCAGGATAGTTTTCTGTTCATTGATCACTTTTTCTTTTGACTCATAATCTTTTCGCATATCATCGAGCAGGCAGTAACCCCAGTTTAACAATACTTTATGCGGAAGATCATAGGTTTCTTCCATCTTCTCTACCTCATCTTTATGATGTGGACCTACGCAGAAAATAGTGTCAAAATGATCGATACTTCCCTTTCGATACGTCATATTCATACTGTCAATACTATGTGGCACATGAATATACTCCATGTCCTTTCTTACATAGCTTCTCTTGATATGATAAGTTTCAAGATCAGGCATTGTCATAACAACAATATCACAGTCCAGTTTCATCATCAGAGTGATCAGTTTGATCTCTCCGATATAATATGCTTTAAACCTCTCATGCCTGATCTGGAAAACCTGATCTTCCGGATCACTTGTAACATAATGGATCACAATATCCGAGTTTTCCAATAACTCTTCGATCATTCCACGATAATATTTATAAAATCCTGAGGATTCAGAATAAAACATTAACTGTTTATTTTCATTGTCTTTGGCAAAAAACCTCTTATAGTCCTCTTTTTCCTTAGCCTTATAAGGAGCCATCTTTTTCTTATAGGCATCCTCTACCGCTTTCTGTTCTGCCAGCAGACGTTTACTTTCCTCCAACGCCTCGTAATCAATATATTTTTTCGGGTTATAAACTGCATTTAAAATGTAAATCAACGCTGTGGAGAACAAGTTACTGAAAATCCAATACAAACCAACTCCACCCGGAACCAGGAATGTAAAATATGTTGAGAATGCAACTGTAAAAATTGTTACTCCCCATTGTCCCAAAGCACCCTGCTCTTTCTGCAACACGTTCGCCTGATTCTGGCATGCACAAAGTAAAACAGTAGAAAGACAGCTGAACAGTGGAATAAGAAGGATCCATGCCAATACAGTAATGTGTGGCACTACAGACAGATCCAGACCAAGAAAATGTGTGTTAATCGTAGCTGCCTGTGCTGCGATCGCCTCAATATCAATGCCTGTCCCTGTCAATGCACTCTGGAAAAAGCTTAAGTTATCCGGATTCTGCAATGCTGCCATTGCCTGAAGCTGTGCGCCACTCCCCAATTGATCTACCCCCATCAGAGAACAGGTAGCTGCCACGATCTGATCACAGACAGATGTCTTGATATGCATCAAATGCTGCATTGGATTATAAATGACATTAATCAGGCCAAGAACCAATGGAATCTGTAATAACATTGGCACCATACCAAGCATTGGACTATAATGTGCCTTCTTGAATAACTCCATCTGTTCATCCGCAATGCGATCTTTATCGCCTGCATGCTTATATTTAATCTCATTTATCTGTGGCTGGATCTGTATCATTCGAATACTGTTTTTCTGTACCATAATAGATACCGGCAGCATGACGATTTTGCTGACCAATGTAAACAGAATGATTGATAAACCATAGTTTTTCACCAACTGATAGCATCCCCACATGACATATCCAAGTGGAATACCAAACACCGTGTTAATAAAACTCATCATTTCCTCCTAATGTGACCGTATCTCAAAATATTAAGACACCTATTTTATTCTTACATACCAAAATAGAATTTTATCAAATAAAAGGAAACTTGTAAACCTATAAACAATGATTTCTTCTTAAGATTTGCTTAAAATCTCACTGAAATCTATTCCGATAGTTTTAAATATATTCTGTATTTCAACTCCACATCCCGTATCTGTGGAATGATATTATCATACACCTCTTCTTCCTTGAACTTTCTTATCAGATCATCGCTATGTTCATACGCCACACGATCACTGTCAATTGTACTCTCATAATACCGGATCCTGTCTGCCAGTTTATCCATTGTCACAACCTCATGCCCTGCTTCTATATCTAAATGGATCTGCTCATCTGTAAGTCCAATAATATTGACAATTGCAATCGCCGGCACATCCCGTCTGATAGCTTCTCCTGCCAACATCTGTATATACTCACAATAACTCTGGTTTCTCTTATCCGCATTGTCCACTTTGTGCTTATGCGTTTCCTGTTTATCTGTGTTCTCTGCATAATACCAGTTTTTTGCGTCTGAGCTTCCGTATAATTCGACATGCTCCGGAAACTTCACTGTCTTGATCACATAGATTGCCTGATCACCAATCACAATATGGTCCACATGCATTACTTCATACATCCCCGCATCATGATTAAACGTCTCTGTCTCATAATAACCATTATTTATTGTACAAAACTTTGGAAAGTTTTTGATCAGATACTGTTTTGCCTGCTGTATTGCCGCTTCATGCTCCTGCTCTCTCTCCATTTCTTCTCTGGAGATATGAATGTCCACATTCTCCCAATCAATTTCGCTGCGACGTAATCCCGGTCTTACCATAACTCACATTTTCCTTTCATTTCTTTCAATCTCTTTTAACAGTTTCCCTAATCCCCAAAGCATCCTGTTAAATTAATTAATTTTATTCCCATTCATGCAAAAAGACCATTCGATATCGCGTAAATTTAAATTTACGTCACATCGAATGGTCTCTTTGCCTTCTGGAATTTACCATAATCTCAAAATTAACTGGAGGTACAAAACCATGAAAAAGAAAATTTTTGCTATCACATTATGTGCACTTATTGCAGCCGCTTCTATTGTTGGAAGTACAGGAGTTGTGGATAACTCTTATGAAGTTGCTTCTGCTTTCGGTCCTAGAGCTGGCGGATATTAAAAATCAATTTGATAATGGATTTTGCACCATTCAATTGCTGTTTGAACCATATCTTTTCGTCTCATCGCTTTAAAAATTGTAATTGCTTGGTGCAAATGTTCTTTTCCTTTATCAATTTCACCTAATTCTACTAAAGTTCCGCCCTCATTAAATAATAAAATAGGAAAAAATGCTAAATTTCCATATTGAATGCAAAAATTTACTCCTTCATCAGCCATCTTTAGCGCTTCTTTATGACAATTTTTATCTCCAAACCAACAGCTCAGATTATACAAAATCATAGGATACTTTGCTGTTTTCATCCTACCATCTACAATTCTATTTTCCATATATTCTTTCAACCACAAGTCAAGATGGATTGCATCCATAATATTTCTTTCATCATTTGAATATAAAATAGCAATGCTATTAATTATCATAATTTCATCAAAAGTTAAAAGATTATTCCTAAGTGGCTTCTTACCATCAAAATCAGGTAATGTAATATGTATCGCCTTCATATACAGCTCCATAGCTTTTGAATAATCTTTTTCTTTCTGGCGTGCCAACTCTCCTTTTGCAAAATATAAACATTGATGTTCTAATTCCGAAGCGTTTGTTGCTAATTTTTCAACAATTGATATATGTTCCTCCAGTTTTGCCACATCTTCATCCGTTATATCCCTGATCAAACTCTGAATCGCAGAATACAACTCCATCTCTTCTCTGCTCACAAAAGAATTAAACAAATTATTCTCCGTACCCAATCGTTCAAACAGTTTCTCCAAAATAAGTCGTCCCGGTTTTTGTGCTCCATTTTCAATTCTTGACAAAGATGCAGGTGTACAGATTCCGTAACTGACTTCTTCCTGTGTATACCCTTTTCTCAATCTGGTTTCTCGCAAAAAATCTCCTACAACGTATACTGCCATATTGTATCTCACCCGTTTCTCTTTTTTGTATTTGATACTTATAATATAACGAGTTTTCAGTCAAACTTCAACTTTTTATTAATAATTCTTTCAATTCAACAATTTTAAGTATATTTTTCTCAAAACACAAGACTTTATACATTGTATTCTTTAATTCTAAGAATTGTCAATACGAGCTTTTTAAAACAATAATCACGATATTTTCAATCAGCATTTTACATATATTATGATTCTTTCTCATACTTTTCAATCAAACATTGATGTTCTTTGCAATTTTTATCATAACTGATTCCTACAAGCAGAATATCCCCCGTATATTTTTCAATGGCTGTTGGATACTTTTTATTCTTAATCTGCTGTATGGCAGTCTGTGCTTTCTGATTCCATTTCAGTTCCACAATTAATGCAGGATAATCCGCTTTATATTCAGGTTTTGGTATATAAACAAAATCAGCGAATCCACGACCTGTCGGCAATTCCCGAATTGGTTTGAAATAATATTGCATTGCACTAAGATATGCTATTGTCAATACACTACTCAACGAATTTTCATTATGATACTGAATAACAGAAATATACTCATTATGAATTTTCTCTATCTGAGTTCCAACCATCACACCATCCATATCTAACGTCGCATCCAGAAGTCTTTCTGACTCCTGCTGAAACATCAACATTTCATTCCAAGACCGGCTTTCAACTGCCACTGTAAGTTCCTGCCGAATCTCTTCATTCGGAATAAACGCTGTTTTTGTATACTGATCATAACCAAGATATCCCAGATGAATCATATAAGTAAGCACATCATCCTTGCTGTGAATATTTACAGTATCATTTTTGAAAGTTGCAGTATCAACCTTCACATTTGCACCAGAAAGCATTTCAATAATAGCTGTTTTCAAACCATCATAATTCATATTAATCAAAGGAGTAACTGCTTCATAAGATGCCGTTTCGGACCAATAACTTTTAAATTCTCCTTTTAGCATCACACCTACAACCGCTCTCGGATTATAAATCTGATAATCCTTCAAAAGATAACCATCATACCAGCGTTTGACTTTATCAAAATCCTGATGATATTCCTTCGAAAGTTTCTCTACTTCATCCTCCGTAAAACCAATATAAGGAGCCAGATTGCTCGCACTCAACATTGTAAACTCATCAAAATTATTCAATGCAGACTGTGTTTTTTCTTTTTTTACAGGAAGAATACCTGTAAGATAAGCAAGCTGAACGTATTTAGTTGGTTCAGTTCCTTTAAACATTCCCCTCAGGAAATTGATATACGCCTCCTGAACCTTTCCATTTGTTGCCGCGTCTCGAATCAGAACATCCCATTCATCAATAATGATAATAAACTTTTGTCCGGTTTTTTCTCTTACAATGGAAAGTGCATCCGGTAAACGTGATACTTCCCATGTAAAAATGTCTGGATATATTTCCCGTAATTCGCTCAAAACTGAATCTGTAATAAGCGTTACAACATTATCAACGTCCTCACAATTCGCCAAGAACCACTGGATATCAATATGAATCACATCATACTTATTGAGATGCTCCCTGAAATCTGCTTCCTTACTAATTTGCAATCCAGAAAACATCTTCTCAGAATCCGCACCCTTACTGTAGTATGCTGCCAACATATTCGCTGCATACGACTTTCCGAATCTGCGTGGTCTGCTATTACAAATATAAGCATCTGTCGTATCAAGAACACTGTTCGTGTACTCAATCAAACCAGTCTTATCCACATATATCTTAGAATTCAACGCAACCTGAAATGCACTATTATCCGGGTTTACGAATCTACCCATGTCTTCCTGTCTCCTTTCTGTTTCTTCTAAATAAAGAATAACAGTAATTTTGCTAACTGTAAATGTAAAAGTGG
>OLJA01001267.1_pt1 | contig 13325 bp, 18 predicted proteins | sample 1601401 | NCBI WGS metagenome assembly OLJA01 (sample SAMN01915217, study PRJEB22387) | human gut metagenome | isolation source: stool | host: Homo sapiens | place: USA | reverse complement strand
TAGAGAAGTTAAAACCAAATGTGAGAGCAAGCTTTGTGGTAGATACCCTTACTTATTTATACCGTGGCGGACGCTGCAATGCAGTAGCGGTTATGGCCGGAGGTGTTTTAAAACTGCATCCCAGGATTGTAGTGGAGGATGGTGCAATGAATGCATCTAAGAAATACCGTGGAAAAATTGCTTCTGTTGTCATGAACTATGTAAAAGATATGGAAAAAGATTTAAAAAAAGCGAGACCTGAACGCGTATTTATAACACATTCTGGCTGTGAACAGGAAACTGTAGAAAAAGTGAGGGCTTATCTGAAAGAACTTGACATTTTTGATGAGATACTGGAAACCAGGGCTGGCGGTGTTGTATCAAGTCATTGCGGACCTGGTACGCTTGGTGTTTTGTATATTGCAAAATAAAGAATGCATTGCGATATCTGCTATATGCTTCATTACTATAAACCCGCAGTAACACGAATATATTTCGTATTTACAGAAGCACTGGAAGAAAATGGTATTCTGACTCAGAAATAATAAAAAACAGGACAGCAAAGGAGAACAAGCCTATGCCAACATTAACAATCATTATATCACTCATTATTTTAGCCGTTTACATTTTCTTACTGGTTGCTAATAAAAGTAATCCAAAAACAAATGGAATGCTGATGGTTGTACAGGGAGCTTTATGGACTGTGATCGCAGTAAGCAACTGGGCTGAGAATACGGTTGTAAACCGGAGTTGTTACATTATAGTAATTGTTTTATCGTTTATCTGTGGAATCCGGGAGCTTATTAAGCAGCATTAAAAAATGAGAATGGCTAAAACTGTTCCTTTAGGTGGAGATGTTAAAAATGATTCATGATTTAATGTACATTGAACTTAAAACGGGATATTCAGATGATGGTCCGGCATGGATCGGATATGTGAAAACTTCAAAGAGTAAGAAAACAATCTATTTTAATAACCATGCCTTTCAAAAATATAATGGCAATTATTCCAATTATATAGATATTGAGAATGGCGACGAATATTGGATTTCCGGGTTGAAGAAGAAAGAGAGTAATCGTCATTGGGATGGACATGGAAAAATCATGATCGACCGCAGAGCTGTTAATGAATATCTGTCTCTGATTGGAGAAAGGGAGCTACCGCTAAATTTGTTTGAAGTGACTGATATGGAAGATAGCTTCCCCATTGAAAGAGTAAATAGAGTATTGAACCAGAAGATTACAAGTACTGATAATTTTGAATAACCATAAGGGAACACTTCAGCTGACAAAAGGGAATGTCTAATGAGCTGTTCTCTTTTTGTTATGCTATGACTCAAAAAAATATAATTTTTTTGAGACGTCCGTCAAAAAAAGCCGACTTTATAATTGAGAACATTTTTGAGGAGGTGAACATCATAGACGATAAAAAAATAATAGAACTCTACTTTGAAAGGAATCAACAGGCAATTAAGAAAACAGATATAGAATATGGAAAGCTCTGTCACAAAATTGCCTATAATGTCCTGAATAACCGCCAGGATTCGGAAGAGTGTGTAAATGACACCTATTTAGGAGTATGGAACAGAATCCCACCTGCAAGGCCAGGCAATTTTAAATCTTATATTTCCACAATCGTCAGAAATATTTCCATCGATAAATTTAGAAAACTAAAAGCCCAAAAACGATCAGCCAATATGGTTATGGCATTGGATGAACTTGCAGATGTACTGCCGGATGAAAGGTATGCTCCGGGCAGGAATGATGAAGAGATTGGAAAATCGATCAGTATTTTTCTTTACAAACAAAAAGAAGAGATCCGGAGAGTGTTTCTTCTAAAATATTTTTATTTTGAATCTAACATAGCTATTGCAGAGAGATGTGGTTTTACTGAACGCAAAGCATTAATGTTTTTGCATTCTTTGTTGGTATGGTTGCAAGTTACTATTTGTATTCAAACTATATTGCAGGATTTTTTCCAAGAAGCTATGCGGTGGTTTGGTTTGGATTTACATCTGTTTCTCCATTATTGGCTTTTATCTGCTGGTATACAAAGGGGAAAGGAAAAGTGGCATTTATACTGTCAGCTCTGATTTTGGCAGTGTTGTTCAATATGTGCTTTCTATATGGATTCGGATATTTTAGTGCATGATACCTATTGCCGGATTGTTATTCGTCATGCGTCCTTTGACGCTGCCCGTATGCTGGCAGCGAGGTGGAAATGGGAAATCTTCCTTGAATATTTGACCGAAGAAAAGAATGAGGAAAGCCAGCACCACCGGCGCAAGGCTCAGCAGCCCCAACCTCCAGTCGAACGCCAACAGCAGCACCAGCAGCCCCACCGGGGTGGCGATGGCGTTGTACTGGTCGGGCAGCTGGTGGGCAAGATAGGTCTCGGCAGCTCCGGTGCTCTCGTGGATGATCTTGCGCAGCTTACCGCTGCCGAAGTTCTCGGCAAAGCCCAGCGGAAGCACTGCCAGATGCTCCGACACTGCCAGCCGCAGATTGGTCGCCACCCGGAACGCCGACAGGTGGGAGCACATCAGCGCCGCAATGTAAATAAGGTAAGACAGCACTGCGAATAACACTGCCATCCAGCCGTAATGAGGAATGTTCACCGCCTGCGCATAATCCGGCGCAGCGGCCAGTACATCCCGCAGAATCTTCCAGATGTATACAAAAGGCACCAGCGCCACCAGCGCACTGACCGCAGACAGCATCCACGAAGCGTAGGTGAAATAGCGGTGGTTCCCGGCGTAGCCCATCAGCCGGGAAAGATCGGACTGTTTCGTTTCTTCTTTCTTCATTGCGCTACCATCCCTTCCTCACGCGGTCCCGTTTTCATTTGACGACTTCGGGTACTTGATCAAATCATACAGCTTGCCAAATGCACCAAGATCGTGCGTTCCGACAAGTTCCATACCCAGATGGACATATTTGTCGCACTTACTTTTTGCATCCGTTTCCAGAATCACCGGCATGCCCAGCCGGTCGCCCTCGGCAAAGGCTATGTCCAGCACCTTTCGCATATATCCCTGCCCCTGGTATTTCTCCCGCACACAGACAAGTCCAACGAAAATGTAGGGTTTCTTTTCCTTGTCCATGCGGTCTTGCAGGGAAGCCCCGCCCCGCTTGATAGCGATACCAAATTGCAAAAGACGCCTCAGGGTGGAGTTGTGCAGCATTCCGCAGGCGATGGGCCACATGGTTTTGAGTCCCATCTTCTCCTTTGGCAGCTTATAGGCAATATAGCCCTCGCCCCGCTCGCTGGTGGTGTGCATAAAACCGCCCCGCAGCACCCCGCGCACATAAGCACAGATATAGTTTGCAGTGGCTTCTTTCCCGGAAAAGGCAGCGAACATTCCCGTTTCCTCTCCGTAGTCATAGTAGCCGAAGGCATGGCCGATATCATGGATGGATCTTTCGTCCAGTGTTGTAACTTTCATTGTATTTCCCTTTCCTGATTCTGCTGCGCATCTGCCACTGTCTCGCCGTCTGCCAGAAAGTGCTCCATCTCCGACACAAGCAGTGCCGGATGATTGATGATCTTGCCATGGCCGAAACCGGGGAAACAGCGGACAATCAGGCTCGGATATGCCGTCCGCAGCCGCTGGATGGCCTTTTTCATGTGCCCTTCTTTTTCTCCGTACCAACAGGCGACCTTTGCATCGGGCTGTACCAAAAAGTCCGTTCGATAGAGATAAAGTCCTGCCTCCCAAGTGGCCCGGACGGATTCCAAGCTGATATGATCCGGGATACGGTGGAGCATAGTCTGCATTCCCTGCTCCGTCTGCCCCATAAAGCGCAGCGCCCATGCAGGCATGTACTTTTCGTGTGCCGTTCGATATTGCTTTTGCGGCATGACCTTCAAAATCAGTCGATTCAGCACTCCGAAATCCAGATACTCCGGCCCGCTGAGGATCATCCGACCAATCCGAATGTTTGGAGAAGCCTTCAGAAAAACAGCCGGTCCACAGCCCAGCGACTCTGCAAAAAGCAGATCCAGCCGTCCGTCAAGCTCTTTTTCAATATAACCGGCCAACTTGTCCGCCTGATTCTGGGCGGTCGTGTAGGTTGTTTTGCCTGTTCCGTCAAAGCCATCGAAGCTGACGGCATACACGCAGAATTTCCTTTCCAGCAGCGGGATCAAATCCTCAAACTGCTGCCAGCACATAAGATTTCCGTGCAGCAGCATCATGGTCTTTCCCTCTATATTGCCGAATCGTTTGATTTCCATACCAATCTGCCTCCCCGCTATTATCTGACCTTCATGCAAAAATCGCAGCGGTCATTTCCACGCCCCAGCGTCATGCTTCTCTCCCAGATCAGCTTCGGATGCAGCCCGGTATAGCTGATGTCATCACTGTCGCAAAAGCAGCGGCACAGCTCCGGGCAGCCGTATTCTGCGCAGGTGTCGTGATAGGGACACTTCATCATATCCACACGCCATATCCCGTTGCCGGTCTGCAGTTCTTTTGGGGCAAAGCCTGCCGCCGGGCCGAAAACGCTCCGGGTAGATTTGACAAAAACGCCGGGGACAAGGCGGTAAAGCCCCGGTATGTGCAGCAGCGCAGCAAGCTGTTTGTGGCTCGTTCTCGCCAGCCGCTCCACATAGCCATGCACGGTTTGCAGCGCCTCCTCTTTCGGCATGACCCTTTGCAGTGTCTCGTAGGCCGCAATGCCCGGTAAGATCTGCCGTTTGAGGTGGTATTGCTTTTCCTTGCTTGCGCCCGCATTTTCAGCCAGCAGTGCATTCAGGCGCATATCGAAAGCGGCGTTCAGCTGCTTCGCCTGCGCAGGAAAGCGCTGTGCCGCAGTATCCCGGAAATCACGGGAAAGATACGTTTCTTTTCTCTTCATCGTCCGTTACCCTTTCTTTTTGTACCCACAGTCACAGCAGGGTCCGCCGGAGGCAAGGGTGTACTACCGCACAAAGTTCGTCACGCCGCCTGCTTCGCTCATGGTGTAGTCCGGATGGCACATAGCGGGCGTCAGGTCATAAGTATCTCCCGGCCTCTGCCTCCAGCGCCTGCCACACGGGATAAGACGCGCTGTTCTCATCAAAGAACCGCTTGATATCCCGATTCAGCGCCCGCATTTCGTCCACCGCGTTCATCGCGTGGTCGGATGCGCAGATTTTCCCTAAAGCCGTTGCACACATGAGCTTAAAAAAACGAAAGCAGGTCTTGCGGTATGCTGCACCCTCAAATTCCTTGTCCGTATCCGGCAAAATTTCGTGCCCGGCGTTTCGGATTGCCCGATAGCCCTCGATATTGGCGTCGATCAGCCGATGCAGGTAAGCATCGTCCTTTTTCAGCTTTTTCAGGTTTCCATCGGTCTTGTAGCAGGCAAACACTGCCGGAAGCACAAACGCGGCATGGCACAAAAGATAATCCTCCATGTTCGGCTCGTAGGTGACTTTATACTTCGTGCCTGCAAAGATTCCCTGAATCAGTTTTTCCTGCGACGGCGCACCCCGCAGCGGCCCGACGGTGATTTTACGAAGGTCTACCGAGTCTACATAATTGCTTCCTCTGTGTCCGACGGCGCTGGTAAAGGCAAACAGTACATTTTTTTCCGGCAAAAGCGCCGCCGTTCCCGAGGCGCGCACATTGTTGCCCACAAAGATAATCGTTTCCGCACGACTCGCCCGCAGAGCTTCGAGGGCTGTTTCAATCTGCGTATACCGCACAGCCACAAAAATCACATCATAGGTATCCTCCGGCAAAAGCTCCGCCGCCACCGGAATTCGGCTGACTTTTGTGCAGTGAAAAATTGAATTTTTAATTTGCAATCCATTTTTGCGGATTTCCTCTGCCCATGCGCCTCTTGCCAGCAGCGTGACATCCTTTCCTGCGCGGAACAGATTGTTGGCCAGATTGCACCCCAGAACGCCCGCGCCGAATACCAAAATTCTCATGATCATTTTCTCCTTAACGGTTTCTGCGGTATCCCGCCTCATCCCGGTATTCGGGATGGTCGCGCAGATATGGGTCTTTATCGCCACAGATGGTATAGTCACACTTGCAGCCGTCCACGCAGGTGCCCTTCCGCACCAAGCGGGCGTGAAGCAGCTCCATGCTCGCAAAGTCCACATTGCACAGGGCAGGCATAATGTCCGTCAGACCGTGCTTTACGGCAAACTCCGCCGCCGGGCAGGCGGTAAATTCGTAATAGATGGGTTTGTCCTTGTCGTAGGGCGCAACGTGCATCTCGTAATCGTGCCACCTGCCGCACTGCTTTTCGGCGTTCTGAAATGCCAGATACATCAGCTTCTTAAAAAAGGGTTTGTTGCAGTCCACGAATCTGGAGAGCTTGCGGAAGGCAGGCAGGATCAGATTTTCCTCGATTTCCTCGATCTCCCGAAATGAAACAACATCCCGGCACACGGCATAACAACTCATAATGGCGATGCAGTCGTAGGTGCCGCCCGCGCCGTTGTGGAAGTTTTTGCTGCCGCCGAGGTCGGTGCGCCAGTCCGAGAGAAATTCTACATACTGCAGCTGCACCCGTTCCCAAACGGCCTCCTGCTCCGTTTCCGGGTAATGCAGGGCGATTTTCGCCTGTATCTCCTTTTTACACGCCCCGGAATACAGCACATGGCAGCTGCGGTCAAATTGTAGTTTGCTGTCTTTCATGCCTTCTCCTTTTGCAGGCTGCACCGATGTGCCGCCTGTCCGAATTCAAAGCATTTCATGCTCTGTCCTCTTGCAGCCGTTTCTTCTTGTACCCGCAGTCGCAGTAAGGGCCGCCGGAGGCAAGGGTATACTGCCGCACAAAGTTCGTCACGCCGCCTGCCTCGCTCATGGTGTAGTCCAAATGGCACATGGCGGGCGTCAGGTCATAAAGCCCCAGTTCCTGCATCAGTGTGCAGATACCGCACTTCGTGAAGCGCCCCTCATAACCGCTGCCGTCGGGATACTCGTAAAAGTCCATATTCCACGAGTAGGGGTTGCGGTCAGCCGCCTTCCGGGCGGCGGTGGCTTTCATGGCGGCAATATCCTTGGGCGTGAATTTCGACTTGCCGCTTTGGCGGCAGAACCACTTCATCAGCGGCGTCATCTGGGCATTCTCATAGTATACCGTCAGCGACTCCGTATCCGGCCGCCTCGGCATACAGAGAACGAACGCCCCCAGCATGGCGCAGCCAATGATGTTCATGCTGAACCGATCGCCTTTTTCAAATTCGGGCAGCTTTGCGATGATCTCTTTGTACTTCAGTTTTGCGGTCTTTCGGATTGCTTTTGCGGTTTTAGCATCATAACCAAGCACCTCTGTCAGTTGCTTTTCAAACGACTTTGCAAACACTGCCCACATTGCCATGGGCATTCCGATATACTTCATCGCTTTCCCTCCATAATGTCCTTCACCAACTGCGCCCAGCGCTCCGGATAACAGGCCAGCAGTTCCTCGTGCTGCAAGTCCTGCTTGTGAATGACTGGGTTTGCAAAGTGCCGTTCATAGCGCTCGCGGTATTTCTCACCCATTTTGAGCGCATAGAAAATATGAATCTCTGTTCCCGGAACGTTGATCTTGTCCGGCAGCGGGGTGACAAGGTCGGAATAGAACTGATTCTTGCAGCTCTGCACGGTCACATAGGGTCGTGCGCCGCCGAGCATCTCCATGAACGCTTGCAGATAGCCGCCCATTTCCGACTTTCGCTGCGCGAGGCGTTTTTGCAGCAATCGACTCTTGAACCGTCCGTCCCGTATCACCGGGTAGATCAGCGGCAGCAGCAGATTTGTTTGCAGCTTTGCCGCAAGGGGAGATGCTTGGTCAAGATCAGAGCTGCCGAGAATTCCGTAATCCATATGAATATTCCCCCGCGCCGCCAGCAGCCCCACAAAAGAGCCGCCCAGCGAGCAGCCATAGCCCGCCCGGATATGTCCGCCGCAATGTTTCTGAATGTAAGCTTCTATTTTCTCTGTTTCCTCCGGCATAGTGGGAAACTCGGTATGTTCCGTTTCATCGAAGCCATCGTAGCTGACGCAGAGGACGCGATACCTGTCCGACAGCAGCGGAATGACCCGTCCAAAATTGCCCCTCCAGTGGCAGCAGGTGCCGGGAAGCAGTAGGATGGCCGGGGCATTTTCTGCGCCGAAGGAATAAACCTTCATCTCCCCACCCCCTTGAGGAACCCACTCTTTGCCATTTTTTCCGTGTCGTCCGATTCATCATAAGCGTCATAAGGCGCGGTGGGGTCGGGAACCCGCTTTTTGAACGGTGAGCAAAGCTTGTCTTTATGGGCAAAGGCGAACTCGAAGTTGTCCGTCCAGCCGGTGTGACCGGTGAGAAACAGCGGATGCAGGTCACGGCTTTGCAGTTTCTGCTCCAGCGCCGCCAGCGACTTTACCGCCAGTTTATTGCTTTCTGCCAGAGAGGAAATGAAACTGTAGCCGCCGTCCGCGCCGAACCAGAGAGTGTCGCCGGTGAAGAGATATTTGTCGTCAATGAGATAGACCATATGCCCCCATGTATGGCCGGGGACGAGAAAGCACTCAATTTTGATGCCGTCAATCTCGAAAGTCTCGCCGTCATGCAGCAGCACCTTTTCGTTGTTAATTGCGACCTGCGGCAATTTATAGAGATGGTATATGACTTTTCGCCGCACCTCGCCGGTGAGATACCGGTTTTCAATCTCGCCGATATAGAGCTTTGCGCTCCGGAACAAACCGGGGCTGTCTGCCTCCACCGCGCCCACGTGGTCGGTGTCCTGATGAGTGATGAGGATGTGTCGGATGGACTGCGGGTCGATGCCCAGCCAGCCCATTTTTTCTTCCAGACGGTCGTAGTTATACCCGGCATCGATCATGATGGTGGTGTCGCCCTTGCGGTAGAAGAAGATGTTCGCCACCCACTCCCGCACGCAGGCCACGCGCTCATCCACCCAGCCGGTGTTCAGCGGCTTGAAGATTTCCTTGCCGCGGTACATCTTGCTCATTTCTCTTTTCTGAAATTCGGTCGCTTTCTTTGACATCGGTATTTCCTCCTTACAGCAGCAGCCCGAGTCCCGCAAGGAGCAGGGAAGTCACCGCCATCCCCACGGTTCCGAACAGCCATTTCTTCTGCTTGTCTGCTTTCGAGATGTACGGCATCAGATCCTCCGTTCCCGGAATCACCCACGCCTTGGTGTGACCGACCCAGTATTCGTCAATGCCAAGCCGGTCGATGAGATTCATCACAGACAGGATCACAAAGCACTGCCAGAAACCGCCCCAAAATGTCTGCGCACCGTTGATGGCATACACGCAAATCAGCACATAAGCAAGATATCCCGGAACGCAGATCAGCTTAAAGCGCAGCGAGTTTTGCTTGATCTTTTCCTTTGTGGTCAGACCCAGCGCAACGCACCGTTCCTGTACCTTCGCGTCATACAAATGCGCCATGCCGACAGCACCCTTGTGGATGCCGACAGCGCACACCAAGACCAGCAGCGCCCCCAGCCCCAGTCCTTCCAGAATCGTTTGCAGCAGCATTCCTTATTCCTCCCGCTTCTGTCCTGTCACGCAGAGCCAGCCCATTTTGTTTTTATGGATTTGAACATTGCAGAATCCGGCGTTTTCCAGAAATGGTTTCAGCTCATCGCCGCTGTATATGGTCATACCGCCGATGATCTCCGTCCACTTCTCATCCTTGTCCGTGTCGCCACTGCTCTCATTACAGATGAGAAAGGTTCCGCCGGGCTTCAGCACCCGATAAACCTCCCGAAAACACTGCGGCAGATTCGGCCAGAAGTAGACCGTTTCAAAAGCGGTCACGGCGTCAAACCAGTCCGAGGCAAAAATAATCCGTTCTACGCTGCCCTGCCATATAACGCAGCGTCCACTACCGATTGCCGCTGCGTTGTGCCTGCGTGCTTTTTCCACGCTGACGGGCGAATAATCGACGCCCTTCACCACACCCTGCGGACATTTTTTCAGCAGCTTCCGGATATTGGCCCCGCCGCCGCAGCCACAGTCCAGCACCTTGGCATTTGATGAAAGCGGCAAGAACTCCATGCCCCAATCTGCAAGGGGCGCATGGAACAGATTCATCATGTTCACCATAACTTTCCCACCAAAGCCGGTAGGCTTGCGGGTGTTTTCAAAAAACGACATCATTTGTCACTCCTTTTCCAGAACGATGATCTTGTTGGAAATATTCCGCACGGCGGGCAGCCTGTCCAGCAGCTTGTAAACTGGCGCAAACGCCGCCATACCCTCGGTTAAGCTGTGTTCCTCAACAAAGCGAAAATCCGGCAGCAGTTCGGCAAGTGCTTTCCCATTCTTGATTCCCCAGTTGAATTTTGCGTTGCTTGCGTCAATGGATTTTTCCTTGAAGTGCCGCACCATCGTAGGATTCATGGTTTCCACAAATATAGTGGCTTGGGAAAAGCGGCTGGAAATCACTGCGAAAATTTGCTGCACATCTTTTGCGTTCAGATACATGGTCAGCCCTTCCATGAGAATCAGCACCGGCACATTTTGCTCGCTGATTTCGCTGCCCCAATCTTCCATGGCGGACATGGCAACCTGCGAAATCGTGCCGCTTTCCGGCAGAAGCTTTTCCCGCACTGCCATCGTTTCCGGCAGGTCGAGGTTATACCAATGCGCATAACCCGACATCCGATAGCAGCGGGTATCCAACCCGCAGGCGATATTGATGACCACCGCGCCGGGGTGCGACGCAAGCCATGATTTTGTCAGTTTATCCAGCACAATGGTGCGGGCAATGACGCCGCTGCGCATGGCCGTATCTTTGTCGGCAAGGGTAAAATCGTAGTCCAGCTTTTCGATGAGTTCTTTCGCCTTTGCGTCGTGGATCGCACCTCTGCCGCTGCTCTCTTTCGCCCTTGCATAAACGGTTTGCAGCATGGTCTCCGGCACGCCGGAGAGCTTGATTATTTCTCTCATGTCATATTTCCTCCGCTTGCGTAGTCAGAAATTTTTCCGCATACCGGCAGAATTTTTCCGGGTGTACCATCACCAGCTCCGCATGGGCCATCTTGGGGATGCCATGGATGCGCGCCTTAGGAAAATAGCGCTTGATGAACCGGATATCCCGCCTGCGATCCTTCTTTTCGTCGTCGCCGTACCAGTAGGTGATTTTCGCACCGATTTTAGCGGAGCGCTTCGGAAGCGCATAGTTGTTGGCAGACCAGAATACATTGCGGATCGTCCGATCGGAAAAGGTTTTGAGATAGGCTTCCATGGCGTCGTACTCCTTTTTGGGGTCGTGCCCTGCGGGGGTGAACCGTTCCGGCGGAAAAGCTGCTTCCAGAACCTTTCGGCTGTTTGCCGCCATTTTGAAGGACAGCACATCCCGAGCCAGCAGCAGCTTTCGCACTAAGAAGGGCAGCGGATAGGGCGTGATCCCGCCGTCGATGATGGCCCGGTCGATGGGCATTTCCCCCAATGCCAGCATACGGGTCAGACAGGCACCGCCCATGGAGCAGCCATAGGCCCCACCCAGACGGGAGACGCCGTGGCTCTTCAAATAGGAGATCACCTCGTCCACGGTCTGCTCGACTGAGGTGAAATCCCCGGGATACTCCGGCTGATGGCCGTCATACACCACCTGAAAAACATGCCATCTCTGAGAAAGCAGCGAGATCGTGTCGGCAAAAGCCCATACAGGCTCTGCCGTGCAGGGGAAAAACAGCAGCGTCCGCTCCTGCGCCTGCCCGTGTTCCAATATCTGCATGGCTCACCCCTCCGATTTCACGCACTCTGCGTAGGTCAGCGGGAACGAGGCTTTCAGCACGGCGCTTTTCTGCACCGTCCAGCCGTTTTCCCTAAGAAATGCCAGATATTCGTGGCTTGTCCACTTGCTGTGCAGCGGAAAGCCTGCCAGCCTCATAAAAAATGCTTTGACATTTCCGAAGAAGGCGTTATCCGCATGGGTAAAGGTGGGCGCGACCAACACGCCGTCGTCCTTCAGTACGCGACGAATTTCAGAGAGGGTTTTCTCCGGTTCCGGTACAATGTGCAGCGCATTGACCACGATCACCACATCGAAAGACTGGTCAGCATAGGGCAGATGGAACATATCCTGCACCGAAAAATAGAGTTTCGCAGATTTCACGCCCTGTTTCGCCTGCTCGATCATCTCTTGGGAAGCGTCGGTAGCTTCAATATGGTCAGCATAGCGGACGATATGTTTGGCGATCAGCCCTGTGCCAGTCGCCAGCTCCAGCACGGTTTTTTGCCGCACCACAGGGCGCAGCAGCTCGTACAGCCAATCGTAAGCCGCTGCATCCTTGCGCATGAAACGGTCGTACCGCCCGGCGTTTTTGTCCCAGAAATTTTGACTGTTTCTCATGATTTCACCCTCACAACGAGATGTTAAATTTCTCTATCTCCTATAGATGGTGCGAATAAGTTAGAATTGGCTAACTATATTCCTTTTGAAAAGCCGCATCACTGCGGCCTTTCCGTTTATGCAAATAGCTCCCGGCAGGCGCCCCGCACCAGCGTTTCCAGTACCTGCGGATAGAGCACCCCAATCTGCTCCTGATGGGAGACGGTTAAAATCAAGCCCCGCACTGTGGCGGCAGCCAGCGCCATACCGCCCTTGGGCTGCAAGCCGCCCAACTCCAGCAGGGTACGGATGTGCGTCTCGTCATCGTGGTAGTGGGCGGTTTTCACTTCCTCCGGCAGGCGGTGCAGAAGAAAATCTGCGTCATTTTCGATGAACACGAAGGCTTTTGTCTTGGAGAGCCAACGGCAGGCCGCTAAAATCGCCGCTGCCGCGCGTTCGGCAGGAAGCAGGGTTGCGTTCTCTTGCAAGGACTTCTGCGCTGCCGCGAAGCACTCGGTATGGATGTCCTCCAGTACAGCGAAAAACAGCAGTTCCTTGGATTCAAAGAATTTGTAAAATGACCCCTTGGAAATCCCAACAGCCTCCGTCAGCTGCTCCACAGAGGTTTTTCGCATCCCAATGGTAATGCCGCAGCGTCGGGCTGCTCGGATCAGGTCATTGCGGATTTGTTCATTCTGTTCGTCTGTAAAAGCCACTGCGCACGCTCCTTGAATTTATGACCGTATTTATCATTCTGGTCAAATTGTAGCACGATTCGAAAATGTTGTCAACGGGGTCATTTTGCTTTCCATCTCAAACGGCGCAACAGCACCTTTTCGAGTCAAGATTTTCGGATGAATCATAGGTGATTCACTCTTGGGCTATTGGCAGGATTCAAGGAGAATTTCGCTTTTGTGGGCAAGGTGAATCAACGGTAGATTCTTTCTGGGAAATATACGACTTTGTACGCGCATCGGGATGGGTTGCTATCGTTTGTTGGAGGAACGTGTTTTGCAAGCATGGGCGAAGTGTTGCCACAGGGCAACCCGCCGAAAAGCCTACGGGGAC
>OLJA01001265.1_pt1 | contig 13331 bp, 10 predicted proteins | sample 1601401 | NCBI WGS metagenome assembly OLJA01 (sample SAMN01915217, study PRJEB22387) | human gut metagenome | isolation source: stool | host: Homo sapiens | place: USA | reverse complement strand
ATGTGTTAGGCACGCCGCCAGCGTTCATCCTGAGCCAGGATCAAACTCTCATGTTTAAGTTTTGACCTGTCCAAGTAAAACTTGGCATAGACAAAATTTTAATAAATTTTGTCATTAGAAGTTGTTTCACAACTTCGCATCTGAATTTCATTAAGAAATCCGATTTACCTCGCGTGTTCTTATCTGCATGTGTTAGATAAGAACTTTGAAAATTTATTTTAGAATTTTCAGGGTTGTTTTACTGTTCAATTATCAAGGTTCCAGGTCTTTATCCGACCTTTTTTACACTGACATTTCTTTATCAGTGTTACTGACTTGCTGTTTGCGTCAGCGATATATATCTTATCACTTTTGCTTTAGCTTGTCAAGAACTTTTTTATTTTATTTTTTGAAGTCTTTCAAAAAATAAAATCTTGGAAATCTTTTTGATTTCCTGCTTTCGCACCAATAAGAAACTTTTTGCTTTCACACTTTGTTTCTTATCGCTTTTTGCGACAGCGATATGTATCTTACAACATCTTTTCGACATTGTCAAGAACTTTTTTCATTTAATTTCATTATTTTCAAATGAAACTAAATTACTTTTCGTTGTGCAATCTCTCAATCGCGACAACAGATAAAATCTTATCACACATTCAGTATCATGTCAAGAACTTTTTCACTTCATGCAAACCATGTTCTTTAAACTCAATATAACCAAATATGTATTATCCTATTATAAAATAGGTAAATCTCCGCTATTGCACAAGCTCTCACTTTCCAGTCGTCTTTGTGCGACAGCGAAGACTATATTATCACACTGACATATCTATGTCAAGGATTATTTTTATTTTTTTCATCTTTTATGAGCCACGCTGTCACTGCTGTAAAAAATATTAATTGTCCTGTTGTTTTTGGCATTTCATTTTCCTTTCCATACAAACAAAAAAGAACACCAAATATACCTGCCCGTCTGACATTAGGCAAGCGACATTTAGTGTCCTTTGATATTTATATTCACTTTTATCTGTTATAGTTTAACACATTTTTCCATAAGATGTAAGCACAAATTTTAAGTTAATTTAAGGTTCATGCTTTAAAATGCACTTATAATACAAAAGGAGGTTTTGATTATGAGAACTACAAAAAAAATAATCGCCTGCATTTTATCGTGCAGCCTGTTGTTTTATACTTCTTCCCCTTCATATACAGAAGCAAAAAGCAATACTGTAATAAAAAAAGCTTATACGATTTCAAAAAAAGCAGGCAAATATAACAATTCCGTCAAACTAAAACTTAAGACAAAGAAAGGATATACTGTTTGCTATTCAACCGGCAAAAAACTTTCTTTATCTAAAAAGGTTACTTCCAGCAAATCAAAAACATTTACTTTCAAAAAGACGACAACTTTAAAAGTGTATGCTGTTAAAAAATCCAAAAAACTGACTGCTGCCAAATTAAAGAAAGTCAAATCTTCAGCTGTTGCAAAATACAAATATACTATTATAAAGAGAAACAGCTCAAGTACTTCTACTCCAACTGTTTCTCCTGAAAGTGCGGTTACGCAAACCCCTGCTGCCGATACAACAGCTTCTCCGGGCACAACTGGGACAACTTCAACACAAGCCCCAAGCAGTACCTCAGAGACCTTTTCAACAAAATCACCGGACAGCACCTCAGATGCAGCTTCAACAAAAACTCCGGACAGTAATTTGGATGCAGTTTCAACTTCTTCACCTGTAACACCAACTCCGACTACTTCACCTTCGGCAACGATAAAACCAACTACTTCACCTACAGCCGTTCCGATTTCAACACCAGGTAACAGCCATTATACCGGCGATGATTCATTGTCAGATTATGTAACTCCTACCCGTACTGTCTATGACACCTTCCACTACTTACACTGCGGGTATTGTTTGCAAAAAAGTTACATTAACCATCAACGGAACAGGAACATTAAACATTATCTCTACAAACGGTGGGGCACCAAATGACATCATCTATTTATATAGGCAAAAAATACATTGAAAATTGCATATAATCACTAAAATTAGCATTAAAAATCAGACATGATTATCAAACATAATTGAAATACTTTCTCATAAAAGTTATTATTATTTAAGGATATCCGGCTTTGTTAATATTGCATTTTATGCTATATACCCGTAAATCACAATGTATTTTTACATTATATAGTACAACAAAATACGAATATCTAATTTAAAAAAGAGAGTGAGGATCTTATATGAGAAAAAAATTTTTTAAAAAATGCCTGGCTTCAACTATGGCATTAGCACTGGTTATAACCGGCACAAACTCAATACCGGCTTTAGCTGCAAAGAAAGCGAGTGTAAGTTTAAAGAAAACATCCGTATCAGTCACAGTCGGAAAAAATGTAAAATTAAGTGTTGTGAAAAAAAATGTAAAAAAAGTTAAAACCACTACTTGGACTTCCAAGAAAAAAAGTATTGCTTCTGTAACTAAAAAGGGAGTGGTAACCGGAAAAAAAGCAGGTTCAACAACTGTCACCTGTAAGATAAGCTATCTTCCTGTTTCATCAAAGAAGTACATAACAAAGACATTAACTTGTAAGGTTAAGGTTATCAAAAAATCTGCTGCAACACCTACAGCATCTCCTGTCAATTACAAAGGAGACGACACTTCTAATATAGGTGAAGCAAGAGAAGTTTCAATTGCAGGTGGTATTTCCGACAAAATCACAGTAAAAGATAACGGCAAAATGCGTACAAATCTTTCATCTCAGGAGCTTATCAAAAAAGAGATGGGTATCGGTATAAATCTCGGAAATACAATGGAAGCAACAAAAGCTGCCAACGAAAAAGACAATTTCAGCAATGCTACTGATTATGAAACAGCATGGGGTGCACCCGTTACCACACAGAAATATATTGATGCTATACATTCGTATGGTTTTAACACCATTCGTGTCCCTGTTGCATGGACCAGCATGGTTAAAGAAAACGATACAACCTATACAATTAACGAAAAAATGCTTGGTCGTGTAGAAGAAATTGTAAACTATGCACTTAACGATGGTATGTATGTTATTATCAATGACCACTTTGATTATGGATGGTGGGGTAAATTCGGTGCCTGCACTGAAGATGCAAACGGCAATAAAATTGCTGATGAGACCACCCGTGCCGAAGCTTTGAAGAGATATGAAAGATACTGGGAGCAGATTTCAGAACGCTTCAAAGGCTATTCAGATCATCTTATTTTTGAATCTGCGAACGAAGAATTCGGCAACCATATCAACGATTATAACTTAGGTTTCAACACAGCAGTAAATGGTGTTACCGGAAACTTAACTGTCGCTGAATGTTATACTCTGACTAATAAATTAAATCAGGATTTTGTTGATATTGTCCGCAAATCAGGCGGAAACAACGAAAACAGACATTTGCTTTTGGCCGGATACAATACTGATATTAAAAACACTTTAGACGACAGCTACAAGATGCCTAAAGACACTGATGCCAATGGTACAAGCAAACTTAGTGTATCGGTTCACTACTATGATCCATGGGACTTCTGTGGTGACGATGCACACGGCACCTACACTGAACAGGATAAGAAGCATACAGAAGAAAAATTTGATTCATTAAAGAAATTTACAGATGCAGGATATGGAGTCATTATTGGTGAATGTGGTGTATGTAATCCAAAGCAGGCTGGTGTTACAACCTGCCTTAACGATGTTATAACACTTGCAAAAGAGCGTGGTCTTTTACCGGTACTCTGGGAAACACCAGGCAGCTATTTTGACCGCGAAAAATGCATTATGCTTTATAAAGATATTGCAGAATTTTTCAATAACCTTACAGGCTCTAATGGAAACACAAAAGACATAACAGCACGTTCAGATGATCCTGTTGTAGAAATTACACCAGTTGATGTTCCTGCCGATGCAACTCCAGTTTGGTCATGGACAGGAAAATGGAAAAAGAACGATGGTAGCAATATCGGATTAGACGGAAACAAAGTGACAAGCACCGATGAATCAAAATTCATCCAAAAAGAATCATGTACAGATGATTCTAAGATTCAGTTTAACAACTGGGGTTATCAGACATTCTTACAGCTTGACTGGAATCAGTTTAAAAAACCTTGCATAAAAGTCACCTTTGAGGACAGTTCGGAAGATGCCACTGGAGAGCTTATGTTATCAACAACAGATAAGGCAGACGGTTCTTCAACAGACAGACAGAACTATCCAAACAGTTCATGGGCTGGAAAAGGTTTTATCCTTCCTGAATCTATGATTACATCATTGAAAGGAAACAACCCTGTACTTAATCTTACATTTGGAAATGCTCCTACTGTTACATCTATTGCAGTTTATGAAATGGGACAGTAAAACAACTAAATTATTGAATTTGTATTATCACGATTGCAGCAATTCAGTTTTGGAGTCCCTGTAACTACATACAAAAAGCAGGACTGTCTTTTCTAAGATGGTCCTGCTTTTTATTAATTATTCTTTTGTGATATTGAGGCAAATGCCTTAATTTACATCATTTGTCCATTTTAAAATCACATCTTCAGCTTTTCTGCGAAATCGTCTCACGGCATCCTGCTCACTTAATTTTATTCCCTCTAATGGTTCAGTGTCTCCCTCAAAAGCATCTATTATTTTGGCAACAGTAGAATATTTTTTCTTTGCTTTCTCTTTATCTCCGGCATCTTCATAAAACTTAGCCATTATCATCTGCATTTCTATAAGAGTATAACCTGATACCTGCTGTTGCAATGACGCATTTTCAAGACTTTCCTGTCCTTCGAGCAGCCTTGCCTTTAATTCCGTAGCCGAAAAATATAATTCCGGTATTTTTTGTATAACTTTCCTGCACGCACTCAAATCACCAAGTTTATGATAAGTCTCTGCCATAATCCTAAATGCATCCAGCTTCACTTCAAGTTCAACATTAGGTGTCTCCGTTAAAACTTCCGCAATCTCTATTATTTCTTCTTCTCTATCTTCCTGAATCATCATTGGATATAACAAATTATTTAATATCAACACATTTCCCGGAAACTTTTTCAAGCCCTCTCTAAGGATTTTTTCAGCCTTTTGGGGATTGTCATCTCTGATTTCATAAGCCTTATGGCAGACTGTGATAACTTTTTCTTCTAATTTCATTCTGTCATAATCAAACAATTCATCAATCGAAATTTCAAAAAAGAATGCGATTGCCGGAAACATTGTAACATCAGGCATGGCAAGTCCATTCTCCCACTTACTGACCGCCTGAAATGACACTCCAAGATACTGTGCAAGGGTGTCCTGTGAAATCCCCTTTTCTTTTCTAAGTTTTCTTATTTTCTCTCCTATATTTACAACTGTCATATATACTTTCCTTTCATCATAAATGCAACTGTGCCATTGCGAAACCATCACTGCAATTAACTTTTGCACATATAGTAAGTTTCACAATTACCTATTGTATATGTAACCCTGCAGAGTTTATGTTAAAAGGATATATTTATATAGCCCAAAATACCATAACGCAAAAATAGAAAATCATTCAACCTTTGGTTGATACAAAATTTATATAATGATTAGTTTTTTATGCAACTTCAACAGAGTTGTCCTGTATCTGTTTAATCACCATCATTATCTGCTTTGCGGTTGCCATATCATTTTTAAACAGCGAAGTTATACTGCCTGCACTTCTGAAAGGTTCTTCCGTAAGCACCTTATTATCCTCAATATTTCCATTTTTCACAATATAATCAATTATAAGTCTTACAAAACGGTACTGATTTACATTGAGTCTTTCCTCGTTTAAAAACTCATTAAATGCCTTATTTACGGCTTCACGGTCAAGACCCACGATACGCCTTACCATTTTGCCTACCGGTGTATCTCCGTACTCATTTTCATAATCGGCTTTACTTCCAAGCTCCGTCCACAATATATGTTCAAGTGTATCTAAATCCGTACGGGTTAATTTCTCATTATTGCGGAGTTTGTGTACGGCAAGCGTGTCCTGATGCTGCTTAAGATAAAACTCAACCTGTTTTTTATAATTTTTCAGATTATTTGCTGCACTTATCGGCTGTCCCTCTACCGGTTCGCTGATTTTATCAGTAAAATTCGTATAATAAATATTTCTTTTTATCTTATCTATATATTGAAGAAGATTGCGAATCGATGTCCTGACATAATCGATTTCAATTATCGTGGCATTTTCCCAAAATTCCTCTTTCTGTACTTTTTCAATAACATCTCTCTGTTCCTGAACTGCAGGAATATTATATTTCTTCGACAATAAAACTGCCGTTTTTACAACCGTATCTATTGGCTTGGAAATATTTTTCCTCTGCAATATGCCGAGATTTATAGTGTGCATAAGATAATCAAATCTTCTGACTAACTCATCGCTCTTTTCAGGCATAACCAACGGTGCTACATGATTTTTTAACTCTGACACGCTATTAGCTTCTAATGACTGCCAATTACTAAGATTTCGATACTTTTCAACATACCGTAAATGCCTTTTAACACGAAAACTGTCATCATTCATATCCATCACTATCTGGTGCATACCTGAAACAAGATCATTTCTGTACTTTGAATACTTTTCATTTTCCGGTTTTTCCAATTCTCTTGTAATCTGCACTTTCACATTAAATATTTTTTCGGCAAGCGACTCCTGTATTCCTGACTCCGTACCGTTCTTATTTGCACGAAAATATTCAAAATTTCTGCACCAGTCAAAAATCAAAAACTTTTCTTTATCAAGTCCCTCGCCAAACAAATCCTTGCAAAGTCTTGTTCCACGACCTACCATCTGCCAGAATTTAGCATAACTTTTAACCTTTTTAAAGAAAACAAGATTTGTAATCTCAGGAATATCAATACCCGTGTCAAGCATATCCACTGAAACTGCTATCTGCGGCATTTTATTTTTATCACTGAAATCGTCAATAAGCGAATCAACATACTTGATGCTATAGTCAATTTCCTTGATAAAATCCCCACCGTATTCGGGAAATCTCGCCAAAAATCTGTCAACAATAGCTTTCGCATGGCGATTATTCTTAGCAAAAATAATCGTTTTGCCGAGCTTGTCTCCTCCCTCAACTTTAATTCCTTTGTCAAGCAAAACCGATAAAACGCTGTCTATAGTGTCTGTGTTATACACCCATGTGTTAAGTTCTGAACTCAAAACCGTATCTTCAATCACCGGGTCATCGTCAAAAGTATCTTCAAATTCTTCTTTTTCTTCCTCAGACAAATCCTTATAGCAAATACCATTGTCAATAAATTTAGAATTAGTTTCAATCGTGGAATAATTTACAAGATAGCCCTCTTCAACTGCTGTTTCAAGTTCATATGCAAAAGTAGGGTTGCCACGCTCAAGGTCAAAAATCGCATATGTATCCTTATCAACATCTGTTTTTGGAGTCGCTGTCATGCCAATCAGCATAGCATCAAAATAAAAGAAAATATCCTGATATTTTTTATATATACTTCGATGGCTTTCATCAATGATTATCAGGTCAAAATGTCCCGGTGTAAACAATTTTTCTCCGAACTTATTTTTCTTTTCATCTATCATATTCATCATTGTCGCATATGTAGAAAAAATCATTTTAGAATTTTCCGGGTCGTCTTTATAATCCAGCAGATTGCAACAGGTCAAATCAGGCAGTAAATTTGAAAAATTCTTCTTAGCCTGTCGCACAAGTGCCGTTCTGTCTGCAAGGAAAAGAATGTTTTTAATATAATTATGTTTTCTAAGCACATCAACAATGCTGATACTGACTCTTGTTTTTCCCGAACCTGTAGCCTGTACTATCAGCATTTTTCTATGTCTTTTTTCAATAGCATCACAAACAGCCAGAACTGCTTCTTTCTGATATGGTCTGTCAGTAATCTTATCATTGATTTCCACATTAACCAAAGGTGTTCTTAATTTTCTTCTGTCAATCTCTAACTGTAATTCATCCTGAGTGAAAAATCCCGAAACTTCTCTCTCAGCATAATTCATATAATCATTTTTGTAGTAAAATTCAAAACCGTTTGTAGTAAAAATCAACGGTCTTTGGTTATATTTATTTTGCAAACAATCCGCATACAACTTAGCCTGATGACTGCCAACTTTAGGATTAACAGTTGATTTCTTGGCTTCTACCACAGCCAATGGCAAATTATCTTTCCCCCAAAGCACATAGTCTACATAACCTATTCCGCTTGCATTTGGCATACCTGTAACTTCTTCTTCCTCAGTCACATTCTTTCCGATAATCCATCCTGCTTCTTTTAATTCCAAATCTATGTAATACTTGCGTGTCTTAGCTTCGCTTATCTCGTCAGCCTGATAAGTCCTGTTCTTTATATTTTCCTCACGCAGTTTTGCCATCTCAATACGGAGATTTTCATTTTCTTTTAAAACTTCATCAAGCTTTTTATCCTTGCCCGACAAGGACTCATATAATTCTTTTAATTTTGAAGCCTTTACCGACTCCTCTTTGCCTGTCGGAACAATATTTTCTTTAAATGTCCTATTGTGATATTCTTTAGAATAACTATAATCAATCCAGTCGCAAAAACAAAAAAGATTCCTGAGTGACAACAATGCATCATCACGCTTAATGCTGTTGTTGGTATGAACGGCAATATTGCCTAACTTTATTACATACTTTAACTTTCCAAACAATCCCGGCTCAATAATATCCCTGAAAGTCTGCTCATGAATCAAACTTGAGACATTATCTCTATATGGCAGTTTCAAATCATAATCATAAGAATAAACGAATCTGACAGCAAGCTCAAGTGCTCTCCTTGACAATATCGCACAGGTAGCTGGTGATATAGCTATAGCTTTCTCCGCCTCAACCGCCTGCTCGGCAAACTCCCCAAACAATTCTTTTTCCAATAAATAATCAAAATTTGTTGCCATAGTCACCCTCCCCTGACAGCTTTAGTACATTATTGTAATTTAACTAATGTAAATGAAGTCTTATTTATATGATTTTATACCACTGCCGAGTTTTTCTGTTTTATTATCTCCTTAATTTCGTGAATACTTTTTTGAGTTGCAAGTGATATTTGCTCTAATGTAAATTTGTTATTATACATATTCATAATAATCTTTTCACTGCTTTTCTTTTCTCCGATTAGTTTACCTCTGACTTCTCCTATCGACTCTCCTCTCGCCTCAGCTCTTTCCTCTATTCCTAAACTCAGATTACACATAACACTCACACCCTCTGTAAAGCATACTGAAAATTTTTGTCTTGATATTATTATAAACAAGGTAGTCTGGGAAATCAACTGCATTTAACAATGTTTTAGCAGCCTGGTAGATTAGTTATTGTTGTCACACTATATATAAACAATAATGGCGGAAAACCGTCTTTTCTGTTTTTATAGTAATAATTAACTTTTGATTTGTCGATCTGATGAACTAAGTCAGCAAATTCATCTTGCAATTCTTTTGGCGGTAACATCAATCTCAATTTATTATACTTTCCTACATTAAAATGCTGTTGAGCAGCTCCACTGGTTCCCTCATTAATCTGTTTTTTTCCATGCGGCATATTCGTAAAATAACAAAGATAATACGGATTTATTTTTTCACAATCAGGATGCACGATAATAATATCTATTGCATTATATCCAGTATATTTTTCGGTGACAACACATGCTGTACCGGGTGCACCAGACCTTACTATCAGCAAATCATTTTCTTTAACAATAGACTTCGAATTTTTGTTATGTCCTTCTTCTGTAAAATATACCCAATCATTATCTTTTATAAAGCCTTCACCAATATTAAGAGAACGAAAAGCTTTTACACCATTGCCTTTATTCGTATAATATTGAGATGGTTTTATTACAATACCCACCTGAACATCTGCCACATTTTCAACATTGATAATATTCCAATTTTTTGAATTATTTTCGTCACCAAACATCTCGACAAATCGGGCTTTAATTAGTTCATTTAAAGCTCTTAATTCATTATTTTTTGCAACAATAATTCTTTTTGTTTTATCAAGAATATCCGCTATCTTCATCTGCTCTTGAATTGAATATAAAGGAATTTCATAATCTTTAAGCCATTCTGTGCTCATATTTTTCTGAGCTACACCATTAGAAGCCAGAACACACTGTTGCTCAAAAAAATCACTGTTTAAAATATGGAATAAAAATCCTTTTGTAATTCTATCTGTTTTTAGTCTTAAACAAGCTACACGCTGATTTAACGCTGCAGGCAACATTTCTTTTTGTAATAATGCCACTCTACCTACATTTCCTGTCAATGACATCAACAAATCATCCTCTTTCAGCATATACTTTTCTAACCCAGTTGAGTCCATAGGATAAAAAGTTGGCACATTGTCCTCAATAAAGCCTTTTTGAACGTTTGCTATTCTAATTATTCTAATACCTTTCTCAACATATTTATCACTTTTAAAAGCAAATCCATTTAATATATCACAGACATCTCCTATTTTAACTTTTTTCATCCTCATCCTCCTACAAATCCGAATTGTTATCTCGCTTTCGGCTCGTTCAATCCGAAGCAAACTCTTGTAATTGAAGATGAATTTATAAATCTTTTCGCTTTGCTAAAATCTGTTTAAGCTATATATTTCCTATGAGATGCCTTTACATTATTTTGATTTACGATTGCATATTGCATTGTTGTGTCTATCTGAGAATGTCCAAGTATTTTTTGCACCTGCTCTATCGGCATACCTTTATCTATCGCTCTCGTTGCCATTGTTCTTCTGAATTTATGTGGATGAACTTTTTCTAAATTTAACATTCTCCCCAATTCCCGTATTCTTATTTCGACTCCGCTTATCTTTAGTCTGTCATATGGTGCATTTAAAGTTACAAACAAAGCCGGATTGTTATCTTTGCGGCTTTCTATATAATTTTTCAAATGTATTTTTGACTTTGCATCAAAATAAACCCGTCTTTCCTTATCTCCCTTTCCGAAAACAACACATTCTCTCTCCGAAAAATCAATATCCTCAATATTCAATTTTACAAGCTCGCCTACCCTTATCCCGGTAGAATACAGCAAATCAATCATTGCCGTATCACGGATATTTTTGCAATTATCACGCAATTTCTCAATTTCTTCATCCGAGATAATGTTTTTTACTGTTTTTTGAGTTTTAATTTTATGTATTCTCCGCATCGGACTTTTTAAAATATAATCCTCTTCTTCCAACCATGAAAAGAAACTTGAAATATTTCTTCGTATATTATCTACCGTCGTTTTTCCGCAATTATTTATTTTTTGATAATCAACAAGATATGCCCTCATCATTTCCGTTGTTATTTTTCTGATAGGACTTACCACATTTTTTAACAAATGCTCTATCGTGACTCTATAATATTTAATAGTTCGGTCTGAACATCCCTCTATCCTCTTTGCATCAAGAAACATTTTTAAAAACTCATCATTTGATGTTTCGGTTTTAGGTGCTTCGTTTTCTGCAAATGTTTTTACTATTACTTCCTGCAGTTTTTTCATCTGTTCTACCGTTAAATACTCTGACATTTCATTTAATACTAATACTATTTTTTCTTCCATGTTAATATCCCCTTTCAAAGATACCAACATCCTACACCTGCATTTGCAATAGCAATAAATTACAAGAAAAATTTCTTGCTTTATGAAATTTATAAAAAATCCAAACTTACCGAGTTTTCAGTATTTCTATGTCTCATCTTCTTGACTTTCAGCTCGGTCAATCAATAATTTTTTGACTAATTATATTATGTTCATATATTAATTAACCAAATTTTATCATGACTACCATGCTGTTTTTCCTGTTTTGATAAGACTGTCAATGTCCATATATGCGTTTTCTATGGCTTCTACATGATATATTTCATACATATTAAAAATAAAATCGGTAAGATTTTTTTCATCTAATATTTTCAAAACATCTGATGCCGACATATTTTTTTCCCTTGCATAGCTTTCAATTAAAAATGTAAAAAATCTAAATTCTTTACTCAATCTCATCACCTCGCAAATATAAAGAATTTCCCGGATCTCCTGTTGCTTCTTCATTTTCCCACATATCAAAAACCGCCAACGGACTAAAATGCCACAATTTCATTTCGTCATTCTCTAACATTTCATGCGTTTTAGATGCAAGAAATATCCTAAGAGCATCCATTATGGAAATTCCACGATTTTTTGCTATCAACTCCGCAATTTCCGTATCGAAATTTTGAAGAATTGATGGTTCTGTCCTTTTTGTCATACATTCTCACCACCCAAAAATCTTAATATTGAAATTCCTTTTTCTGTTAAAAAAGCATATTGGTCTGAAAGCTTTTGAGGTTTTAACAAAATCAATGCTGTTTTTTCATCAATTATTCCAGACATATAATTACTTATAACGGGCATAGTATTATCATTTGCAACCGGTCCTATTACCAAGTCATATTTTTCACCAACATACTTTCCTTTCCGATTATCAGTAACAAAATTTAACCACTCTTTATCAGCCGATTCAAATCTGCAAACAGATATTCCGTCCAGTTTTTCTTCATTAAAATCATACATAGAAACAATCGGTTTCCCTTTTCTTCGTCGAATAGTCTGTGTTTTCGCCCATTTAACAGCCTGCTGTCTATTTGAGGTTGTATAAAAACCAGCACCAAAGTCAAGCATCCTATTAGTAACAAGTATTTTAGGCGTACTTACCTGCACATTACTTCCATGATATAAAATCATATGTTCTGTTTCCTTTCAATTTTTTACCCAAAATATTTCTGCATCAATGAGTCAAACAAAATCTGTGTCTCATCTAATGACTTTTGAATTGCAACTTTTGATTTGTCGATTTGTTCCTTAAAATCTACAAATTTCTGCTGTAGTTCCATTGAAGGCAATATGTACTGAAAACTCATAAATGGCTTCTGGGTAATTTTCTTTAAATCTCCAGCATCCTGAAATCTCGAAAAATTCACACGCTGCATGAGTTCACATAAAAACCCCAGATTGATTTTACCTTTATCATACTGACTAATATACATTGCATTATCAGTTATCCATAGCGGACCTACAGCATAATGAACATTGCCACTCTGAAATCCAACTCGACCAACTACCAGCGTATCTTCTACTCTCAAAACTTCATTTGTATACCAAGAAATCCCATTGCCTCCATATGCTGGAATCCCTACTTCATGTCTTTTTTCCTCTGGCACAGCCTTGCCATTGGAAAGTTTAAAAAAATCTTCTCCTGATAGTGTAGAAAATTTTTTATCATTCAGAACCGGGTCACCAAACATCTCGACAAATCGGGCTTTAATTAGTTCATTTAAAGCTCTTAAT
>OLJA01001254.1_pt1 | contig 13466 bp, 10 predicted proteins | sample 1601401 | NCBI WGS metagenome assembly OLJA01 (sample SAMN01915217, study PRJEB22387) | human gut metagenome | isolation source: stool | host: Homo sapiens | place: USA | reverse complement strand
GTTCCTGGATGAGGACGGTCTTACCAACGCCGGCGCCGCCGAACAGACCGATTTTACCGCCCTTGGCGTACGGTGCCAGCAGGTCGATGACCTTGATACCGGTTTCCAGGATCTCAACTACCGGACTCTGGTCACGGAAAGACGGTGCCGGACGGTGAATCGGCCACTTTTCGTCGGTCTTGACTTCACCGGCATCGTCAATCGCCTCACCCAGCACATTGAACATTCTGCCCAGGGTCGCTGTGCCTACCGGCACCTTAATGCAGGAACCGGTCGCAAGGACTTCCATATCCTTTGCAAAGCCCTCTGTGGAGGACAGGCTGATGCAGCGGACAATGCCGTTGCCCATATGCTGCGCAACTTCCATCACGCAGGTTTTACCGCCGTTGTCGACGGTGAGTGCATCCTTGATCATCGGAAGCTTTCCCGGGAATGCCACATCAATGACAGGTCCTAAAACCTGCACGATTTTCCCTTTTTCCATATCATCATTCCTTTCCGGACGGCGGCGGCAGAACTCCGCCGCTGCCAAGCCTTCCAATTCATATTACTCGGTGCAGCGCCTCACATTTCTGCGGAGTTTGCACCGCTGACGATCTCTGTGATCTCCTGGGTGATCGCTGCTTGTCTCGCCCGGTTATACTGGAGCGACAGATTTTGCAGCATATCCTTTGCACTGGTGGTGGCGGAGTCCATTGCGGACATTCTCGCCTGCTGTTCGCTGCAGAACGACTCTACCATTGCGCCATAGATCATGCCCTTCATAAAGTTCGGGGTCAGATGTTCCATAACGATGTTAGGGCTGGGAGAGAACACAGCCTCGTGGTGCCGTGTTATTTCACCCTCGCTCTGTACGAAATGCTCTGCATCCAGCGGCAGGAGCTGTAGGATCTTCGGTTCAAAGGTAATGGACGAAACCATATCGGTATAGATGATATACACATCATCCAGATCACCGTCATCAAACGCTTTCAGCATCTGTTCCGCAATGCGGCGGGAACGATAGAGGGTCGGGTTCTGGGTGGTATAGATAAACTCGGTATCCACGTCCAGTTCTCCGGCTCTGGCACGGCGCTGAAAGTACATTCTTCCCACCTGTCCCATGACGTACAGATGGCTCTGCTTGTGTGCCGCCATCTTCTCTTCCGTCAGCTTGATGATGTTGTGGTTATAGGAGCCGCACATACCCTTGTCTGCTGTAATGACAATATAGCCGACCTTTCGATCTTCGGGCTTGATCTCTTCCCGGCGGTCGAAATACCGCATATCGATGTCCTCAGGCGCACGGGAAAGAATACTCCGCATCGCATACAGCAGCTTATTGAAATAGGGCTGTGTTGCCGCAAGATCCTTCTTTGCCTTTTTCAGCTTTGAGGAGGAGATCAGATACATGGCGTTGGTGATCTTCATAATGTCGTTGATGCTCTTGATCCGGTCACGGATCTCACGCATATTGCCCATTTTAGTTCACCTGCTTTTTATAGGTACGTACCAGTTCCAGAAGCTTTTCTCTGGATTCATCCGAAAGCTTTCCGGTCTCGTTGATTTCCTTTACGATGGCTGCGCCGTTTGCCTCAACGTAGTTCATCAGACCCTCACGGAACGACCGCAGGTCTGCCAGAGCCACATCGTCCAGCAGTCCGTTGGATGCCGCAGAAAGGATCACAACTTCTTTCCACATTGCCAGCGGATGATACAACGGCTGCTTGAGCAGTTCCATCAGCACATGGCCGTGGTCCAGCATTGCCTGTGTTGCCGGGTCCAGATCCGAGCTGAACTGGGTGAACACTTCCATTTCACGGAACTGTGCCAGATCCACACGCATCTGACCGGACGCCTTTTTCATCGCCTTGGTCTGTGCGGCGCCGCCGACACGGGATACGGACAGACCGACGTTGACTGCCGGACGCATACCGGCGTTGAACAGCTCGCTCTCCAGGAAAATCTGACCGTCTGTGATAGAGATAACATTGGTCGGGATATAAGCGGAGATATCGCCTGCCTGGGTCTCGATGATGGGCAGTGCGGTGATAGAACCGCCGCCGTGCGCATCGTCCAGACGGCAGGAGCGCTCCAGCAGACGGGAGTGCAGATAGAATACGTCACCCGGATAAGCTTCACGCCCAGGCGGACGGTGGAGCAGCAGGGACATTGCACGGTATGCCACAGCGTGCTTGGAAAGATCATCGTATACGATCAGCACGTCCTTGCCCTGGCTCATGAAATATTCTGCGATTGCCGTGCCGGCATACGGTGCGATATACTGTACCGGAGCCGGTTCGCTGGCGGATGCGGATACTACAATGGAATAGTCCATTGCGCCGTTTTTCTTCAGGGTAGAAACGATCTTTGCCACGGTAGAGGACTTCTGTCCGATCGCAACGTAAATACAGATCACGTTCTGACCCTTCTGGTTAATGATGGTATCCACTGCGATCGACGTCTTACCTGTCTGACGGTCGCCGATAATCAGCTCACGCTGACCACGACCGATCGGGAACATCGAGTCGATGGAAAGGATACCTGTCTGCAGCGGCACGTTGACCGATTTCCGGTATGCAACGCCCGGTGCCTCATGCTCAATGGGGAAATAGTCCTCTGCCTCCAGCGGATCACCGCCGTCGATCGGGTTGCCCAGTGCGCCGACAACTCTGCCGATCATTTTCTGGGTCACGCCGATGCCGGCACGCTTGCCGGTACGTACAACAGAAGTCCCTTCTGTAATGCCATAGTCGCTGCCCAGCAGAACGACGCCAATGGTCTTTGTCTCCAGGTTCTGGACAATGCCCCGAACACCTGTTTCAAATTCTACCAGCTCGCCGTACATAGCGTGCTGCATACCGAATACCGTTGCGATACCGTCACCCACACGAACGACTGTACCGGTTTCCTGCACGCCGGACTTCCGGTCGAAGTCCTCGATCTCGCTTTTCAAGACCGATATGATCTCACTTGCATTCATGGTACTCATGTCTTACCCTCACCTCCGTATCAGGCTCTTGCGCATATTGCGGATGGATGCACGCATACTCCGATCGTACTCGTCATCCCCGATATGCAGCACAAAGCCGCCCAGCAGCGCCGGATTCTGTTTCAGCTCCAGCTGAACCTCCGGCTCGCCGGTTTTTGCGCAGATCATCTTTTTCATCGCTGCGAGCTGCGCCTCTGTCAGCGGTGTTACATATTCCAGCACGGCGTGCGCACAATGGCGCTGCTGCCGTTCCAGTGCTTGATACTCTGAAAAAATATCCAGTATGCTGTCGATCTGACCGTTTTGGCAGACAACCTTCAGAAAGGTGCGCAGCGACGCCGGAAAGATCCGGTCGATCACCGCAAACTTTTCCGCCTCGGGAATCGTCGGGTTGCTCAGGGCATCCGTCAGCTGGGGGCAGTTCTGAAAGGTTGTCTGTGCATCCGCCACGTCGGCTGACGTCTTTGCAAGCGTCAGCAGCACATTCGCATAGGATGTCACTGCACCATTCATTTTTCTGCTCCTTCCTCAGACAGGAACGCATTCACCAGATCCCGGTTGGTCTGGTCGTCCACCTTCTGTTCCATCAGCTTGGATGCTGCTGCCAGCGCCAGATCGGCGATCTCGCCCTGAACGCCGTCCAGTGTCTGCCGGCGCTCCCGCTCGATCTCCTTCTGTGCCTCTTTGAGGAGCGTATCTGCCTGCTGCTGTGCCTTGGCTGTGATCTCGCTGCCCTGGGCGTGTGCATTCTGTTCTGCGGTGGCAATGATCTGTTTTGCCTCCTGCTTTGCACCGTTCAGCGTCTCCTCATAGTCGCTTCTGAGCTTTTCGGCCTCTGCCGCCTTCTGCTTTGCCTGGTCCATATCTGCCTGCACCATCTGCGCACGCTTTTCCAGCATAGCGCCGACTCTGCCGAACAGGAATTTTTTCAGAAAGAAAAACAGCACGAGGATATTGATGACGGAAAACACAATGGTCCAAATATCAAAATCTAGCATATCCACTCTCACAGCTTTCTCATGAAAGCTGCGCTCCTTTCTCTCAGATTCTGAGAGCCTTTCCAGGCTCTGAAAGCAGACCCGAGGGGTCTTACTTCATAATTACCATCAGCAGTGCTACAACGAAACCGTAAATAGCGGTTGCCTCTGCCAGCGCACAGCCCAGCAGCAGCGCCTTGTTGATCGCACCGGCAGCCTCCGGCTGTCTTGCAATCGCCTCTGCCGCCTTGGATGTTGCGATGCCGATACCAAAACCTGCACCGATACCTGTCAATACTGCAATACCTGCTCCGATCATAGCGGAACGCTCCTTTCTGTGGCTGCCGAATTCAAGACTGCACCGCACAAGCCCTGTGCGGCATTGTCCTTATGCTCTCTGCAATTTCGGCACTTTTTCCTCTTCTTCGACTTCCATGCCCTCTGCCATGAACAGTGATGTCAGGAATACGAAAACGTATGCCTGGATCAGTCCATCGAACACATCGAAGTACATACTGAACACCATCGGCACGATCAGTCCGCAGACGTGTTCGATCAGCTGCATGACAACGAATGCACCCAGCACATTACCAAACAGTCGCATACACAGCGACAGCGGACGGATCGCAAGCTCCATCACATTCAGCGGCGTCAAAAGCGCCATCGGCTTGGTAAAGGATTTCAAGAAACCCTTGATACCGCCCTGCGCCCGGAATGTGGAGACCTCGATCAGTACGATGCTCATGACTGCGAGCGCCACCGTGACATTGATGTCCTTCGTGGGCGGTTTCATGCCGAAACCGAACATACCGATCATATTGGCGATACCCAGATAGATAATCACCGTGCTGAGGTACGGTACATAGCGCTTTCCGGCTTTGCCCATGTTGCCCACAAAGAAATCGGTGAGCCATGTGACTGCCATTTCCAGGAACGCCTGCCGTTTTCCGGGAACGATCTTGAGATCTCGTGTCAAAATCAGTACCAGCACCATGATGATCGCCATAATGAACCAGGTCATCACAACAGACTCGCTGATGTGGATCGGTCCGAGCAGCGGCACATCAAAGGGACTCTCCCAGAGGATCTTGTTTTGCAGCTGTTCCTGCAGTTCTTCACCCATTGCATCCACCACCTTTTCCTGTTCCGTTTTCCGGCATCTGAAAAAGGAACTTTTCTGCGGAATTCCGCAGGTTTTCCTCTCTTTTCCAATCTGCCGGAAATGCGGAAAATCAACAGTGTGTTTAGCACCGTTTTCTTTATTATAGGACGATTTTTTCAAAAAGTCAATCTATTTTCATGACGATTTCCGCTTGTTTCTTTTCTACTTTTGTTGCACATTTCACAAATCAGCGACACTTTTCAGAAAAATGATAAGTATTCGTCTCCCCGGACTGCCGATTTTTAAGCAGAAACGTATTTTTACAATGTATTTTGCCGGAATTTCCGCCGATTCCAGCAGTTTTCACAAATTTTACTTTGCGAAACCTTTTTTTCTTGTGCCAGCAAAAAAGCGCCGTATCTGCATTCACAGACACGGCGTTTTTTCAGCTTATTTTACATATTACAGGGCAAAGCCCCGCTGTCTTTTTACAGGAAAGTCACCTGTTGTTTAAGCAATATCGTTGTTCGGCAGAGCCACGATCAGACGAACCAGGAACTTCACCAGAATCACAGAGTCGGTGCCGTCCACAGCGCCGTCTGCATTCACGTCTGCATTTGCACGCTGTGCCTCGTTTGCGCTGACCTGTCCGGAAAGTATCTTGTTCAGCAGAACGACGTCGCAGATGTTGATGCTGCCGTCCTGGTTCACATCGCCGAAGATGGTAGCCGGACGAATGTCGTTGGAGATGAATGTGATCGTTGTGGTAGTTGTTGTTGTTGTCGTGGTTGTAGTGGTAGTCGTTGTCGTGGTGGTTGTTGTAGTGGTAGTGGTTGTTGCAGATGTTGTCGTAGTTGTCTCTGTGGTTGCAGTGGTAGGTGCAGGAGTTGTAGTAGTGGATTCCACATTAGTCGTAGAAGTTGTGGTTTCCGGAGTGGTGGTTGTAGATGCAGTAGTTGTCGTGGTAGGCTCCGGTGTGGTAGTGGTAGTGGTGGTGGTAGTCGTTGTTGTAGTTGTAGTAGTGGTAGTTGTGGTTGCAGATGTTGTCGTGGTGGTGGTTGCGGATGTTGTCGTAGTTGTCGGCTGTTCGCTTGTGGTAGTTACGATCGGACCTTCGTGACCAGTACCGGAAATGGTGAATACTACCTTGACTTCCTGGGTAATGGTTGTCTTGCCCGGCAGATCCTTGATCTTGGTGGACCAGTCATCGTGCAGGTACAGACGTGTTACGCCGGCAGAGCCTTCTTCATAATAGCGTGTGTTGATGGACTTTGCGCCAACGGTGTAATCTGCCAGCTTTTCGCCGTCGATCCATACTTCATCCAGAGAAACCTTGAGGTCTTCGAATGTATCAGTGGTGAAGTTTTCGGTTTCGCCGTCCGGAGCGATCACAACTGCCAGGAACTGTACGGTATTCGTACCGCCGCCTCCGGTAACATCCCAGGAAACGGTATAAGTGCCGTCGCCGGTGATGGGTGTGATTGCTGCGCCTTCGTTTTCGCCGGCAGTCCAGTTCTGATCTGCGCCCAGTCCGCCGATGAAGTATGCCTTACCGATTGCGTCACCCTCCGGTACGCTGGATGTGACAGTGGTAGTGGAGGTTTCAGAAGTGGTTGTTGCGGTGGTGGTCTGTGTGGTCTCGGTGGTCTGATCCGGGTTGTCGTCTACATAGAAGTAGTCGTCGAAGATCACGGTAACAGAACTCATATCGACAGTCACCTTGTCACCGGTTGCGCCGGACCATGTCCACCAGTTCTGGAGCTTCAGATAATCCATCTCCAGAGTACCGGTCACGCTGCTGGTAACATTGCCGTCGTCGTCCTTTTCCAGAACATATTCGTGAGAACCTACGGGAACATCAAAGGTAGAAGTGGTTTCCTTCGGTCCGATGCTGTTGTCCAGGTATGCCCACTGGCTTTCGCCGTTTTCATCAGTCACGTTAAAGCTCATGTTGATGTCGCCGCTGCACTCGGAGGAGTTCTTTGCAGAGGTCATCTTATAATCTACGACAACAGAGCTTACGTGTACGCCCAGTTCCTTGTACGGCTTCAGATCCACATTCAGATATGGCTTGCCGTCCTTATCGGTTTCGGTGATGTCGCTTGCCTGGAATGTGACACGGTCGGTCTTCTGCTTGCCCGGATCTACATTTCCGCCGCTTGCAATGTCGGTGAAGATGCTCTTCAGGCTTTCGTCATACCAGCTCATGTTCTTGCGGCTGAACAGGCAGATCGTGCCGGAGTCGGAGTCGTCCCATGCGATGGGGCAGATGCCGTCCATCTTGTACGCAGTGGAAGTGATGGTCTGATAGAAAGTCTTGATGGACTCTTCGTCCTTGTTGTAGGCGGTCTTGTTTACGCCGTACTTGTCGGCATTGCAGACGCCGTATTCGCCGATGACAACGCCGTAGCCGTTATCGGTGAACTTGGACTTCAGTTCGCCGAAGTCCTTTTCTACCTTGGTCAGATCTGCGGCAGTACCCCATGTCTCCCGGTGACCCCAGGAAGAAGTGGTATCAGCTACGCAGAAGGTAGACGGTTCATAATAGTGTACGGAAACTGCCAGCATATTGGAGTCGTCCTTCGGCATGGAGAAGCTGCTGGACAGTGCCTTTGCGGTGTTGTTGTTGTCTGCCGGGCAGATCAGCAGGCGATCCTTGTTGTTGCCGCCGGTTGCACGGACGGTATCTACAAATGCCTGGTTATAGGTCATGGCATCGCTGGTAGAGAAGTTGACTTCGTTCATGCCCTCGAATACCAGATGCTCGTCATAGCCCTCGAAATAAGTAGCAATCTGTGTCCACAGCTTTTCAAAGGTACCGATCTTGGAGGTATCCTTTTCCCAGTCCTCGTCGTGGTGGGTGTTGATGACTGCATACATATCGTTGTCGATGCAGTAGTCTACCACTTCCTTGACTCTTGCCAGGTACGCATCGCCTACCGTGCCGTCAAAGCTGTTCATATTTGCTGCGCCGGACTTTCCGGTCATATCCCACCAGGTGACAGGGATACGGACGGTGTTGAAGCCAGCCTTCTTGACTTCCTTAATCATGTTCTCCGTGGTAACCACGTTGCCCCAGGCGGTCTCGATCTTGCTGGGTGTCAGAGAGCTGTCCCAGGTGTTGGTGGAATCCAGGGCGTTGCCCAGGTTCCAGCCCAGCCCCATATCCTCGACCAGTTCCACAGCGGTCTTGTCTGCTGCAGATGCAACAGAAGTACCCAGAGACAGTGCAGTGGTCATGGACAGCCCGATTGCTGCAGCCGTCATGGTGCTGAGCAGTTTCTTCATAAACTTCATGTTATCGAACTCCTTCGTTTTTCGTGCGGCGCAGCCGACAGCCCTCTGCTGCCGCTGCGGCATCACCTTATCCACCTCATTCTACCACCTTTTGTGCAAGCTGTCAAGAGATTTTCGCCAATCACTGGGGTGGTTTTAGTACAAACCGTCAAAATGCACAAATCGTGTTTCATAGAATTGTACAGAATGTTTATGCGCCGCCGGGCGCTTTCCTATAAAAAATCACCCCGGAAACCGGAAAACCGGCTTTCGGGGTGAAGTGCTGTTTTGTCAGCGGCTGCACAGATCGTGCAAACGCAGCGTCTTAGTCGTGTGCATTGCCCAGGAATGCAGCGCCGATGATGCCGGCATCGTTGCCCAGCTGGGCGATCACGATCTCGGTATTCTTTGCGGAGTCACGGGTGTAGACTTCCTTCTTGACAATTTCCTTCATGGGAACCAGCAGCGGATCGCCCTCGTTGCAGACGCCGCCGCCGATGCACAGGATATCCGGCTGGAAGATGTTGATGGTGTTGGTGATGCCGGCTGCCAGGTACTTGATGTAGTCGTCTACTACCTGCTTTGCAGTTGCATCGCCGGCACGCATATAGTTGAATGCAGTCCGTGCGGAAATGCGCTCTTCGTCCTTCATGGCGCTGTCCGGATTTGCTGCCAGTGCCTCCTTGGTCATGCGCACCAGACCGGTAGCGGAAGAGTATACCTCAAAGCAGCCCTTTCTGCCGCAGGTACACTGCGGACCGTCTACAGAGATCACGGTGTGACCCACCTCTGCGCCGCCGAAGTTGGAGCCGCTGTAGATCTTGCCGTCGATCACAATACCAGCGCCTACGCCGGTACCCAGGGTGATGCAGACTGCATTCTTTGCGCCCTTTGCTGCGCCGGCAACATATTCACCGTATGCAGCAGCGTTGGCGTCGTTTTCGATAAAGGTGGGCTTGCCCAGGGCAGTTTCCAGGTACTTTACCATGGGGGTGTTGTGGAATCCCAGGTTGTTGGAATATTCGATCACGCCGGTGGCGCTGTTTGCAACGCCCGGTGTGCCGACGCCGATCCACTCGATGTCAGCCATGGTCAGACCAGCCTGTTCTGCTGCCTCCTTGGAAACCTTCGCCATATCTGCGGCGATCTCCTCTTCCGGACGGGGCAGGTTTGTCTTGACGCTTGCCTTTGCCAGGATCTCATAGCTCTCGTTGACCACGCCGGCAACAATGTTTGTGCCGCCCAGGTCGATACCAATGTAATACTTCATTTCGTTTCCTCCTAAATATTCAAATCCATTGTATGGAATTGTTAACCTAACTTTTCTTCCACGCCGGTGACAATATACCGGAATCCGCTGCCCTTTACGCTGTATGCGCCCAGACCGGCAGGCAGCAAGACGCTGTCACCCTTTTTCATGGGATAGCTGCCGGATGCTGTTTCCAGCACCGCCTCGCCGTCCAACGCCAGCAGGTGGCGGAACGTCTCTGTTCCCACGGTGAAATGCACTTTGCCGGAAACCTCCACCACGTCCGAGATAAAGTACTTGCAGGACTCCAGTCGGCGGACACTGCCGCCGTCAACCGGCTGTGCCGGATACTGAGCGGTCGGTGCGATGGGGCTGAGGTTCGTCACATCCAGCGCCTTTTCGATGTGCAGCGGACGCAGCTTGCCGTCTGCGCCACGTCTGCCATAGTCATAGACCCGATAGGTGGTGTTGGAGTTCTGCTGGATCTCCGCCAGCAGGATGCCTGCGCCGATGGCGTGGAGCGTGCCGGACGGGATAAAGTACAGCTCGCCCGGCTTGACCTCTACCCGATTCAGGATCTCGGTCAGGGTCTGCTCCTGGATGCGCTTTGCAAACTCCTCTTTGGAGACCGCACGGTTCAGCCCGTAATACAGCGCAGCGCCCGGTGCAGCATCCATGATATACCACATCTCTGTCTTGCCCGGCTCGCCTTCTACCCGCATGGCATAGTCGTCATCTGGATGCACCTGGATGGACAGATCCTGCTTGGCGTCGATCAGCTTAATCAGTACCGGAACGGTGGTGCAGCCGGCGCAGTTTGTGCCGAGAAAACCGGTACCGTGTTCGTCCAGGTATTCCCGGAGGTTCTTTCCGGCATCTGCCCCGGTGGTCAGAATGCTGCTGCCGTCCTTATGGCAGGCAAGCTCCCAGCTTTCAGCGATCTTGTCGGCATCGCTTTTCTTGCCGTATTCTTCCCGCAGGCGGTTTCCGCCCCAGAGATAGTCCTTGCAGATCCCCTGCAAAAAAATCGGTTCTGTCATAATGGTTCCTTTCTAAAATTCCTGCAGTCCGAACTGTTTCCGGAATTCGTCCATGCTGCCGGCATAGACGTTCAGATCAATATGGGTCTGATAGCCGTCATAGCCCTGCAGTTCTCCGTCGTCCGTATACTGCCAGAATGTCCAGTCGAAATAAGGTTTATAATAATAGTTGCTGATCCAGATGGGATACTCGTCCGCAAAGCTTTTGATATAGGTGCGGTAGGTGTTGGGGGCTGCATAGAGAATGGGCTTTACCCCGTAGTGTTCTTCCAGCAGCTCCAGCATTTCCCGGATATTCTCCTTTGCAGTATCTGTATCCGGCATCACGCCGCCCAGGGACTCATAGAGTTCCACGTCGATCACCGGCGGCAGGGTGTTTTCCGTCACCGGGACGGTCTGGATGAAGTTTTCCGCCTGCGCCCTGCCGCTGTCCTCGAACCGGAAAAAGTGGTATGCGCCCACATAGATCTGCGCCGACTGCGCCGTTTCCCAGTTCTGGGCGAACTGGCTGTCGTTGTGGTCGATGCCCTCGGTGGCTTTGATAAAGCAGAAGTCCACGCCCTGGGATGCCAGCACGTCCCAGTCGATGTTCCCCTGGTAGTAGGACAGATCGACTCCTCGCACCGGATAATCCTGCTTGCTGGGTACATCTGCCGCCTGCCGTCCGGTACTGGTGAGATAGATGTGCAGCAGCCGTCTGCCGCCCACAAAGGCGAACACCAGCCCCGCAAGCACCAGCAGGGTCATGATCCAGCGGAAAATGTATTTTCCGTAATGTTTTCTTCTCACGAGGCAATATCACCCATTACAATGCCACGTCCATCGGTGCAGAAATAAACTCTGCCGTAGACATTGCTGTCCCCGGTGATGTACTTGGGGTTCAGATTGCCGAACTTGTGCTGGTCATCGTTGATCCGGAGCCAAGTCTTGCCCTTGTCCTCGGATTTATAGATGCCATAGCCGTTTTCGCCGTCATCGCCCTCTGCGTAAATCACCGGATAGCTGTTGTCCTTTTTACCTTTTCCGAAACCAATGCTGTCTACCGTGGGCAGGGTCTTTACGGTCTGGAAGCTTTCGCCGCCGTCCTCGGTGTACATAATCATGGTGCTGCTGGAGATCCAGACGTTGCCCTCCTGTCCGAACACGGTCACCGGCTCTGCGGCATCTGCCACCATCTGCCCGGTGGACTCGAAGGTCACGCCGCCGTCCTTGGACACGTAGAACAGTCCGTCACAGGTGGCGTAGAACACCTTGGGGTTCACCCGGTCTGCGGCGATCTTGGCGTTAAAGCCCAGACCTTCTACATAATACCAGGTCTCTCCCAGGTCAGTGGTCACATAGGGCTTTCCGGAGACGCTGTTCGGCACCCAGATGGTGGATCTGCCGTCTGCGGACATTGCCACCTGTCCCCCGGTCGCCGGGTCGGGCTTATGCTTTACGGTCTCCCAGGTTGCGCCGCCGTCTGTGGTGAAATTGATGGTGGTGGTCTTTTCCTCGCTGAGGTATACCGCCGTGTTGGGATTCTGGAACGCCACGTCCAGATCGGTGGGCTTGCCGTTCTTCATAAAGTGGGCATCGTCCGGGCATTTCGTCACGTCCTCATGGGCAAAACCGGTCAGATCTCCCATGATGGAATACAGCTGGGGCGAATTGTCCTTGCTGGGCGGTGCCAGCATCTTGAACACTGCCGTTTCTTCCAGCCCGTAAGCATCAAAGGCAATGGTCACCGGCTCTGTGCCGATCTTGGTCATATTCTCCGTGGAATAGATGGTCGCACCGGTGCCGTACATCACTTCATCCGAATTGAACGGGTTGATGTTCACATCTGCCACCCACCAGCCGGTTTTCGCCTGGTTCTCGCCTCTGCCCCAGTCCAGCCACGCCGCCCGGGAGGTGTCCATCTGGTAGTTGTTTTCCTTGGTATTTAAGTTGAACAGACCGCTCCAGGTCTTGCCGCCGTCTGTGGTATAGTACAGGTTGTCACCGTTGTCCGACCACCAGCCCAGGGTGGAGACCACCACGGCATCCGGGTTCTGGGCATCTACCGAGATGCCGCCGAATCCACCCTGTCTACCGTCGCCCAGGTCAGGCGTGATGTCCGTGAAACTGTCTGCCTTGGTATCGTACACACAGACTGCGCCGGCAGTGGGAGACAGGTTCGGACCGCAGTTGTCGGAATATGCCAGATACAGCTTGCCGTCCGCAGAAAACGATGCGTGCAGGGGATACATTCCCGGTTCGTTTGCCGCCAGCGCCGTCCAGCTTTCGCCGCCGTCTGTACTTTTATAGATACAGGTGCCGTCTGTCATGGCTGCACCCACGTACATATCTGTCGAAGCCGGGTCAAATGTCACCCAGAGAATGCCGATGCTGTTGCTCTCCTGCTTATAGTTGCCCTTTACCGGGAACGAAGTGACCTCTTCCCAGTTCTTGCCGTAGTCAGAGGTTTTCCACAGACCACTGTCACGGCTGCCGAACCAGACCTCCTTGTTGTCGTTGGGATTGACGCACATCCGCTCGCCGCAGCCACGTCCGGACTGGTTGCCGCCGCAGCTGAACGGCGCATCAAAGCGTGTCCAGGTCTCGCCGTAGTCGTCCGAGGCAAACAGCGCCGCATCGTCACTCATATAAGTACCGCCGGCAAAATACACCCGGTTCGGTTCTACCGGGTCGGTCGCCATGCTTTCGATGCCGATATAGCCCCACTCGTCTGCGCCCAGAAAATCGGTGAGCGGCACCCAGTCGGTGTCCTTTTTCCGGCGGTACAGTCCGCCGATATCGGTACGGGCATAGACCAGACCCTCTTCCTTGGGGTTATACTCCATGCCGGTGACATAACCGCCGCCGCCGA
>OLJA01001252.1_pt1 | contig 13466 bp, 10 predicted proteins | sample 1601401 | NCBI WGS metagenome assembly OLJA01 (sample SAMN01915217, study PRJEB22387) | human gut metagenome | isolation source: stool | host: Homo sapiens | place: USA | reverse complement strand
ATGCCGGTGATGGGGGTCGAACCCATACGGTGTCACCACCAACGGATTTTGAGTCGCCCCAATCGAGAGGAAATTCGCGGTGTTTTTAGGAATTTCAAGGAACTTATTTTCTGCTCTTATTCAGCGAAAAGGTGCCGCATTACGACATAATTCTCAATTTCCGAACGTGCTCTCGTTTGAAAATCTGGCAGACAAACGGAGTTGAATAATCATTCTCGCTTTGTGGACAATCCTTCAAAAATGGCAGACCAAAAACTATTGCATTCGGAAAATAAAAGCACATAAAAAACGGCAGTACCCAATAGCGGACATCTGTTTATTATCAAGCAGCCTTGCGCCCCGTTTTTATTGGGAATATGCCATTCTGCCATTGTTTCACTGCCACAAAATATTTCAGGGGGAAACTGTATCTTTTTATTGGAACGGGAATCTTTACGTTCCTCTCCCCCTAACAACCCCCTTTCAGCCAGCTGAAGTGACAAAAAGCCTGCTGAAACAAGAATATCGTTACTCTGCGCCTTTACCATCGGTAAGGGCGTTTTTTATTTACACCAACGGAGGAAGTCAGCAATGAGATTACCTGCAGAGAACATCAAGGCCGCCCGCGAGGTCCAGCTCGTGGATTTCTTAAACACCTACCGTCCCGGAGAGCTTGTGCGCAAATCCAGAGATGAGTACTGCACAAAATCGCACAGCAGCTTGCGAATCACGCCAAGCAAAAATCTGTTCAACTGGTGTTCCCAGAGCAAAGGCGGCAGAGGCGCACTGGATTATCTGCTGACGGTCGAGGGAATGAGTTTTCGCTCGGCGGTGATGCTTTTGAACGAGATGGAGTTTGTTCCTTTTCAGCAGGCCAGAGCTGTCGCCGTGGAAAGCAGCAGAACGCGCAGCTTTACACTGCCGCGTCCCGACAAAAACACACAGGCAGCGACCGCCTACCTGATGCACCGCGGCATTAGCCCCAAGGTGCTGCGCTACTGTGTGGGCAGCGGCATCCTGTACCAGACCACGCGCGGCAACTACCGCAACTGCGTTTTTGTGGGCAAGGATGAAGGCGGCGTTCCGCGTTCTGCCTTTCAGCGCGGCTGTCAGGGAACATACCGCGGTGATGTCACCGGCAGCCAAAAGAAGTACGGATTTCTGATGCAAGCGGAAAACCCGGACTGCGATACCGTGGAGCTGTACGAAGCCCCGATTGATGCTATGTCCGGCGCGACCTTGCGGCAGTATACAGACATCGGAAAGTGGCGCGGCGTGCATTATCTGGCGCTGGGCGGGCTGAACTATCTGCCCATCGACTACTTTTTACAGCAGCACCCGCAGGTGAAAAATGTGGTGCTCTGCTTTGACCGTGATGAACCGGGGCTGCACTTTACCGAAACGGTTGCCCAGCGCCTTGCCGAGCGCGGATTTAATGTGGAAAAGCGGCTGCCTGCCGTTGGCAAGGACTACAACGAAAGCCTTATCTGGTACAAGTCAAAGATTGAAAAACAGCGAGGTGAGCGTGTATGAGAACAATAGCGATTGCCAACCAAAAAGGCGGTGTGGGCAAAACCACGACCGCCGTAAACTTGGGCGTAGCGCTGGCGGATATGGGTTATAAAGTTCTTCTGGTGGACGCCGACCCACAGGGTGACCTGAGCAGTTACCTTGGCTATACAGGCGCTGCCAACAGCGCCACCCTCAGCGACCTGATGGAATCTGTTATTTCAGACGAACCGGCACCGGAGGTGGTGATGCACCATGAAGAACAAGTGGATTTTATTCCCTCGGACATTGGGCTGTCAGATATGGAAGTTCGGCTGGTCAATGTAATGGCACATGAGCGCATTATGGCACAGGCACTGGAGCCGTTCAAGGACAAATACGATTACTGCCTGATCGACTGTATGCCCTCGCTGGGTATCCTTACGGTGGCTTCGCTTGTGGCTGCTGACCGGGTGCTGATCCCTGTGCAGGCACAGCATTTTGCCTTGAAAGGCGTGGTGTCGCTAATCAAATCCATCAATCAGATCACGCGCCGCATCAAGCCGGAGCTTGAAATTGACGGCATTGTTCTGACCATGGTGGACCGGCGCACCAATCTGAGCAAAGATGTCTGTGCCGCTTTGCGGAATTCCTACGGATACGCACTAAAAATCTACCGCACAGAAATTCCCATTAGCACACGCACCGCGGAGAGTGCCTCCAGCACCCACAGCGTGCTGAGCTACGATGCAAGCGGTGCTGCAAGCGTCGCCTATAAAACCTTGGCAAAGGAGGTCGTGGACAATGAGAGAGTACGGCAGCAACATCATACTCCCCTCACTCGATAATCTCTTTTCCAGCGAGGAGGAACGGCAGGATGCCAAGTTGGAGAAAATCCAGATTCTACCGCTGTCGGAGCTGCACCCCTTTGAGGGGCATCCGTTTCAGGTGCGCGATGATGAGGAAATGGACAAGATGGTGGACAGTGTCAAAGAATATGGCGTGATGACCCCCGCCATCGTTCGCCCGCGCCGGGACGGTGGATATGAAATTGTAGCCGGGCACCGCCGCTGCCACGCCAGCCAGCGCGCCGGAGTGGACACCATGCCCTGCATTGTGCGGGACATGGACGATGATACCGCCATTATTTTGATGGTGGATTCCAACTGCCAGCGTGAGCATATTCTGCCGAGCGAAAAGGCCAAGGCGTATGAAATGAAGTTGGAGGCGGTAAAAAGAAAAGCCGGTAGACCGTCAAAAAATAATTTGTCCCAAGTTGGGACAAATTTCCGTGCCGATGAGGTTGTAGCACAAGGAGCAGGAGAAAGTAGAAACCAAGTTCAGCGTTTTATCCGGCTGAACAAACTCACCCCTGACCTGATGCAGCTTGTGGACGACGGCAGACTCAAGACCACCCCCGCTGTGGAGCTAAGCTACCTGACGCCGGAGGAGCAGGAAGAATTTCTCTCTTACATGGAAGAGGAAGGCTGCACGCCGTCCTTATCCCAAGCGCAGAAGCTGAAAGCTGCCAGCAAGGAAAGCGTCCTGACGAAAGACAAGATTCACGGGATCATGTCTGCCCGCGCCCCCGGCGTAAAACCGCGCGAGCCGCAGCTTACGATTGCCGTTTCCAAGGTCGAGCGCTATTTCCCGAAGGGCTTTTCCTCCGAACAGATGGAAAGCACCATCCTGAAACTTTTGGAAAACTACTACCGCAAGCGGCAGGATTACGAGCGATGAGGTGGCGGTATGACAAGAGTTTTGGTCGTAGAACCGGGCTACTGCCCCTATCAGGCTGCCTTTGACAGCCCGCAGGCGGCGATTTCCGAAGTGATCGAGGGCGACAGTTTGCTGCTGAAACCGTTCGGCACATCGAAAATCGGCGTTGTGTGCAGCAAAAATCAAAGCCGGCTGAAATACAACAGACAGCTGGAAGATGGCTGCACGATACGCGGGCGGTTTCTGGTTTGTGGACTCAGTGAGTCCACAATGTTGGGACTTTCCAAAGAACAGGCGGAGCGCTACAATCGGCTTCTGTTCTTCCCACAGGTGGAGGATATGCTGTCCGGTGATTTGCCGGTTGCCAAGGTCCGCCCGCCGGATGAGCGCTTTGGAAGTAAGATCTCTTTTTGGGAAAGGTTGAGCCGATGATGAAAACTAATTATAAAGGAGAATCATCGAGATGAACAAACACGATACGGTCATTGGCTATATCGAATATCTTGACTGCAACGGATGCGTTCGGGAGCGCATTCCGTATGTCGATGCAGAGAAATTCAAAACCAGAATTTATGCTTCGTTGTATTGCGGCGAACCCATCATTCCGGTTGTGTTTCCGGAAAATCTGAGCCAGCCTCTTACCTTTGAAAAGGGCACCGTTTTTCCGTGGGGGCTGCGAAGTGAAAAGCATGAGTTGCTGCCGTATGAGATCTACCAGACCAACAACCGGGAGATTGCGTTTTTACGGTATGACTACACCAAAGACCATATAAATGCTGCATCCTATAAGCTGGTGTACCGTGGACAGATGGAATGCTGGCAGACACTGGACAGCCTTTACTGCCTGCACAATCAGGAAAACCGCCCCAACGGCAGGAAGATGCGCTCTTTGTCTGTCAGCGATATTATTGTAACGCATGAGGGCGATGGGGCACACGCCTATTATGTGGAGCCGATTGGCTACAAACAGGTGGATGACTTGCTGCCGGGGCTGGAACAAACCAAGAAACGCAGCGTTGCACGCGAAGAACGATAACAAAATCAGCTCGGCAAAGGAAAATACACCCATAAATGAATTGGATTTTCTTTGTTGGTTTTTCTATCACGAAATCATTCACATTTCGTTTGTTGATTTTTTTATGGCAATTCGATATAATACCTATAGGAGTGATACGATGATACTTCAATATTTTGTTACCGAGGAAGCATCCGGGAAAACAATCCCCATTGAAATTGATCGAGCCACCATTGCTGATCTTGCCACTACGAAATCCTGCTGGCAAAGCGACTGGACGAGCGATTTCATCAGCGATCCCAACCTAGAGAAATACGCAGCGAAAACCGATGAAGGCGAAATTGTCGCCTTAGGTGCATACAAAGAAGATGAAAACGGTATTTCTATTTATATCGTTGATATTGAAGCTCATCCTGAGAGCAACCCTACTATCTCCCAACCCAAAAAATATCTTGGCATTGGTCACATGATGATTGCATTCGGCATTCAACTGTCCATTGATGCCAGCCTTGGCGGCATTGTCACCTTTGCCGCCAAAACCGATGAATTGCTGGAACATTATATAAAGGACTTTGGCGCAATTCCCATTGCACAGCCTATGTCCGGCGGTCCCAAGTTGTTAATGATTGCTGACGAAAGCGCACAGGAGATTTTCAGCACCTATCTTTCATGAGGAGGAACGCTTATGCAAAAGGACAAAACCGAGCTTGAGGTCACGCGAATGACCAAGGAAAACATTCAATATCTGGATGTCTTTTTTGCCGTATGCAAACGGTATAAGGTTGATTACTACCACGCCACCGAAAAGCAGCGCGCGTTCATTGATGCGGTTGCCGCACACGAATTTTCTATGAAACAAGCGCACGAAAAAGGGCTGAACCGTTCCTCGGTTCCCCCGTTTATGGGCATCAAACGAAGCGAACGCAGCAACAACCGCCCCGCATAAAAGCAAATCACGCGAATGGAAAGCTCTGCACAGCAATGTGCAGGGCTTTTTTATTACCGCAAAGGAGATGAAACCGATTGGCGAATTACCAAAATATTTTACGGCAGGCACATCAGGCGATTGGCGATGTAGCAGACAATGCCGACAGCTGGCGGGCGTTTTTGCGCTCAGCCGCGTATACAACGCATTACGCTTTCCCGAATCAGGCGCTGATTTACAGCCAGCGCCCCGGAGCCACCATGCTGGCGGACATCGACACTTGGAACCGTGCTGCCGGGCGCTGGGTCAACCGCGGTGCGCGCGGCGTTGCGTCCCTTGGCACCGGCCATATGGCGGGCAATGTGCGGTATCTGTTTGACATCAAGGATACCCACCCTGCCGGTAAAGACTCCAAACCATTGGGCTGGCAAATCACCGATGCCAATCGCTACCTGACCCTGCAAGCCTTGCAGGAAAAGCACAACGCCGAGAGCCTGCCGGAAATCTTTGGCCTGCAGGCAGCCTTGTTTGTGGCGCAGCACGGCAAACAGCTGGACGCCGATTTGCAGAATGCCGTGATTGGCAGCACGCTGGAATGGGCAAAGCCGCAGGAGCAAACGGCGATTTTTGCCAACCTCATCACGCAGAGCGCCGTCTATATGGCGGCAGTGCGCTGCGGTTTGGGCGACAGTGCCGTACCGCAGGACGCTTTTGCGGACATTGACCGCTTTGATACCGAATCCGCGGTTTTGGCGCTGGGCAATGCCGTCAACCGCGCGGGGCGGCAGATGTTTGCCGAAATCGGCGCTGTCGTCAAGAGCATCGACAGTGTTGCAAAGACCCAGCCGAAACAGTATGATGAGAATGTAAGCAAGACGAACCAACAGGAGGTGCAGGATCATGGATATGACGAATCTGAACGGGTATCTGGTGCCCAAGATGGTAATGAAGGAAACGAACAGACGGCCGGTCGGCAGAATCGGTCTGCAGCGGGAGAAGTTCCTGCAAGAGAACCACTCCCTGCTGTACGACAAGATGCTGCTGGACGGGACGCTGTACAGCGACCTGAAACAGACCGAGCAGCGCTATTGGGAGCAGGTGGAGCAGACCATCACGAAGCTGCTGGTCAGCAACCCGGCACCGGACAAGAACAACGACCCGTTGGGCTGGACGGCGCACATGAACAGTCTGCAAGTGCAGGCGGCGGAACTGGCGATGCCCATCGTGACGAGCCTGTAAATACCGAATCCACAACAGCGGAGAGCGAGCCATCGCCCTCCGCTGTTTCTGTTTCCGATGAGAATGAACTGCCGGAAAGCGTGGGGCGCGGCGACCTTGCCGAGGAAACTGCCGCCGCAATGGGCTTACCCTCCCCCGAACAGCAGCAGGAAACCATCCGCCAATTACAGCCCCGCGCAAGCTGGCAGCCGCCCATCAAGGATGACGGTTCCCATATCGACGAGCAGGACATTGTCGATGTTCTTGTCATGGGCAGCGGTTTTTGTGAGGGGCGTTTTCGCATACAGGAATATTTCTCCGCTGCGGTACTGCCTACAGTAAAGGAGCAAGCCGACTGGCTGAAAAAAGAATACGGTATCGGCGGGCGTACTTGGGATTTCCGAGATGGCGAAAGAGGATTTCTGGATTATGATGCCAAGGGGCTGAGAATCAAGCGCTATGCATCCGATAACGACCCGGATTATTTCCGCCTGCTGCCGTGGAATGAGGTTGCCCGCCGTTTGCACCTGCTGGTCCACAACGACCAATATCTGGATGAAAACAACAAGCAGGGATATGAAAAATGGGAAGCGGAACAGCAAGCCAAACGCAACGCCCGTCAGGCCGAGATAAACTATGCGGAAAAAACCATCGCGGACTTTTGTGAACGCGAAGGGCTGGGCAAACCGGATTTTTCGAACCTTACGCACATCGACCTTGCCTATTCCACCACCGGGGACGGCGAACACGAAATTCAGGTGTACGCCAACTTCTTGCGCAATGAGATTGTGTATCTGGTTGATGGTTCCTTTGTGGACAGTGCGCGCTTCGACAGCACAAGAGCGCTTGCCAAGGAAGGCATTGAGGACATTGAATTTTCGCAGTTCATTGACGATGCGGAAGTAGCGTATGAAGCATATCAGGAACGCCACAAGGCAAAGCCTGTGGAAAAACGCCCGCTGGCTGCCGGAGATACCGTTTATCTGGAAAACGACCACCCCTTTACGGTGGAGGAGATCGGCATCTTCGATGTGCATCTACGCGATGAGGATTTCCCGCTGATCGGGCGCGCCGTCAGCCGTGCGGAGTTTGCAAGGCTGCTGGCGGCGAACCCCAAGAACAACGCGCTGGCGGCACCCGAATTGCCCAATCTACCGGACGCCGGTGAGGCGGCAGAGGTTATTGAGGGTGAAGTCTTAGAACCGACAGACGAACCCGCAGAAGAAACCCCATCTGGTTTTGGTGAGCAGGTCTTGCAGGCTGCGGAACTCATTGCCCTCAAAGAAGCCTATGCACCGAACAACTATATCCCGCCGCAGGACCCTGCACCCCCGCGCACACCGCGCGAAAAGTTTGCAGCCAACATCACCGCAATTCGCACTTTGAAATCCATCGAAAAGCGTATGGCGGACGGCGGTCCCCACGCAAACGGTGAGGAGCAGGAAATCCTTGCCCAATACTCCGGCTGGGGCGGCTTGTCCGATGCCTTTGAGCCCAACAAAGACAGCTGGCACAGCGAATATACCGAGTTAAAAAGCCTGCTGACAGAGGAAGAATACGCTGCTGCCCGCAGCAGCACCCTGACCGCCTTTTACACCCCGCCCGAAGTCATTGACGCAATGTACACCGCCCTGCGCAAAATGGGCGTGGGTGCCGGTACGATTCTGGAACCGAGTATGGGCGTGGGTGCGTTTTTTGGGCAAAGCCACAGCTATTTGTATGAGCCGACCACCAGATTGTTTGGTGTGGAGCTGGACAGCCTGACCGGCAGAATCGCCCGCCAGTTGTACCAGAAAGCCAACATCCAAATCACCGGCTTTGAGAAAGCCGACCTGCCCGACAGCTTTTTCGATGTGGTCATCGGCAATGTGCCGTTTGGTGATTACAGCGTGGTTGACCCGCAGTACAATCGGCTGCATTTCAAGATCCACGACTACTTTTTTGCCAAATCCATCGACAAGCTGCGCACGGGCGGCATCATCGCCTTTATCACCACCAGCGGTACGCTGGACAAAAAGAGCGAGGAAGTGCGCAGGTACATCAATGCCCGATGCGACTTTATCGGTGCCGTGCGTCTGCCGGATTCTACATTCAAAACCGCAGGCACAAAAGCCATGGCAGATATTATCTTCCTGCAAAAGCGTGACCGCATTCTGGAGCAGGACGCAGACTGGCTGCACACCACCCAGACTGAGGACGGGCTTGCCCTCAACCGCTACTTTGCCGAACACCCCGAAATGGTCTGCGGCACGCTGAAAACCGTAAGCGGTCCGTATGGTCCCACCCTGACCTGCGAGGCGTTTGCCGATAAGCCCCTTCCCAACGTGCTGCAAGAGGCTATGTCCCACCTGCACGCTGAATTTCACTTTCAGGACATCGAGATGCAGGAATCCGGCGTGGCAGATGCCAGCATCCCCGCTGAACCCGATGTGCGCAATTTCAGCTTTTGTGTCCGTAACGGCAAATTCTATTACCGCGAGAACGCCATTATGCGCGAGGTTTCCCTTGGTGCTACCTCCGCAGCGCGTATGCGGCTGCTGATCGAACTGCGGGATACCACACGGGAACTGATTCAAGCCCAGCTGGAAGATATGCCGGATGAAGTCATCACGGAGCTGCAAGGAAAACTCAACCGCCAGTATGACCACTACCACAATAAGTTTGGACTCATCAACAGCCGCGGCGCATCGCTGGATATGCGGGATGACAGTGGATATTTTCTGCTGTGCTCCTTGGAAAATCTCGACAGTGAGGGCAATTTCATCGGCAAATCGGATATGTTCACCAAGCGCACCATCCGGGCTGCCCGTCCTGCCGAGCGCGTGGAAACCGCCAGTGAGGCGCTGGCGCTGAGTGTCGGTGAGCGCGCAGGCATCGACTTTGGATATATGCAGCAGCTGACCGGCAAGGACAAAGAAACACTGATTCAGGATTTGCAAGGCGTCATCTTTGCCGACCCCTTGGAAAAGAATTCTGATGGTGAACCGCGCTACTATACCGCCGATGAGTATCTTTCCGGCGATGTCCGCCACAAATTACAGGTGGCAAAGCTGGCGGCACAAAATAACCCCGCTTTTGCCGTGAATGTGCAGGCATTGGAAACCGTGCAGCCGAAGGACTTGGAGGCCAGCGAGATTGCCGTGCGTCTGGGTGCCACTTGGCTTAACCCAGAACTCATCAAGCAGTTTGCCGATGAGCTGGTGGACGCACCTTATTATGTGCGGGACCGCGTGAAGGTGCTATACATTCCGCTGACCGGCGTTTGGAATGTGACCAACAAGAGCTATACGGGCGGCAACATTAAAGCCACCGTAACCTACGGCACACAGCGTGCCAACTTCTACCACATCTTGGAGGAAAGCCTGAACCTGCGGGATGTGCGCATCTTTGATACCAAAGAGGATATGCAGGGCAACAAAATCCGCGTTCTGAACGCCGCTGCCACACAGGAAGCCCAGATGAAACAGCAACAGATCGAGGACGCTTTCAAGGATTGGATATGGAAAGACCCGACCCGCCGCCAGATGCTGGTAAAGGAATACAACGAACGGTTCAACTCTCTGCGCCCCCGCGAATACGACGGCAGCCATATTCTGTTCCACGGTATGTCGCCTGAAATCACGCTGCGCCCCCACCAGAAAAACGCCATTGCGCACATTCTGTACGGCGGCAACACCCTGCTGGCGCACGTGGTGGGTGCCGGCAAAACCTACGAAATGGTCGCTGCAGCGATGGAGAAAAAGAGGTTGGGGCTTTGCACCAAGACCCTGATCTGTGTACCCAACCACCTGACCGAGCAGCTTGCCGGAGAGGCTTTGCAGCTGTACCCCAACGCAAATATTCTTGTAGCCCGCAAGACGGATTTTGAAAAAGCCAACCGCAAACGGTTCTGCGCCAAAATTGCGACCGGCAATTATGACATCATCGTAATCGGGCACAGCCAGTTTGAGCGCATCCCGCTGTCACAGGAACGGCAGGTCGAATACCTGCAAAGCCAGATCCACGATGTGATCAACCAAGTGGCACAGCTGAAAGAGGAACGCGCTGAGAATTTTACCGTCAAACAGATGGAGCGTATGCGCAAGCAGCTGGAGAAAAAGCTGGATAAGCTCAACGACCAATCCCGCAAAGACGATGTGGTGACCTTTGAACAGCTGGGCGTGGACAGCCTGATGGTGGACGAAGCCCACGCTTTCAAGAATCTTGCGGTGCTTTCCAAAATGCGCAACGTGGCGGGCATATCCCAAACCGAGAGCCAGCGCGCCAGCGACCTATATATGAAATGCCGCTACCTTGACGAAATCACCGGCAGCCGCGGCGTGGTGTTTGCCACGGGTACGCCCATCAGCAACTCTATGGCGGAGCTGTACACGATGCAGCGGTATTTGCAGCGGGAAACCTTGGAGCAGCATGGGCTTTCCTCCTTTGATGCGTGGGCATCCACCTTTGGGGAAACCGTGACAGCCGTGGAGCTTGCGCCGGAGGGGTACACTCTAATCAGACGATAAAAATGAATCGTCCAAAAGTAAATGTCAAATAGGCAGAAAGGTGGTGGAGATAATAGCAAGAGGTTCAAAAATAACAGCGCTGTACGAACGATTATCGCGTGATGATGACTTGTCGGGAGAATCGAATTCCATCACCAACCAAAAGAAATACTTGGAAGATTACGCTGATCGGAACGGCTACATCAACATCCGGCATTTTACCGATGATGGCTATTCCGGGGTAAACTTTGTTGAGGTAAGATAACGTAACCTTTTTTGTAGGGGCGGTTATCTTACCTCTTTTTGATATATGTTAGATAGCATAACTCTTTACGTCGGCTCCTATCTGTCTGAAATAGGAGATACTTTCGGTTGGCTTGTCGCCTGTATCAACTCTGCCGACAAAGCTATAAAAGATTTCAATTTTTCGGGTGTTCGTTTCCTTATCCAGTTCGTGAATAAGAATACGGTCGATAAATTCATGGACGTTCTCGTAAGTCAATTCCTCAATCGCCGTATATTTACGGACAAGGGTAACAAACCTTTTCACGTCTGCGCTGCGCTCGGCGGCGGTGTCAAGCTCCTGTGTCAATTCCGCGATACGTCGCGTCAGCGTCTTTTTTTCTTCATCATAGCCGGAAGTCAAGAAAGCAAACTGTTCATCAGAGAGTTTCCCTAAAGCGTTGTCCTCATACAGTTTACGGAATAAGACGTTTAATTCGCTCATTCTGCCCTGTGCCTTGTCAAGCTCCTTGTGCTGCTGCGCCATTGTTTTCTTCATGGCTTGCTCGCTGCACTCATTCGCCGTTTGGATAAATGCCTGTTCATGGGTCTGCACATAGGACAGTACCCGTTGCAGGTCGGCAAGGACAAGTTCTTTCAATACGCTTTTACGGATATAATGCGTGGTGCAAAGCTCCCCGGTTCTGATACGGTTTCGGTATTTCCCGCAAGTGTAAGCGTGTTTACGTTCCAATGTTCCGGCTCCCTGCTGCAAATACATTTTGTAGCCGCAATCTCCACAAAAGAGAAGTCCCGAAAAAATGTCGATTTCGTTTACTTTCGTAGGGCGATGTTTGGTAGCAATCCGTTTCTGTGCAAGGTCAAAGGTTTCTTCATCAATCAAAGGTTCATGTGTGTTAGGGAAGAAGTATTGCTTTTCTTCCGGGTTCTTCTTTGTCTTTTTTGATTTGTAAGATACCTTATAGCTTTTGCCTGTAATAGTATGCCCCAAATATTCCTTACGGGTAAGAATGTCATACAGCGTCTTATCCGGCCAGTTGTAAATACAGTTCGGGTGTGGGCGCGGGTGGCGGCAGCTCCCGGAACGACGATAACGCATTTCGGAAACGGTCAGTATTTCATGCTCTCGCAGCCAGTTCTGTATTTCACAAATACGGTCGCCGCGCACATACATAGCAAAAATCTGTTTTACAACGTGTGCTGTTTCCGGGTCGGGCAATAAATGATTGCGGTCGTTAGGGTCAGCTATGTAGCCGTAAGGCACTTCGCCATTGACGCGCTCGCCTTTCTGCGCCTTTGCCTGTTTGACCGCCCGAATTTTCTTTGAAGTATCGCGAGCGTAAAACTCATTAAACCAGTTTCGCAGCGGGGTAAATTCGTTGTCGTCCCTTGCTGTGTCTACACCGTCGTTAATGGCGATATAGCGCACTTCGTATTCCGGGAAAACAATTTCGATAAGCTCCCCGGTTTTAAGATAGTTACGTCCAAGACGGGAGAGGTCTTTTGTTATGACCGTTGCCACGTTTCCGGCTTCTACCTCGCGGAGCATGGATTGAAGCCCCTCACGCTCAAAACTTACACCGGAAAATCCGTCATCAACGAAAAAGCGCGTATTGAAAAAATGGTGGTCGTCTGCGTACTTCTGTAAAATTAGCTTTTGGTTCTGTATGCTTTCGCTTTCTCCGGCTTGCATATCCTCTTGACTTAATCTGCAATATAAAGCGGTTATCTTGTCTGCCTGTAACATTTTGTCCTCCTCTCTGACAGCAGACAAGCATGGTATTTGTACTGATAAAATTATACCATGAACCGCTGCTAAAGTCATGTCCTAAATATGAAAAAACGCCCTATTTTCGGGCGTTTGCGGCGTTTAGCTCCATATCTTTACGAATGAGCTTTTTTATCTTTTTGTCGAGTGTATCCGTCGCTCGTTCACTCTGCGCCGAACATACAAGATAAGTAACTTTTCCAATTTTGTGTTCCGTTGTGGTAACGGAAGATTGATTTTGCGACAAAAGAAAAGCCCCCTTTCTTTCGCTCGTTTAATAGTTCAGTTTATGAATAGTGGCAAGTCCACTATTCCCGGTAATTTATAAAGGAGCTTTAATCAGACGGTCAATTAGCTTCTTAACCTCACGGGAATTGCACCCCTGCGCGGTTCTCGCGCAGCCCTACCCATTGCCTGCGACGCTCTGAACGCTCGGACTATGGCGATAAGGGAGTATCATTATGTATTTTGCGCTTCGTCGCCGACAGGCTGCTATGCCTGTTTTCCGGCGTCGGTGTTGGTCGCTCGGTTATCCCGGGCGGGAAAGTCCCGCCGGGATAACGTCATGGCGCACCCGCCGCATGGCTCGGCGCAAAAGGAACGTATCCGATTTGCCCTATGCTG
>OLJA01001251.1_pt1 | contig 13479 bp, 4 predicted proteins | sample 1601401 | NCBI WGS metagenome assembly OLJA01 (sample SAMN01915217, study PRJEB22387) | human gut metagenome | isolation source: stool | host: Homo sapiens | place: USA | reverse complement strand
TCTTTTCGCTCGAGCAATTATTTTACTAATTGCAATTAGTCGTCTTCGCCACCAATAATTTCAGGACCGCTTGCGGTCATCACATTGATCTGCTGAAATTCCTTGACGTCGACAACAGGCTTAGAATAAGCTTCTTTCATGAAGACATTCCTCCTATTCCTAAATTGCCTTATATCGCTGCCGGCAGTTGCCCGCCGGCAGGAGCGATAAATAGGTGTTTACGCGATTAAGCGTAAGTGTGGTTCATCACATCAGAGTACACGGTCTGCACTTTGCCCTTCTGATCCTTGTAGGTCAAGAATGCCTTAGCAGAGGCAGTGCCGTTCTGAGCGGAGAGACCATAGCTCAGGATGAACTGAGTGCTGCCCTCGGTGCTGTTGGCATAAGCAGCCTTCACAACGCCGGAGTTATCAGCGGAACCCTTCTTGCCAACGTTGGCCAGAGTCAGGTCAGCATCGGTCAGGTTCTTACCATACACAAAACCGGACTTCAGGTAAGTGCAGCCATCCACCATAGCGCGGGTAGCAACGAACTCAACCTTGTAAGAACCGGCAACCTGGTTGGCAGAAACAGCAGCCACAACGGGAGCCTGGGTGGTAGCGGAAGCCGCCTTCACAGTTACATCAGAAGCAACATAGAAGGTGTAGCTGTCGCCGTAAGCAACGATCTTGCCGTCGATAGCCCAAGCGGTAGCGCCGGCCTTAGACACGGTTACCTGGGTGCCGTAAGGAACGTCAGCCAGAGTGCCCTGTGCGGAGTTGCTGCCGTAAGCAACGGTAGCATCAGCGTCAGTGGTTACAGTGTAGGTAGCGGCAGCGTCCTTCTCATACTGTGCATAAACAGTCATGGAGGAGGTAGCGGCCTTAATGGTAGCCTCATCTGCGGACCAACCGGTGAAGGTGTAGCCGGTGTAGGTGGGCGCCTGCGGGATCTTCACATCTGCGCCGGAAGCAACAGACTGAGAAGAGATCACGTTGTTGAACATATCAACAAAGGTGAACTGAACGGGCTTAGCGGACTCAGCAAACACAGGCGTGTAAGTGATGTCAGCGATAGCCACGGTGGTGTAGCTAGCATCGGTGGAAACGATCTTGTTACCGGTCTGCCAGCCTACGAAGGTGCAGTTCTCATTGGGAGTCGCAACCAGGGTGTAAGTGCCGTTCTCAGCGAACTTCTTGGAACCGCCGGCGGTCACATCCTGACCAGCCAGGGTTACAGAGCCGTTCTCCACAGCATTTACAGTTACGGTCACACCAGCCAGAGCCGGAGCAGTCTCCTTGGTGTAGAAGTAGCCGCAGTCCTTACAGGTGTAAGTGGTGATCTCGGGCTGATCCAGAGTGGCCTCCTGGGTCACCTTAGCGGTGAAGTCGCAGGCCTTGGTCTCCTTGTGAGAAGCGTCATTGGCGCAAACGCGGGTATGGGTGGCTTTATCCTCTGCAGTTGCAGCGTCATGGCTCCACTGGCCCCAAGCGTGGTCGGTAGCCGGGATAGCTACAGTGTAGGTGCCGCCGCACCCGGAGCAGGTGAAGGTCTTCACGCCGGGCTCGGTGCAGGTAGCAGCCTTGGTCTCCACACCATTATCGAAGGTGCACTTGTCAGTCTTAGTACGCTGGCTGCAGTCACCCTCGCCGGTGCAGGTTGCAGTGTGGGTGTAATCCTTACCCTCAACGAAGGCCTCACCGCTGGTGTAATCAGCAACGGGAGCACCGTAGTTGTGGGTATGGCCCAGAGCGGGCTTGGTCTCCTCAGTGTAGGAGTAGCCGCAGTCCTTACAGGTGTAAGTGGTGATCTCAGGCAGAACAGCAGTCTGGTTCTGGGTTACCTGAGAAGTAAAGTTACAAGCAGCGCTCTCGGTATGAGTAGCGTCATTCTCGCAGATGTGGGTGTGCTTGGACTCAGCCTTAGCGGTAGAGTCGTCATGCTTCCACTCGCCCCACTTGTGACCGGTAGCGGGGATAACCACGTTATTCTTGCTGATCACATAGCCGCAATCAGAGCAGCTGGTGGTCACGGTCTTAGAACCGTCCTTATCGCAGGTGGCATCCACAATGTTGCTTTCCAGAGTCTGCGGATTATGCGGCGTGGTGGTCAGCTTAGCAGTGAAGATGGTGTCTGCGGAGATGGTCGCTGTGGTGGGATCGGTATCCCAAGCATAGCTGTAGTGGCCGGCAGCATCGGGATCCTTAGTGGGCAGAGCCGGTACAGAAGCAGGGCTCTTGCCCTGTTCCACAGTCTCGGTGCCCAGGTCCTTGCCATCCTCGGTCACATAGTTTACGGTGTAAGACTTGGTCTCCGGAGCGCTGTTGCCAGCGATCTTCAGAGTACCCATAGCAGGAGTAGTACCCTCATACTCGGTCATACCGGTGAAAGTATACATACGATTGGTGTCAACGGAACCCATGTACAGGTTGCACAAACCGGGGTCGTTAGCCGGCCAATCGTTTACGCCGAACTTCAGCAGGTCGTCAGAAATCACAGTGCCTTCAGCAACCTGGAAACCAACAGTACCCAAATACAGGCCATCCAGCTTAACACCCAGACCATCATCGCCACCTAAGGGGCCGTCGGTCTCAAAGGTATAGTCGTTGCCGACATACACAACAGAACCGGTCTCCGGCAGATGCGGAGTAGCGATAGACAGGGAATAATAAGTGTCATTGAACTTTGTTGCAGAATCGATCAGATATGCCTCGCCGTCTGCATTAGTCACATTGGAATAAGAAGGAACCAGCATACCGCAGTCGCCGGCGGTAAAGCCCTTAGCCGTTCTCTTACCAATTTTCAAAGCATCATCCCAACCGAAGGACAGGGTGCAGTTGCCAAACTGGCCGCCGTAGTTCTTCAGGATAAAGGAAGCGGTTACATAATATTTGTCGCTCTTGATTGCAGCAGCCGGGAAATCGGTTTTGTTAGCAGTCTTACCGGTCAGGTCAACCTTAGAAAGATCTGCATAGGTGTCGTTATTTGCAGAGTTTTCCCATTCTGCATCACCATTCGTAACAAAAGCTTTGTTCAGACCGGTGTAAGCCGTCCATACGATATCTACCTCAGGAGCAATATCAGCCGCTGTTACATAATCTTCTTTTGCAACAACATCGCCGGGCTCATAAGAGTTAGCAGCCAGTGCAGAGATGGGAGCCATGGAGACTACCATCAAACCAGCCATCACACCGGAAAGAAGCTTCTTTGCGCTTTTACGCATACGTTCTTTTCCTCCCTAAATCGTTATCAATAACTTAGCTTAGATAAATTACAGTTACTAAACGCATAATAGATTGCATAATCCGTAGCATTCACATAGCCATCATGGTTAAAGTCGCAATCCTCATTGTAATTCGCTGCGCCTTGCTTCGCGTTAGCGGACGAATAGTAAATTGCGTAGTCTGCGGCGTTGATATAGTTATCCTTGCTAAAGTTGCAGACAACCATACCTAAATCGCCTAAATTCAAATCGCTGTCTGCTACCGTAAAGGTAACCGTGCGATCATAACCATAGGCATAGCGCAATGTAGCGGTGTACTCCCCTGCCGGGAGTGAGGGAATGGTAAAGCAACCGTCATTATTGGTGGTTGCCACCACTTCATCTGCAATCACTACATCGCAGTTGCGAACTGTAAAAGTATCTCCCGCCAAATCTCCATTGGTATTGGCCAGCGCCAGCACCCTGCCGGTAACGGCATGGCCGGTGGCCGGTGACAGATCCGCTTTCATGAGATACAGCGTTGCGTTATAGCCGTCAAAGGCGTTGACCAGTGCATAGCAGTCCTGGTCAGCTGTGCCGTAATCGGCATAGTCGGCATAATCTGCCTCAATGAAGGTTTGGTTCGGGTCCGTATCCAAGGTCACGATCTTTGCAAAGTCCACAGGCGCTTCCGTAGTCACGGTGACCTGCAACTTCAAAAGAAGCTGACCCGCCGCATCAATGGCGGTGGTCGTTGCAGTCTGGTCCACCCTGGTGATAAAACCAAAGTTGATGGTCCCATTCTGCACCAACACACCGGTGGCGCCAAGGCCCCGCAGCTGATCCGGCAAACTGTCCGACAGCAGATCACTGTGCCCGTTGACCGTCAGCACATTCGCGTCATAAGACATGGTGTACTGCATCACGGCAAAGGACTGCATACCGGAAAGCGTAAAGGATACGGTATAATCCCCGGCAGACAGTGCATTGCCGTCTACCGCCCGGCCCTCGCTGTCCGTAAAGGTGCAGGAGAGGTGGGGCTGCTCGCTGCCCAAGGTACCCTGGGCCGCCAGCGGGGTTATAGAGGTTAAGGTCAAAATCAATACAAACGATAAGAAAGCAGCAAGTGTTCTCTTCAGTTTGTTCAATTTCATAATCAAAATCAGTGTGACCCAAGCGGTGCCGAAGCACCGCCCGGGTACTTTACGTTAGGATTTAGCCGTAGATTGCGTTGCTCAGTCTTGCATTGTAGAATGCATAGTAAACAGCGTAGTCTGTAGCATTGATATAGCCATCGTGGTTGAAGTCGCAAGAAGCGTTGTACTTCGCAGCACCCAGCTTGGTGTTAGAAGCAGCAAAATAGATAGCATAGTCAGAAGCATTGACATAGCCATCCTTATTGAAGTTGCAAACAACCATACCCAGGTTGCCCAGATCCACATTACCGTCCTTCACCGTGATGGTGATATTACGGTCATAGCCATATTTATAGTTCAGGGTTGCGGTGTAAGTACCGTTTGCCAAAGCCGGAATGGTGAAAGTACCATCCTGACCGGTGGTAGCCACGGTCTCGCCGTTGATCACAACATCACAACCGATAACGGTGAACTTTTCGCTGGCCAGTTCGCCCTTGGTGTTCGCCAAAGCAAGCACCTTACCGGTTACAGCGAAGCCCTCAGAAGGAGCAGTTGTGGTCTCCTCCAAGGAGTTCTCTGCATCTACCAGGTTCTTGTAAGCGGTGAAGCAAGCAGACAGGTTAGCGGTGTAGTTGTCCTTATCAGCCGGAACATAGGTGGCAGCGTCCTTATGGGCGTAGTCGCCGTTACCGGTGGTCGCAACATCTACAGCAGCAGCCAGTGCGTTCACATAGTTGGTCCAGGACTCGTCGGTGTAAACCTTCTCGCCCTTGTTAACCAGCTTGCCGCCCTCAACAGCACCGTACTTCGCGGAAGTCGCGGTGGTGGCGATTGCAGCATTCTTGATGGCATTGCCGTCTGCATCGACTTTACCGGAATCTGTCCAGGTGGTGGTCATTGCGCTGTAAGCGCTGCCGCTGGCGTGAGAAACCTCAGCCTCCACCTTGTCGCCGATATAGCCGCGCTCGGTCACAGTGCCCATGTACAGGTTAAACATACGGATAGCTTCTTCAATCTGCAAAGAAGAAGTGCTGGTGGAGAATGCATAGGTATAATCCGCAGCGTCATTACCGTTCTTGCTGGCCAGGTCGGCAATGGTCTGGTCGATCTGGTTCCAACCGCAGGTGGCAAGCACCGTCTTGGACTCGTCACTCTTCAGGTAAATATCTGCAGCGTACATTCCTTCAGCATCCTTCGCCACGGATACCATCTTCTGGTACTCGGGCAAATTGAAGTTGGCGTCCGTCATACCGTCGCGAACGGTAGAAACCTTCGTGAAGATCTGACCGGCAACGGTAACGCTCAGCATCTGCGCGCACTGATCCACAGCATAGCGCATCTTGTCTCTTGCCTGCATAGCAAGCGCACGGTTTTCTGAGCCGTCATTTACAATTGTTTTCTGCGTCAGCAACACTTTTACAGTGTAATCTCCACTGGTGAGCACACCGTTATCATTGAAGTGGTCAAACTTCATCTGATTGTATGTACCCTGCTTAGCAGCACCGTCGACGGCATAAGGCGCATCGTAACTGTCTGTATTCCAAGCAGTCGCATAAGCCTGACTGTTCTTGTAATACCAAGTACCGTCAACCTTAACAACCTCCAGGTTTTGATAGTTCTCTGTACCAGAATTCGGATCGTCGCCGATGGTTACATCGTCGTCAGTCAAAGGCACATTAGTGTAATAAACCTTTGTCATATCCTCATCTGCATAGTAGAGTGACCAGTCGGTCACTGCGGTTGCACGCAGATTCTCAGGCAGTTCGGCTGCATCCTGTACGGGAACTGTAGCAACCTCGCCGTGAGCGGAGGCAACCTCAGTCGTAACAGGAACCTTTGTAAAGTTGCTTGCAAGAGTGGAAGCTGTACTCTGATTCAAGGGAGAATACTTAGCCTGATAGCCTGCAGCCAAAGCAGCGGTAGCCACATCATAGGTTGCGGAAGTGCCGTTGGCTTCATCGTAATCCTTGAAGTCAGAAGGTCTGTAGTTCTTGACATAATTGCTCAGTGCGCTGTATGCGCTGTTGAACTGGCTCATATCGCCGGTATCAGCAACCGTTACATCAATGTTTGCACCGGCAATGCTTGCGCCGGTGTAGAATGCCAGCTTAACCGTCTGCTTCTCAATCGCCGGAATATCCGTCTTGCCATCATACTTCAACGCAGTGAATGCCACAGCGGAATCGTTGGTTTCAATGGGAGAAGTCTGAATGTAGAAGCCGTTGATGCCGGAAGCGCAAGATACATTCTGCAACAACTGAGAATAAGTAAAGTTGCCGTTGCCGCTATTCAGATAAACAGCGGTGTAGTAACCGTTTCCATCCTTAACGGCAGCCTTCAAGCCGTTGCCGGCCTTCAGCTCCTGCAGGGTGTATGCGTGGTTCACACGGGTTACGCCGCTGGCAGGTACCTGGTTTGCCTTTACGCCCTTAACCCAAGTCTGGCCGCCGTCGGTGGTGTAGTCTACCTTTTCGTAGTTCAGTACATCACCGGTAATGGGGTCACAAAGTGCAATGGCGTTGCTCCAGTTAACAGTCACATTCTGGTTGGTTACTGCATCCTTTACGGTAGCATCCGTATAGGAGTAAGCACCATCCATAGTACGATCCTGCTTGGTGTGGTTCAATAAGCGCAGCTTGTAGTCGCTAATCGCACCCAAGTCGGAAGTGCTGACAATCATCTTCTCAGGATAAGTAACATCCAGCGGAGTGGTGGTCAAATACTTAGCACCGAATCTGCCGGAAACTTTCAAATTCTGCTTACCGTCAGAAGTGGTTGTATTCTTAGCCTGATTGAAGTTGCCGTCCAGACCGCCGCCGGGATACACAGAGTCAGCCCAGCTCTTATCTGTGGTCAGGAACTGATACGTCTTACAAGTCAGGTCGTTATAAACAGCCTGTTTTGTATTGGTATCAATAATGTTATAGGTAGCCGTATAGGTAATAACCGTATCCTTGGTAATACCCTTTACAGTTACATCAAACTTTGCAGCCTGTTCCGGCTTCACTGTCTGCTTGGTGAAGTTCACGGTTGCAGCAGCATTGTCGGCAACAACATTGGTAACTTCAATGTTGTAACGGCCACGAGCAACAAAGTTGCCCTCTGCGTTCTTCACTGCACGGTTCAGACCGTAGCAGTTGTTGGTTACTGCCAATTTGGTGGTGGACTGGCTGTTAAACAGAGTCACATTACCATCCTGGACACGAATGGAAGCCTGCTTCATGCTGTGATCTGCCAAGGTGGAGATCAAGCCGCCAATCAAGCTGTTCACGGCCTGTACGGTGTACATAGCGCCGGGAAGAACCGTGTCCTTCTTGCCGCTGTCGCCGCCTACGCCGCCGGTAGCCTCATACAGGTTATAAACCAAAGTACCGATGACGCCGTAGCTGGTCTTAACGCTGGTGCCGGCAAAGGTCTCCTTCTGCAGCAGGTCATCAAAGGGATGATCATTTGTAGCAGCAGCGGGAACCACATTACGAGCTGTGCCGTAGCGGCCGCCGAATACAACGTTCACCAGATCAGCCAACAAATCATAAACCGTACGAACAACGCCGTTGGTCTTGATAGGCGCAGAAGAAACCATGGTCATCAAGCGGGTTACAAAACCGGTTGCGCCGTACTGACCGGCTGCATTGGCGGTGCCAATGTTCAGCATGCCTTCAATAACATCCTTGTAAATCAGCTCGTTGGAGTCCAGCTGACCCTTCTTAGAAGTGTCGCCATACTGCAGCACGCCTGCAACAGGCAGCAGCTTGTTGGCGATCACATTGATGTTATCCCACAGGGAGTTGGACAGCTTCACCAGGCAATTGCCGTTGGTGTCGCAAACGCCCAGAAGATTGGCAAGGCCCTTGCCCTGCTCGCCGTCCTTAAAGGTGTCGGTGCCAGCATAGTAAACAACAACGGAATTCAGCAGATCAAACAGAGAAACGCCGTCATTCAGAGTAGCGGTCTCCGGACTCCACAGGTTGCCGTCCTTGTCGTGCATGACAACATAGGGGCTCATTACATAACCCACAGCATCACGAGCCATCAGCAGCAAGGTATTCATTGTAATATCATACTTGCCGTCTGCGCCCTTGGTCATCAGAGAGGAATAATCCTTCTCCGGCAGAACGTAGCTCAGGTACAGCTGCAAAGCCAAAGCAGCTACGCCCTCCGCATCGTCACAAGCGTCCAGGTCCTCATTGTGGATGCCCTTCTTGAAGTCGGGGATATTCCGCAGTGCAGAAATTGCAAAGGGAATCATCGCGCTCTCAATATTGGCCTCGGTCAATGCGGCGCCTGCACCGTTCTCACGATAGAAAGCGCTGAGAATGTTCTTATCGGTAGCGTCAGCAATGTGCTGCAATACCTGGAACATATTGCCCACCAAGGTGCTTGCAATAGTTGCAGCATCCTCAGAGCCGGTCTTGTTCAGCTTGCTTGCATCAAAGCCCGGAACAAAGTCCTTTACAGCAGCAACCAAGAAATCGTTAAGCGCTGCCGGCAGAGAACTGTAGTTATGGTACTCATTGTCCATAAAGGCAGTCAGATTCGGCATGCCGGTTTCTGCAAAGCTGCAGTTCAAGGGGCCGGTAGCCTGCTTGAAGTAGTGCTCGGACAGAGCGCTGTAACGCAGCTTGTTAAACAGGTATGTAGAATCAATGTCACGCCATGTGTAGGTGGGATCCTTAACGATCTCACGGTCGTTGTACTTCTCCAGGTCATCCTTAACGAATGTCAAGAAAGTAGCAGCGTCCTTGTACTGGTCAGCCAAAGTCTGACCGGGCTTCAGGTCCTTTGCAGCCTTTTGGCATTCATAAGCGGCCCAAGCCTTAACATCAGCATCCCCATAGTTGCCGGCTACATTGCTGTAGTTCCAAGCCGTATTATGGGTCGTGGCACCGGTGTACCACATAAAGTAGTTATAGTCATAACCGCCGGTGTTGGAGTTCAACTGACCCAAAGTATCCTTCAGGGCAGTATGCCATGCCATGTCAAATGCCTTGTAGGCAACGGTGTACAGGTTGTCGCTGGGCTTTACGCTCAGCGTTTCGCCGTTGTAACGGAACAGATAGATATTACCCACGCCCTGGCCGTTCACCAAACTGTCTTCTTCCGATACATAGTTCAGATTGCTGAAGTAGTACGGAACATTGGCACTGGGATTGGCCAAGTGTTGTTTATATCTGTCTGCAGAATTGCTGCCGTCCGCATAAGTAATCTGTGCGGTAATGTTGCTGAGCAACTGGGTGGAGAGTTTGTCAAGCAGGATGGCATCCAGCTTGTTGGTCTCCAGATTGGGATTTTTCCGGATCTGTGCCTTCTCTTCAGCCGTAAACCAACCGGTGTTCTCCAAAACCAGCTGCTGAACAATATTGTATACCATATTGGACTGGTAGCCATCAGCCATGCCAAGCGCATCGCCGATAATCTTGTACACATTGAATGCGCCGTTGGCAACACCCAAGCCGAAATCGCCGCGAAGCAAGGTCTTTACAATGTTACCGTTAGCGCCCTTAGTGCCTGCATCTGAAGAAAGGTTACGCACCAGCTTAACCAAGCCGCGCACAATATCCGTAGAGGATGTTTTGGAACGAGACATACCGTTCAGTGCATCCAGTCTGACATACTGTGCAGTACCTGCCATCCAGATAATCCCGCTCTTACCGTCGATGAAGGAATCCAAATCCTGTACGGACTTCAGAATCTCATCCACGCTGCCCAATTTGATGGTAATGGAGCCCAAAATGCTCAAATCCACATTGATGGGAGCAATATTGGCATCTGCCAGCATTAAGTCCACAAAGTCAAGCAAAGCTGTGCAAGCCTGCTCGTCGTTCAGAATCGGCCAACCCAGAGAGTTGAAGTCGAGGTCCTGATCGTGGTACTTCGTGCTGTAAGACGCAGTGGCTGCTGTTGCGGAAATCGCACCGGCAAAGCAGCTCATTGCCATCAAAACGGCTAAAAAGAGCGCAAGCAATTTGCGGGAAAACTTTTTAGCTTTCACTAATTTTTACCTCCATAGTTTTACGATTTTTACGAAAAATGGTTGCGTGCACGCGCCGTCCCATCCTCTGACCATCGGGCAATCCGATATTCAGGATGAAGGCATCACAGCCGGACGCCATGCAATTATGAAAATGCGCATAGAAACACATTTATCGCATTCTTATTAAAACACGCCAGCCGGCAAAAATCAATAAAGAGTAGGGATTTTTCTGATTTTCGGAATGTTGCACAATTTGAGCGGCCATTTTTTGTGCGAACGGACAAATTTAATTTACACGAAATTAACAATTTGTTCATATTTTGTCGCTTAGATAAAAGACAATGTCCATTATTTCGCAAGTTCTGGCTTGTAAAGGTTATATGCTTTACACATGATTTTCACACGCAAAGGCGTTCTCCTTTACATCATTGTTTTTTTGGCGTAACGGCGGGAATACTTCCACATCTTTCACATGGTTTTCCACAATTTTTCCTCTAAAACCGGTGGAATTTCTGTCAGCTGTTGTCGAATGAAAAAACAACGATAAATGCCGCCGAATCCTCCACGCAAATCCACGCTAAGCGTGCAGGGCAGACCCATCTGCTGGACAAACACGGCTAATTATATAAGTTCACAAAAAGAATTTTGCGCCGGAATTTCGCTATAAATCGGGGAATTCTGCCCACCCGTTCACATTTTGTTAAAAAGTTTGCTCAAACCTATTGACTTGCCGTTCTATATTTGGTATAAATATACTGTATTTGTTGTACGCGTGGGTATGCTGCGCCCTTTTAGCAGAGGAATTGTGAACAAATTGTGAACGCAGCTTGTCAGCACATCCTCCGCTAAAAGGGTGCGCTGCCCAGGTGAATCCAAAACGACAAGTTCGTCAACATATCAGAAGGAGAGATGAATTATGAAGACGGGCAAAAAATTGCTCAGCCTATTTTTGGCTGTAGTCATGATGGTCACCACTTGCTCTGTCGGATTTACTGCATTTGCAGCGAATCGTGACAACGGCATTTGGAAGGACTCGACCAGTGCAAAGTCCACGTTTGACGCACTGACGGAATTGGTAGATACCTACCTTCCGGCTTTGTTCAACCAGGAGGACGTTAAAAAAGCATTGGAAGAGAAGCTGGGAATGACCATCACGGACACCACCTCCATTCAAGATGTTCTTGAAGGTGTATCCCCCATGGTAGTAACAGCGGTGAGTAGTCTGCTCGACGGCGAAGTAGACTCCTCAAACAGCACTGTTATCCCTGCCGGCACAGCGTTCCCCGAGATTGCTTATGCATATCTTGAAGAAAAGGACGCCAAGATGACCTTTGCGCAGCTGTATTCGTTCTGCACTCTGCATAAGAACGACAGCGACAAGGTACTGGCTGACTGGTGTAAAGATGCGCTTGAAGGCACCGATGGCAAAATCGGTCTGGAAGCTTTGCTGAAGCAGTACGAAACCAAAAAGGCTGCACAAGCAACAGCTCTGGACGAAGCCTACACGGCTATGGGCAAGGTTGTGGACCTGCTGGCTGCCGCAGGCGTGAATGTAACGCGTGACAATGCCGATGCGCTGCATGTCACTCTGGCAGACATCCAGAACGCAACCGTTTCCGTAAACGGAAAGAAGTATGCAGTGGATGACCTGCTGGCTCTGGCGGATTACAAAGCTGCTGCAAATTGCTTTGATGTGTACAACGGTTACTTAAAGGCTGTTGGCAGCGATTTAAGAATCCGCACCCTGAGCGAAGCCGTTTACTACATTCAGCTGGAGTACCGTCCCCAGGACCTGGAAAAGAAAGCACGCAGCGGCGCAATCAGCGATGCCATTTGCGGTTATTTTTGCAAGCAGGTCGGCGTGGATCCGGCTTCCTTTGCAAATAGCAAGAACACCAATGACATGGAGCTTGCCGTTCGCTTTGGTGCAAACATTGCAGCAAACGATGCCAAGTATAAATTTGATTTGGCTGCATTCTTTGCTTCTCGTGTAACCACTCCCATTGTGGAGCAGGTAAAAATCGACCTGGCAAAGAAGGCTCCGGACGGCGGTAACAAGCTGATCAGCTCTAATGTTAAGTACATTACCAACTATGTTCACGGCAAGTATGCAGATAACGGTATTCCCAGTCCGTTCTCCAGTGCATTCGTTGCTTATTTTAATACTTTATCCAACCCGCAGAAGACTGCTACCCTGAACGGTATGTACAGAAACGCAGTCGGCTCTGCTGCTGTAAAGAAGATTTTGGCCGGCATCGACGAAGGCTTGTTAAAGGACTTGGATCCCACTGCCTACGGCGATTTGCCCTCCGACTTTAATGCTTCACTGAACTTGTTCTTTGCTCCTCTGGACGTGAAGACCGTCGCCGCTCAGTGCACAGTAAAATATCATTACAGCGATTACGCCATCCCCAGCAAGGTATATTTGTCTGCTGCCAACAGCACCATTAACCGCTTGATGGTTCTGCTGGATGAGAATGACGAGGAAGGCGTAACTTTGAACTTTGGCTCTACCAAGTTCGCAATTACCGGTCAGGCTGTGATGAACATTGTCAACGGCCTGCTGGAAACCAAGGTAGACTTAAAGGGCGCCCTCACTGATGTGTACATGAACTTGTACAAGCAGCCGGTAGAGACCCTGATGAAGTTACTGCCCATTTTGGTTGTTGTGATCGACGAAGCTATTATTCCCCTTGCATTGAATCAGGAAGGCGATGCGCAGTACGGTACGTTGGCCGGTGTGCTGTCCGGTTTGATGGAAAAAGAAGGCCAGGCAAACGGCAGCCCCACCGGCATTAACGCCTTAGGTTGGGACTTGAACAAAGTTCTGCCCACACTGATGCATTGGCTGATTGGTGACAAGAATTACACTTTCACCTACTACAATGTAACAAAGGTCTACTACGAGTACGACTACAAGATTAAGCTGGACGAAGACGGCAACCCCGTTAAGGACGGCGACGGCAATCCCGTTTATGTTGAGAAATTAGACGGCGACGGCAATCCTGTTCTGGACGAAAACGGTCATAAGGTTTATGAGCCCGCTGAGACAGACAAGGACGGCAACCCGGTCTATAAACTGGACGACAACGGCAAAAAGATTGTCAGCAGCCTGGTTTACGGCGAGCGCACCACCGGCAAGTACGATGCTTCTAAGACCCCTGTGATTTTAGACATCTATGCAGCCG
>OLJA01001239.1_pt1 | contig 13552 bp, 11 predicted proteins | sample 1601401 | NCBI WGS metagenome assembly OLJA01 (sample SAMN01915217, study PRJEB22387) | human gut metagenome | isolation source: stool | host: Homo sapiens | place: USA | reverse complement strand
AAAAAAATTATGTAGGGGCGGATTCCATATCCGCCCGTGGACGTTTATCTTGCCGCAAGCTCCCCGGGCGCATATAGAATGCGCCCCTACGATTCCGCCCTCATTTCTCTATTTCCTTATATAAATAGCCCAGCGCGTCTGCCAGACCGCCTAGGTCATCAATCAGGCCCTCGTCCACTGCCTGCCGGCCGTCCAGCACCGTGCCCATATCCATAACCAGCTCCCCGGTGTTGTGCATCAGCTGGGTGAACCGCCGGGCCGAAATCCGAGAGTGGCCGGTCACAAAGCCGACAATACGCTCCTGCATCTGCTCAAAATAGCGCAGGGTCTGCGGCACGCCCAGCACCATACCGGAGTGCCGTACCGGGTGCACTGTCATGGTGGCCGTGGGCACAATAAAGCTGTGACGCGCCGCAACGGCCAGCGGGATGCCGATGGAATGTCCGCCGCCCAGCACCAGCGTGGCACTGGGTTTGCTGACCCCCGCAATCAGCTCGGCCAGCGCAAGGCCCGCTTCCACATCTCCGCCCACGGTGTTCAGAATCACCAGCAGCCCCTCAATCTCCGGGTCCTCCTCAATGTCCACCAGCTGCGGAATGACGTGCTCATATTTTGTTGTTTTCTGCGCGTCCGGCGAGAGAGTGTGCCCCTCTATCGTGCCGATGACCGTCAGGCAGTGGATGGCGTGGCGGCCCTTGGTGGCGGGCACCATGCCGCTGTCCGTTATCAGATCGTGTTCCAGCCGCTTGATGGCGGCGTTCTCGGTGGGGTTCAGTTTGGGGCGGGCCTTGGCTTTCGTCTTTTTGTCGTTCGTTTCCATAGTCATTCTCCTTTGCCGATACAGAAAAAGTCTGCCCATCGGCGACGCAAAATATGCACGTATACACTTTTACTGCCCGCCGCCCTTGCCGATGCCGCCAAAAATGGGCGGTCAATTCTTATACAACTGGCCGATATTTGATAAATCAGCTAAAAAACTTAGACAAAAAATTGACAATTGCCACATCGCATTTTATAATATATAGTAAAATACGCAATGCAGATGTGAGGTAAGCAATCATGGTTTTGCAAAATAAGGTGTCGCTTCCGGTCATCAAGCGGCTGCCTAAATATTATCGCTATCTGACCAACCTTTCCGCCGACGGCAAGGACAAGATCTCTTCCAGTGAGCTGGCCCATATGATGGGCACCACCGCCAGTCAGGTGCGGCAGGATTTCAACTGCTTCGGCGGCTTCGGCCAGCAGGGCATCGGCTACAAGGTGGATGTGCTGCGCGCCGAAATCGGCAAGCTGCTCTTCGGGGACGGAGAAAAGCTGCCCACCATTCTGATTGGCGCGGGCCGTCTGGGCTCTGCCGTGTCCAGCTTCATCAGCCGCGACGCCAACGGCTACCGCCTGCTGGGCGTCTTTGACGTGAACCCTGACCTGATTGGCAAGGAGATGTGCGGTGTGCCGATTCTGCCCCTGAGCGAATTGGATCAGTTCTGCGCCGAGCACCACCCCGAGGTGGCTGTCCTCTGCGTACCGCGTCAGAGCGCCATGGATCTGGCCGGAGAGCTGGTCAATCAGGGTATCAAGGGCTTCTGGAATTTCAGCCACTATGATTTGTCCGTGGAGTACCCCAATGTCACGGTGGAGAACGTCCATCTGGGCGACAGCCTGATGAGTCTGGGCTACCGTCTGCGGAATCAGGAGAAGTGAGGAGCCAATATGGCAAAATTGTATTTTCGGTACGGCGCCATGAACAGCGGTAAGACAACGGCGCTGATGCAGGTTGCCTACAATTATAAAGAGCGCGGTATGCGGGTGCTGATTCTGAAGCCCTCTGTCGATACCAAGGGGCAGGACTCCATCGTGTCCCGGCTGGGCATTTCCTGCAAGGTGGACAAGCTCGTCACGCCCGATATGGACGTGGTGGAGTTGGTGCGTGCAGACGAGGCCGCACGCGGCAAGATTGCCTGTGTGCTCTGTGATGAGAGCCAGTTTTTCACCCCGGAGCAGGCCGACCAGCTGTTTCTTGTCACGGTGGATTTGGGGATTCCGGTCATCTGCTATGGCCTGCGGGCGGATTTTATGATGCGCGGCTTCCCCGGCTCTACCCGCCTGTTAGAGATTGCCCACACGATTGAAGAGCTGAAAACCATCTGCACCTGTGGCCGCAAGGCGATTTGCAACGGCCGCAAGGTCAACGGTGAGTTTGTCTTTGAGGGCGCGCAGGTTGCCATCGACACGGTGGATGACGTGGAATACCAGAGCCTGTGCCCCCAGTGCTGGTACCGCGAGTACCGTGCATTTCTTGCACGGCATTCCAAAAAGTAAATAAGCACAGTGATTGTCCCGCCAGATTCGGCGGGACTTTTTTTGTGGGGGTGCATATTGTTGTAGATACCGCACCGGGGACGAGTGCGCCGTAGGGGCCGGGCGCGCCCTGTTCCGACAAAAAAGTGCACCATTTTTGCGCCGCACATAACCAGATGCAATAACATTTGCGAAATAGCACCTATTTTGCATAAAACCGGCATATTTTGCGGTGTGTGACGCCTTTTGCCGGGTAAAAATCCGTGCGTTTTTTCGGGTGCACGGCGGATGCCCCGGTATGCCATTTGCCATTTTGCACAAACCGCACTATAAAACTTAGTTGGTTTTGACGGCGATGACAAAACGGTTACAGACAACAAAGCAAGAATTGTACGCTTTTGGTGTGTAACACACCAATTTGGCTGTTTATTTTACAAAATTGTTTTGTTATCATATAAGTAAGCGAAAGGCAGATGGTGCAGTGTGAACCCACATGACCAGCTGCAAAAATAAAATCGCACAGCAATTTTAGGAGGACAAAAACATGAAGAAGGCAATTTCTTTGGGCGTTGCCGCCGCCATGGCTGCCACTCTGCTGGCAGGCTGCGGCACTGCTGCTTCCAGCGCTCCCGCCGCTTCCAGCGAGACCGCAAGCTCCACTGAGGCCACCAGCGAAGCCACCGCTACTGAGGCACACGAGATCAACACCACCGATCCCATCGAGCTGACCATCAGCTGGTGGGGCGGCGACTCCCGCCATGAGGCTTACCAGAAGGCTCTGGAAGCTTTCCATGAGAAGTACCCCAACATCACCGTCTCCCCCACCTACGGCGCATGGTCCGGCTGGGAAGAGAAGCAGTCCACCGCACTGGCTGCCGATCAGGGTTCTGACGTCATGCAGGTCAACTGGAACTGGCTGTACCAGTACAGCCCCACGGGCGAGAAGTTCGTCGATCTGCGCGACTACAGCGACATCATCGACCTGAGCCAGTGGAGCGATACCGCCAAGAACGCCTGCATCGTTGCCGACAGCCTGCAGGCAGTGCCCATCTCGATGACCGGCCGTATCTTCTACTGGAACATGAACACCTTCAAGCAGGCCGGTATCGAGGAAGTTCCCACCACCTATGATGACCTGATTGCCGCCGGCAAGGCCTTCCAGGAGAAGCTGGGCAATGATTACTATCCTCTGGCCATTGGTCAGTATGACCGCATGATCCTGATGACCTTCTACCTTGAGTCCAAGTACGGCAAGGTCTGGGTCGAGAACAACGAGTGCCAGTACACCGAGGAAGAGATCGTTGACGGCCTGAACTTCATCGACTCCCTCGAGGACAACCACGTTATCCCCACCCGTCCGACCATGATTGCTGCAGGCTTCGACTCCATCGATAAGTCTCAGGAGTGGATCGACGGCAAGTACGCCGGCATCTTCGAGTGGGATTCTGCCCCCTCCAAGTACCAGTCTGCTCTGGCTGACAACTCCGGCTTCACCGTCGGTGAGGAGATCAAGTTCGGCGACAAGGCCAACGGCGGCTTCTCCAAGGTCTCCATGGGCATGGCCATCACCAAGTCCTGCCAGCATCCCGTTGAGGCTGCTGCCCTGATCGACTTCCTGTGGAACGGCGAAGGCGCTGCCATCATGGGCTCCGAGTGCGGCATCCCCGCCTCCACCGCCGGTCTGGCTGCCGCTCAGGCTGCTGACGCTGTGAAGCCTCTGGTCCTCGAGGCCAACACCAAGGTTCTGGCCTTCGTTGACATGCCGCTCGATCCTTACTTCGAGTCCAGCAAGCTGAAGGACACCACCGACGGCATTTACACCGATGTCTTTGATGGTCTGAGCTACGACGAGTACGACCCGCAGGAGGCTGCCGAGATCCTGCTGGACGGCGTTTCCTCCGTTCTGAGCGCCAACGCCTGATTGCAATCGTCCTTATAAAATGTAAGATTTAGCCGGTTCCTGCCCCGTTATCACGCATGGCGGGGCCGGCTATTTATGTTAAAACGCAATACAGCAATTTCGATAGGAGGTTTTTGGATGAGCTCTGCACCCAAAGCTACCCAGCGCACCCCCTTTAAGCGGTGGTGTGATGAAAACACCGGTCTTTTCTTCCTGATTCCCTGGATCCTCGGTTTCCTGATTTTCAAGGCTTATCCGTTTGCCAGCTCTCTGGTATACAGCTTTACTGACCTGAACTTCTTCAAGGGCATCCATCAGTACGGCATTATGAACTACATTGAGATCTTCAGCAGCCGCAAGACCGTTTCCGTCCTGCTGACCACCGTCAAGTACGCCTTTATCACGGTGCCGCTGAAGCTGGTTTTTGCCCTGTTCATCGCGTACATCCTGAACTTCAAGATCAAGTTCGTCAACCTGTTCCGCACGGTGTACTACATCCCCTCCATTCTGGGCGGCTCTGTGGCCATTGCGGTTCTGTGGCGCGCTCTGTTCAAGGACACCGGCGTTGTCAACACCATCCTCGGCTTCTTCGGCATTGCCGGTCCCGACTGGCTGGCTGACAAGACCTGGGCGCTGTTCGTCATCTGCCTGCTTCGTGTGTGGCAGTTCGGCTCTGCCATGGTGCTGTTCCTGGCCGCGCTGAAGGGTGTGCCCGCCGACCTGTACGAGGCCGCCACGATTGACGGTGCTACCAAGACCCGCCAGTTCTTCTCCATCACGGTTCCGATGATTACCCCCGTTATCTTCTACAACCTGGTTACCCAGATTGCACAGGCTTTCCAGGAATTCAACGGCCCCTACATCATCACGCAGGGCGGCCCGCGTAATGCTACCACCCTCGTTTCCCTGCTGGTTTACAACTACGCCTTCAGGTCCAACGAGATGGGCATGGCCTGCGCGCTGGCTTGGGTTATGTTCATTGCAGTTGCTCTGCTGACCGTGATTGCCTTCAGCAGCCAGAAGCACTGGGTCTACTACGCTGATTAAGGAGGAACGAAAAAATGAAGCTTTCTACCGCCCATAAAATCGGCCGTTTCTTCCAGTACTTTGTGCTGATCCTTGTCGGCATCATTATGATTTACCCGCTGGTCTGGATGGTGGGCGCCACCTTCAAGGGCAACGCCGAGATTTTCTCCGGCATCGGCTTTCTGACCGCCAACCCCACCCTGCAGGGCTACATTGATGCCGTCACCCAGAACTACGGCGGCGATATCAGCATCTGGCGCGCCTTCCTCAACACCTACAGCTTTGTCATCCCCAAGGTTATCTTTACCGTTATCAGCTCTGTCATCGCCGCTTACGGCTTCAGCCGCTTCAAGTTTGTGGGCCGTGACATCCTGTTCGGCATTATGATTTCCACGCTGTTCCTGCCGCAGGTTGTTCTGAACGTTCCCCAGTACCTGATGTACAACACCTTTGGCTGGGTCAACAGCCCCTTCTACCTGCCCCTGTGGGTTCCCACCCTGTTTGCAACCGAGACCTACTTCGTCTACCAGCTGGTGCAGTTTATGCGCAGCATCCCGCACGATCTGGACGAGGCTGCTGCCATTGACGGCTGCGGCCCGGTCAAGATTCTGTACAAGATCATTGCCCCGATGCTGAGCCCCTCTCTGGTGGCCTGCGGCCTGTTCCAGTTCATGTGGAGCTGCAATGACTACATGGGCCCCCTGCTTTACGTCCAGACCCCCAGCAAGTACCCGATGTCCATCTTCGTCAAGCTGTCTATGGACGCCGACAGCGGTTTCAACTGGAACCGTATTCTGGCTCTGTCCCTGATTTCCATCATCCCGCAGCTGATTGTTTTCTTCTGCGCACAGGATGCCTTCATCGACGGTATCTCCGCCGGTGCTGTGAAGGGTTGATTTTTCTTCCCTCCCATTTCCAATAAACCCCAGGCACACAGCTGCCCCGTACCACACAAAGGGGTACGGGGCAGCCTTTATTTTGAAAGCTCTACTCCCCCATCGGGAGTTTTACAGATAGATTACTTGTTCACCCGCTTATAATATTGCCGGTACTGCTGCGGGGACAGACCCGTGGCATCCTTGAACACGCGGCGGAAATGCGCGGTGGTCATAAAACCGGTTTTTTCCGCAATGTCGGAAATGCTCTCGTTGGATTTTTCAATCAGGTTCTGCGCCGCTTTGATGCGCACACCGTTGATATACTCAATCAGGCTCAGGTTGATGGATTTCTTGAACAGTCGGCTGAGGTAGTAGGGGCTGATATAGAACTGGCTGGCAATGCCGGTCAGGGTCAGCTTCTCGGCGTAATGCTCCGCAATATAGGCCTGTATCTGGTCCACAATGTGGTTGCTGACACGGCCGTTCTCACCGCCCTGCTCCTGCTGCTGGCGGCAAAGGTCCTTCAGCGTCAGCAGCAGCGTAGCCAGTATCATCTTGCGCATGGCGTCCGCTTCGGGGGTGGTTTCCTCCTGCAGCACCAGCAGCTGCTGCAGCAGACCATGCACCTGATTCTGCTGCTTGACCGAAATGCTGGAAAGCAGATGGTTGTGTTCCTCGGTCAGGAAGGAGAAGAAGTCCACCTCGGGGAAGAGCTCGGTCAACTTGTCCAGATACTCCCGGCTGAAGTTCATAACGATCCGGCTGGAGGCGGTATCGCCCAGCGGGGCCGTCTTGTGAATCTGATTCTCACCGATGAGGACCACGCAGCCCGCATTGACAATGTAGGCGGCATCCTCAATAAAATAGCGGCGGCTGCCCTCTATCTCATAGTAGATTTCATATTTATGATGGATATGGAAGCTGGGCATCTCATAGCCGTTGTCACGGTCGACACGGTCGATGAAAAAGTCCACGTGGGGCGAGTAGACATATTCTGATACCATAACGCTGCTCCTCACTGCCGCGGTGGCTGGGGCACTTAGAATTTTGCAGTGCCGCCCTTGCGCCCGGCGATTGGTTATTGTTGTCTTTTTAAGAATAGCACATTTTTTGCTGTTTTTCAAATTATTTTTAAACTATTTTTCAATATCTGGGGGTCTCTCATGAAAATCACGCTTGTACGTTCTATGACGCGCAGCGCGGTGTTTGAGCTGGTCAATTCCGGCTGCTACCGCGCCCCGGCGCCCTATACGGTCACGCTGGACGGCGCTGTCGTCTATGAGGGTGATACCAATGTATTTTCACTCTATTCGCTGGAGCCGGGCCGTCAATACACGGTGGCTGTCACGATCGACGGCGTGACCGATACGCTGGTGTTCACCACCGCGGAGGAGAGCTTTTTTGTGGATGCCTCCCGCTATGGTCTGGTGGCGGACGGCGTTACCGACAACACAGCCCGGCTGCAGGCCGCGCTGTCCACCTGCCCGGCGGGCGGCACGGTTTACGTTCCCGCCGGTGTCTACCGCACCCAGAGCCTGTTTCTGCAGAGCAACACCACCCTCTATCTGGAAAAGGGCTGCACCCTGCTGGGCGGCACCGACCGCCGCGATTACCCGATTCTGCCGGGTGTACTTCCCTGCCACAACGAGAAGGACGAGCACTATCTGGCCCTGTGGGAGGGCAACCCGCTGGACAGCTTTGCCGCACTGATCAACGTCATCAACGCCGAGAACGTGACCATCACCGGCGAGGGCACGATTGATGCCAACGCCCAGAACGGCGACTGGTACAACAACCCGAAGCAGAAAGACATTGCGTGGCGTCCCCGGTTGTTCTTTACAAACGGTGCCAAAAATGTTGTGCTGCATGGCGTGCTGGTCTGCAACAGCTATTCCTGGACGATTCACCCGGCCTATTCCGAGAATGTGGACATCCTGAATATCCGTATCCGCAACAGCTCCACCAGCCCCAACACCGACGGCATTGACCCCGAGAGCTGCAAGAATGTGAACATCATCGGCAACCACGTCCATGTGGGCGATGACTGCATTGCGCTGAAGTCCAGCAAGCTGTTCCTTGGTATGAAGCTGCACGTCCCCTGCGAGAATGTGGTTATCCGCAACTGCTGCCTGAGCCGCGGCCACGGTGGTCTGGTCATCGGCAGTGAGATGAGTGGCGGCGTCAAGAACGTCACCGTCACCCAGTGCCTGATGGACCACACCGACCGCGGCCTGCGCGTCAAGACCCGCCGCGGGCGCGGCAAGTACGCCGTCATTGACGGGCTGGTATTCCGCGATGTGGTTATGGATGGCGTGCTGGCACCCTTTGTCATCAATATGTTCTACTTCTGTGACCCCGATGGCCACAGCGACTACGTGCAGACCCATGAGCCCCAGCCGGTTGACGAGATGACCCCGACACTGGGCACGCTGGAGATGGAGAACATCACCGCCACCGATGCCCAGTACGCGGGCTGCTGGTTCAGCGGCCTGCCGGAGCAGCCGATTGAGGGCGTGAAGATGCGCGATGTGAACATCAGCTTTGCGCCGGACGCCAAGGCCGGGCAGGCCGCCATGATGTGCGGCGCAGATGCCTCCTGCAAGGTGGGCGTCCACGCCGAGAACGTGCACCATATTGAGCTGCACAACGTCAAAATCACCGGCTACGAGGGCGAGCGCCTGCAGCTTACCCATGTAGACAGCTATGAGGAGGACTGAACCATGACCCATGAAGAAATCCTGACTACGCTGGGCCATTATGTGGATTACCTGATTGCAGGCTCCACCGCCGAGGCCCCGCTGTGGAACATTGAAAAGGTGCGCAGCGGCAAACCCAACAAGTGGAACTACATTGACGGCTGCATGATTACCGCCTGCCTGAGCCTGTACAAGACCACCGGGGACGAGAAATTCCTGACCTTTTCCAAGAATTTTCTTGACTATTTTGTCAAGGACAACGGCGTCATTGAGACCTATGACCCCGCCGAATACAATCTGGACAACGTCAATCAGGGCAAGAATCTGTTCACCCTGTATGACCTGACCGGCGACCAGCGCTACCGCGACGCGATCGAGACCATCCGCGGCCAGCTGGAAACCCAGCCCCGCACCAACGAGGGCAACTTCTGGCACAAGAAGATTTACCCCAATCAGGTCTGGCTGGACGGCACCTATATGGCACAGCCCTTCTATATGGAGTATGAGACCCGCTGCAATGAGATGCACGGCTGCATTGACAGCTACAAGCAGTTTATGAACATCCAGAAGCATATGAAGGACGCCAAAACCGGCCTGTACTACCACGGCTACGATGAGAGCCGCGAGATGTACTGGGCCAACCCCGAGACCGGCTGCAGCGCCAACTTCTGGCTGCGCGCCATGGGCTGGTTCCTTGTGGCGATGGTGGACGTGCTGGAGCGCATGGACAATATGCTTTATTACGAGTACCGCGCCATTATGTCGATGCTGAAGGACGCCGTGGATGCCATGCTTGCCTTCCAGGACGAGGAAAGCGGGATGTTCTGGCAGGTTATTGACAAGGCGGGCGTAGAGGGCAACTATCTGGAAACCTCCGGCAGCGCGCTGTTTGCCTATGCGGTGCTCAAAGCCGTGCGTCTGGGCTATCTGCCCAAGCGGTACGCCGCCTATGGCGAGAAGGCCTTCTACGGCACCTGTGACCGCCATCTGGGCGTCGGCGCTGACGGCGCACTGCAGCTGGGCGGCATCTGCCTTGTGGCAGGCTTAGGCGGTGCTACCCGCCGCGATGGCAGTCTGGCCTACTATTTCAGTGAGCCTATTGTCGAGAACGATGCCAAAGGCGTAGGCCCGCTGCTGCTGGCTTACACCGAGATTCTGGCCGCACAGAAGAAGTAAAGGAGGCCGCTATGCCAAAATTTATCGTGGGAGCCCGCCTGCATGACTACGGCAAAGGCACACCGGACGAGCTGTTTGCGCGTGTGTCTGCCGATGGCTTTGCCGCCGTGCAGCTGGCCTACAAAAAATGTGTGCCGACCGTAAAAAGCTACGCAGACATAACTGAGGCGCTGGTCAATGACACCATCGCCGCCGAAAAGGCCCACAACATTCAGGTTGCCGTGCTGGGCACCTATGTGGAACTTGCCATCAATGATGCGCGACGCCTGCAGAACGTGGCCGACTTCAAGAGCCAGCTGGCTGTCTGCAAGGCGCTGGGTGCCGGCTGCATCGGCACCGAAACCACCAAGATGTGCGACCAGCCCGCGGGCACCACCCGCGAGGAGGCGCAGGAGCTGCTCTGCCGCAGTCTGGCCGAGATTCTGCCGGTTGCCGAGGAACTGGGCGTGACCGTGGGCGTGGAGCCCGTGACCTATCACAGCATGAACTCCGCCGCCGCCACACGGCACATTCTGGACACGATGCGCAGCCCGAATCTGAAGGTCATCTTCGACCTGAGCAACCTTGTGGACGCTGACAACGTCAACGCGCAGGACCGTATCTGGAATGATATCGGTGAGCTGGTGGGCGATAAAATCGTGGCTGTGCATTTCAAGGGGCAGGCGTTCAACCCGGACGGCAGCCTGCTGCACACCAGTCTGGAGGACAGCCTGACGGATTACGCCGGGGCGTTTGCCATGCTGCGCCAGCTGCCGCAGGAGGTTCTGCCTGTGCTGCGCGAGGAGGCCGTACCGGCCCGCGCCGCCAGTGACATTGCATTTATGAGGAGATTTTTCTGATGGCAGAAGCAGAGCGCAAAACGCTGGTCATTGATGAGGGCGGCAAGGGCGATTACCGCACGCTGACAGAGGCTGTAGCCGCCTGCGCCGCCGCGCCGGAAGAGCCTGTACGATTTTTCATCCGGCACGGCATCTACGAGGAACGCCCCTTCATCGAGCTGGCCGACTACATCATCGAGGGCGAGTACCGCAACGCCACCGTGATTACCGCCTCTGTGGGTGGCCGTGACCCGTGGCCGGGCGAGGCCAAGACCGGCACTTTCCGCAGCCAAACGCTGTTTTTGGGCGGCGGCAAGGCTGTTGTACGCAATCTGACCGTCCAGAACAACGCCGGAGACGGTGCCAAGGTCGGGCAGGCCGTGGCCGTCTACGCCGACGCCAGCCGCGTGCTGATGGAGGACGTGAACCTCTACGGCAATCAGGACACCCTGTTCACCGCTCCCCTGCCCCTGCAGGAGCGCGAGAAGAACGGCTTCCGCGGCCCGCGGGAGAACGCCCCCCGGCTGGACACCGTGCAGTATTACAAGAACTGCACAATCCGCGGCAACATTGATTTCATCTTTGGCGGCGCAAACGCCGTGTTTGACCACTGCCGCATTGAGCCGTGGCGCCACACCACCGGCACCTGTTACATCACCGCCCCCAGCACGCCCGCAGGCAAGCCCGGTTACCTCTTTGTGAACTGCACCGTACAGGGAAGCGCCGCGCCCGGCAGCGTCTATTTGGGCCGTCCCTGGCGTGCTGACGGTGCCTGCTACTGGTTGGACTGCACTTTGAGCGAGGAGGTCTGCGCCGACGGCTGGAACAACTGGAACAATGCCGAGAACGAAAAGACCGCCCGCTTCGGTGAGCACGGTTCCACCGGCCCCGGCAGCGCCCCGCAGCGCGCCTTCGGCAGTGTGGACAACGACGCCGCGGCCAACGCCCAGCGCGAAATGCTGGCCCGCGTCCGCGCGGAGTTTGGCTTGGCATAAGCCCTGTAGAGGCCGGGCATACTCGGCCCGCAGGTTACCCACAAACGGCATTTGGCGGGTAGCACTCGCACAAAATCTTCATCTTCAACAATAAAGGGCAGGCCGTTTCCGGTCTGCCTCTTATTGTCCCTCGCACAGGTCAGGCCGGTGACGATCGCCAGTGCAATCCCCGCCAGCCCCAGCCGCAGGGTCAGCCACGCGGCCTTTTCATACAGCGGCAGATACTGTGCGATCACATTCCAATCCACAAAAGTCTCCCCTTCCCTATCGGGTTACGAACAAATTTGGCTACAAAAAAAGCCGGGGCTTTTCAAAAAGCTCCCGGGCAAGGCGGTGCGATTCAACACACAGACGCGACAAGGCGCGCCATAGACCATGGCCGGTGACAGCACATACGACAACAGCACACGTTACACATGGTGGTTTCCCCTTTCTGGCTTTGGTTTGTTTTGTTCAAACCCGATGACAGTATAATATACCTATTTACCCTGTTTGTAATTTGGTATATAGACTTTGCTTCGACTTTTTCTGCAAAAAAATCCCGCCGCATTTGTGAAGGATGTACAAATGCGGCGGATATACAAAAAGGGCGCTGCCCTTGCAGACAGCGCCCTTAGTATTGCTTATCAGAGCAAGAAATTACTTCTCGATCTTGGAAACAACGCCGGAACCGACGGTGTGGCCGCCCTCGCGGATAGCGAAACGCAGGCCCTCTTCCATAGCAACGGGGGTGATCAGCTCAACGTGCATATCAACGTTGTCGCCGGGCATGCACATCTCAGTGCCCTCGGGCAGGGTGATGATGCCGGTAACGTCGGTGGTACGGAAGTAGAACTGAGGACGATAGTTGTTGAAGAACGGGGTATGACGGCCGCCCTCTTCCTTCTTCAGGACGTAAACGTGGCCATCGAAGGTGGTGTGGGGATGAACAGAACCGGGCTGGCACAGGCACTGGCCACGCTCGATCTGGTCACGGTCAACGCCACGCAGCAGGGCACCGATGTTATCGCCAGCCTGAGCGAACTCCAGGCTCTTGCGGAACATCTCCAGGCCGGTGATGGTGGTGGTCATCTTCTCTTCCTTGATACCGACGATTTCCATCTGATCGCCAACGTGAGCAGTGCCACGCTCGACACGACCGGTAGCAACGGTGCCACGGCCGGAGATGGTCATAACGTCCTCAACGGCCATCAGGAACGGGAGGTCGTTGTTACGAGCAGGCGTCGGGATGTACTCGTCGACGGCCTTCATGAGCTCGCGAATGGCGTCCATCCACTTGGCGTCGCCCTCGAGAGCGCCCAGAGCGGAGCCACGGATGACGGGGATGTCGTCGCCGGGGAAATCGTACTCGGAGAGGAGCTCACGGGTCTCCATCTCGACGAGGTCGATGAGCTCGTCATCGTCGACCATGTCGCACTTGTTCAGGAAAACGACGATGCGCGGTACGTTCACCTGACGGGCGAGCAGCACGTGCTCGTTGGTCTGGGGCATCGGACCGTCCGTAGCGGCAACGACCAGAATGGCGCCGTCCATCTGAGCGGCACCGGTAACCATGTTCTTCACATAGTCGGCGTGGCCCGGGCAGTCAACGTGTGCATAGTGACGATTTGCAGTCTGGTATTCAACGTGAGAAGTGTTAATGGTGATACCTCTCTCTTTTTCTTCCGGAGCGTTATCGATAGAATCGAATGAACGTAATTCAGAAAGACCTTTTTTTGCCAATACCGTAGTGATAGCAGCCGTCAAAGTAGTTTTACCGTGGTCA
>OLJA01001235.1_pt1 | contig 13571 bp, 8 predicted proteins | sample 1601401 | NCBI WGS metagenome assembly OLJA01 (sample SAMN01915217, study PRJEB22387) | human gut metagenome | isolation source: stool | host: Homo sapiens | place: USA | reverse complement strand
CCCGTGAGGGCAACGACCTTTACAACGAAATGACCGAGTCCGGCGTTATCGAAAAGACAACGCTTGTTTACGGTCAGATGAACGAGCCGCCCGGAGCAAGAATGAGAGTAGCCCTCTCAGGTCTTACGATGGCTGAGTACTTCCGTGACAAAGAAGGTCAGGACGTACTGCTCTTCATAGACAATATATTCAGATTCACACAGGCAGGCTCTGAGGTTTCCGCCCTTCTCGGACGTATGCCCTCAGCCGTTGGTTATCAGCCTACGCTGGCGACCGAAATGGGTGCTTTGCAGGAGCGTATCACTTCTACAAAGAAAGGCTCAATCACATCGGTACAGGCGGTTTACGTTCCCGCGGACGACCTTACCGACCCTGCGCCTGCAACGACCTTCGCACACCTTGACGCTACAACTGTACTTTCAAGAAACATTTCATCAATGGGTATCTTCCCCGCTGTTGACCCACTTGACAGTACATCAAGAATACTCACTCCCGAGATAGTCGGCGAGGAGCATTACGAGGTTGCAAGACAGGTACAGTCGATACTCCAGCGTTATAACGAGTTACAGGATATTATCGCTATTCTCGGTATGGAGGAGCTTTCCGACGAGGATAAGATTACCGTATACCGTGCAAGAAAGATTCAGCGTTTCTTATCACAGCCGTTCCATGTTGCTGAGAACTTCACCGGAGTTCCGGGTAAGTACGTTCCTGTAAAGGAGACAATCAGAGGCTTCAAGTCAATCATAGACGGTGATATGGACGAGTATCCGGAGGCTGCTTTCTTCAATGTCGGAACAATAGATGAGGCTGTTGAGAAGGCAAAGAAAATGATGGAGCAGCAGTAAAGGAGGCGGGGTAAGATGAGCTCATTTTATCTTAAAATATTAGCCTCCAACAAGGTGTTCTTTTCCGGTAAGGCAGATATCCTTGTAGTTCCGGGCTTAGACGGCGAGATAGCAATCATGGCACATCACCAGAACATGGCGATTGCCACAACAATCGGAGATGTCCGCTTCAAGCCGGAGGGCAGTGAAGAGTATGTTGATGCGGTTGTCGGTATCGGATTTGTCTATATTGCAAATAATCGTGTAACCATGATTGTAGATACTGCCGAGCGTCCGGAGGATATTGACGAGGTTCGTGCCAAGGCGGCAATGGAACGTGCCAAGGAGCAGCTCCGCCAGAAGCAGAGCATTCAGGAGTACCATGTATCACAGGCTTCGCTTGCGAGAGCGGTCTACCGTTATCGTAAGGTTGGCAAGCACGACATAAACTAAACATATCCGGGACAGGGGTCAGACCCCGTGTCCCAGCAAGCCGGGACATGGGGTCTGACCCCTGTCCCAGCTTTTTTTTTGTGCACCTGACGGTGCACTTTTTTAATAGGTGAAAGTTTCATAAAGTATAGGGAAATTGGTTAATATTACATATATAGTACTTTTTTCCTAGGAAAACGCACAAATAGCTATGGCATATTTGCTAAAATTATGTTATGCTTTTGAACATAAACTGGCAAAATGCCTAAAAATAAGGAGATTTTATGAAACTATTAACATGCAAAAGAGGAAAAAAGAAAATGCGGATGATATCAAGGCGCTGCGGAGCGTTCATGCTGGCGCTTATTATGGTGTTATCAGGTACTTTTTTTATTCCGGAAAATGTAAGCGCTTCCACAGACGGGCTGACATGGGTGGACGGCTCCACGGTGGAAACGGCGGAGAAGGGGACGGCGTACTATTTTGATTTGGCATCAACACAGACGTATGCGACGGCGGGTACCTATGGTCTTATGACAGTGGCGACGGGAAGTAAGAACGCACTGCAGTATCACAGTGCAACATATGGTCTTGCCGCAAAGGATGGAAATAATTTTACCGTGAAGGTTGCCGGCAACAGCTACATTGTTGTGTCGGGAGACAATAACAGCTCGGCAGGGGCGACAATCACGGCGGGCAGTGGATCGGGACAGTTTGAGAATGATACGCTTGCGACTAAGACAAGCGGTCATTGTGACCTTGAAGGCTGTAAGTCGCAGGGAGACAATTCCGTATCTTTTCTCTATGTCGGAAATGCGGGTGAGGTGACACTCACACTTAACGGAAGCACGGCATATATATGTGCGATATGTGTAATTCCGGCAGCGGATGACATTGTTATTTCAAAGTATGAGCAGAAGAGCTTCTCGCTTAACATTGGAACAGCAGTGGTCAGTGTGACTTCCGGAGCTGCCGCTTCTGATAATGCAGTAGTCACGGTTGAGAACGGAGAATGTGAACTTGCGACTGCTGACACAGCCATCATCTGGGCTGACCTTAACGGCGGTGGAAGTGGAACACTTAGTCAGGATATGCTGACAAATCTAAGCGACAATATAACAGCTTCGGTATCGGGAAATGTAATCACGATAACATACAATGACACATCCACGACACCTACAGGGTATAAGCTTATAGTGAAGGATAACAGTGCATCGGGTGTGCCGGCGGCTGACGGAACACCGATAAGCTATAGCTTTACCGATGGAAGCATTCTTTCTGCTCTTTATGGAGGCAGCAATGTACTCACAGGTGGAAAGAGTGTAAGCTCATCGGATAAGCTGGTTACACTCATAGGCAACACCAAGCTTTACTACAATGGAAGTCATGGAATTGTAGTAAATGATAAGGATGCGATAAGCGTCAAGGTTGCCGGTGATGCGACAATCTCGATTTCACTTTGTCAACATAGTGGAGACGGAAGTCAGCTTGTAGTGTCGGGAGTGCCTGAGAACGGAAAAGTCAGTGTGAACGGTGAGGAGACTCTATCTGCGGATGCAAAAGCGGCAGTGGATGGTGATGCTGTAACTTTTGAATATTCAGGTGATGCGGCAGAGCTGGTATTTACATACAGTGCATCAGGGACAGGCTATATTCATTCCATGACAGTGACTAACAAGGCAAAGGCATCGGACGAAAATACACAGCCTAAGATGCCGGAGATTAAGGCAGCCTACGGAACAGCAGGCAGCATGACAGCTACACCTGTCGGACAGAGACTCATTATTTCACAGGATGGCGGAGCTCTCAAAACAACGAATGGAGCGGTTGATTCGTCTGTAAGCTATTATGGCTTTGAGAGTACACCGGATTTTAACAGGCTTGAGGCAGATGTCGTTATAAATTCATGCGGCTCATCGAACTATTGCGGAGTATTTTTCGGTGCATTCGATGGAACTTATATTGCAACTCTTGCTGTCAGAAACAGCACGGGCTTAAGGGGAATCTATTCTAAGAGCTCGACTGATATGGCAGGTGCGGGCGGTGTAAATAAATCCGTAGCTGCGGGACAGAGGATTCACTTTACTGCGGAGAAAAAGAAAGATGGTTTTGTGATTACGGCACTTCCTGAGGATGGGGAAGCTTCCGTGATGACGTATAACTACGGCGATTCAAAGATGCTTTTGTTTAAGGATAACGGAAAGGATTCATCTGTATCCCTTGGCTTTATCGTTGCCAATGCTTCAGTCACGGTCACAAATATGAAGTACTATGACAGCAACGGAGAGCTTCTTTATGACCAGAATGACTGCTACGAAGCAGTAGGAACCATTCCGGTTGTTGCAGAGGTTAAGGCAGAGGCAGCCAAGTCAAGAGAGAATATTGTTGTTTCGTGGAACAGCAGTGTCGAGGCGGACGGTGACGGAAGATATGTAGTGCTTGTCTCGAGGGATGCAGGAAGCAGCTGGACAGAAGCAGCGCAGACTACGGATAAGACATACATATATCCGGTTTCCGACGCAGGAAGCTATTGGTTCAAGGTATGCGGAATGCTTGGTATTGATGGGGAGCGAAATGAAGGCGTGGTATCAAATGAGGTAAGTCTTATTGCAGCGCTTTCACAGCCGGAGGTTACGGCGGAGGCGGCTGAGAGCAGTGTAACCGTTAAGTGGAATGCGGTGGAGAATGCACAGCACTATGAGGTCTATAGATATTCTTATGATGAGGGAAATGTCAGGGCAGCGCTTCTTGCAGATGTTGCCGCTTTGGAGTACACGGATAGCAATGTAGAGCTCAATATGCCGTATTACTATTATGTTATTGCCTACTCAGATGATAATAAAAGCAATCCGTCGGAGCATGTATGGGCGGTTCCTTCAGCAGGACGTTACGGCGAGTATGTATATGAGGATGAGGCTGCTGAAATAATAATTACAAAGAAGTCTTATGACACTGTATTTTCCGGTAAAGCAGTGCTTGAAGGGGTGGTTCTTTCAAACGGCGAAATTACAGTTTATGTAAATGGTAATAAGATTGCGGCAAGCCCTTTGTACGAGGGAGACAGCTTCAGCTTTACACTTCCTGTGGAAGAGGGAAGAAATGATGTGGAGCTTATATTTACCGATAAGGGTGGGAAAAAGACAAGAAAGGCATATAATATTGTCTATCTCACAGCTTATGATATGGTTGTAGATTCACAGTACACGGGAGCAGATGGTGCAGAGGTGGACGGAATACCTACATATTCCACAATATCTGCAGCAGTGGCAGCTGTTCCTGCAGACAATACAGAGCGCAAGGTGATTCTTGTTCTGGCAGGAAGCTACGAGGAGAGACTTGTTGTTACGTCGCCATATATTTCACTTGTAGGTGAGGACAGGGAGGAAACGCTTGTTCATTGTTATCCGGGTTCCTTAGGTGCGAATTATGAAGCCGGCGGAGATATGGACAAGAGATGTGCGGCATACATCCAGAAGACGGCAAAGGGCTTCACGGCAGAGAATATATCCTTTGCAAACGATTATGTATATTCAACAGCGGACGGAAAGAGCAACAAGTCGGCGGATGCTTTAAGATGTGATGCGGATGCCTCGGAGTTTGTCAATGTTAAATTCAGCTCCGTTCAGGATACACTCTACATGGGAGCAGGTCATCAGTATTACAGTAAGTGCCGGATTGAAGGACTTATAGACTTTATTTATTCAGGTGAAGGGGCAGGATGTCTTTTCGATGACTGCGAGATAGTGTTCGTATACGAGGGCACCAAGAATTCGGGATACGTGTGCGCACCTAAGACGGCACCGGAGGCGGCTTACGGACTCACATTTAACAACTGTGTGATTACAGCAGAGGAGGGCTGCTCCGGGACGGGTTACCGCCTTGCGAGACCTTGGGGTGCCAATGCTTATATCACATGGATTAACTGCTACATGGGAAAGATTATAAATTCAGTGCTTCCTTATGATTCCATGTCGGGAAATGCCTATGCGGCTGCAAGATTTTATGAGTACGGAACCTACGGACCGGGTTACGCAATTAACGGCGACAGAAGGCAGATATCTGCAAATGCCGCACAGAATATGCTCACCGATGCGTACTTAGGATGGTCACCAAAGACAGCCTTTTCACAGATAGGCGAAGCCTATAAGGGCAATGTGTTCATCGGTAGGGAAGAAAAGTATGCTGTAACAGAATATAATTCAGACAGATACCTTTCTACAGAGGGCGATGATACGGGACTTGGAAAATATGTGCTTGAGGGCTATGCACAGGCCTATGGTGTGACCGGAGGAGGCCTTTTAAAGCCTGAGAGCGGTAAATACTACAAGGCTTCAACTGCGAAGGAGTTTCTGGATGCACTGACGGCTGTTAAAGCATCGGGTGCAAAGACCGTGATTGAGATAACGGAGGATATAAATCTTGGCTGCAATGAGATTGATGATTTTGGCAGCTATAGCAAGATTATAAAGGCATACACGGCTCAGCCGCTCACGCACCCTACGCTTATTAAGACAGGTGTTTCGGTACTGATGCTTGACGGCTTTGCCAATGTGACAATCTTCTCATCAAACGGTTCGTCAATAAAGCATGCCAACATTACAATGAAGAACTCAAGCAATATTATCATAAGAAATATCAAGTTCGATGAACTCTGGGAGTGGGATGAGGAGACAAACGGTGATTATGACAGAAACGATTGGGATTATATGACAATCGACAGTGCATGTAACGGAATCTGGATTGACCACTGTACATTCTATAAGGCTTATGATGGTGTTATTGATGTAAAGAATCCTTCACCGGAGAACAATGTTACAATATCATGGTGCGAGTTCCTTCCGGGCAGTGAAGACGATATATTCTTTGATGTTATGATGGATGAACTTGACCGGAACTCTGAGAAATATCCTTACTATCAGCATTTGCTTGATGCGGGAATGACAAAGAGCCAGATAAGGGGCTATGCATACGGACAGAAAAAGACACACCTTTTCGGGCAGTCCGATGAAGCAGCGAATGCTGCAGGAATAAAGGTAACTCTTGCCAACAATTACTACTACAATTCGATGGACAGAATGCCGAGACTCCGCTACGGATATACACATGTATATAACTGTATAATGGATGCGCAGGAGCTTCGTGATACAAGAAAGTCTATCACAAATGAGGATATTGCAAAGAAGATTGTAAGCAATGGAGCTTCATCAACATGTGGAGCACAGGTTCTGCTGGAGAATTGTTACATTAATGGTATTGAAAATGCACTTAATTCGGGTAATGGGTCAAGCCCTTCCGGATATATCAACGCAGTGAACAGCTTGTATTATTTAGATGGAGTTAAGACAGCACTTGAACCAAAGTGTAATTCGACAGGAGATACAAGAGTACTTATAACGGATGCGGACGAGTTCACAGCTAAGCTTCCGTACAGCGATTACAGCCTCTACCCGGCAGATAAGCTTGCAGCCTATGTACAGCCTTATGCCGGAGCGGGAAAGCTTGACCTTACAGTCCTTCAGTGGGAAAAGACAAGCTACAATGACAGTAAGAAGGATGATGTGCCTACGGAGAAGCCGACTGAAAAGCCAACCGAGAAGCCGACAGAGGGAGTAACCGAGAAGCCGACGGAGAAGCCGACAGAAGGGGTAACCGAGAAGCCAACGGAGAAGCCAACCGAGGGAGTAACCGAGAAACCGACCGAGAAGCCAACGGAAGAAGTAACGGAGAAGCCGACCGAGAAGCCGACAGAAGGAGTAACCGAGAAACCGACCGAGAAGCCAACGGAAGGAGCAACCGAGAAACCGACCGAGAAGCCGACAGAAGGAGTAACCGAGAAGCCAACTGAAAAGCCGACCGAGGGAGTAACCGAGAAGCCAACAGAAGGAGTAACCGAGAAACCGACGGAGAAGCCAACGGAAGGAGCAACAGAGAAACCGACAGAGAAAACGTCAGAAAGCTTCCGTGGTCAGGTGGGAAATATCGAACTCACTGATAATTTAAAGAATATCACCGGAGCAGGCAGTGTTGAGGAGCTTAAGACCTTCATGGGAAACAAGCTGCTTAACAGTGATGAGGCGAAGAAGATATTAAGCGGTATTGACATGGCGGACATGCAGGTAGTGGATATTGTTGTTCAGGTCAAGGTCGGAAATACATGGAACAGTATTGACGGTGATAAGCTTCCTGATGGTGGAGTGGACATTGTAATTCCATATCCGGAAGGCATTGACAAGGATAATTATGATTTTATTATAGGACATCTTATTACAAGCAATGTCAACGGAGCTGCTTCGGGCACAATGGAGTTCTTTGAACCTGAAAAGACCGCAGATGGGCTTAAGATACACATTACCAGTGCTTCGCCGTTTATAATCGGCTGGAAGCAGGCAGCAGACAGAGGTCTTACTGCACCGGCACAGAGTGCGAACACCGGCTACATCACAGGTGGTATTGTGCCGATACTTATTGTGTTTACTGTTTTAAGTGTGGCTGTTGCGGCATTCGCAGTCTTTAACAGAAGGAAGCTGTCAAAGAGCGGTAAATAGTGATATTCCGGGATTGGATTCTGATTCATGTCCCAGCTTGAAAAAGCACAGGTTTTCAGATAAAATAGCAACTGAATACCTGTGCTTTTTGTATAATAGCTTAGGAAGCCCGCCGCAGGCGGAAAATAACCGACAAGGAGTGAATGTCATGCAGACAAAATGTCATAAAAGCAATAAGCTGGGACAGGTGTCAGACCCCAGTGTCCCAGTTTGCTGGGACATGGGGTCTGACACCTGTCCCAAGTACGAGCATATAGTGCATCCGTTCCCACCGTTGTATGATAAAAGCTCAACGATTCTGATACTTGGAAGCCTTCCCTCGGTGAAGTCCAGAGAGCAGCTGTTCTTCTATGGGCATCCGCAGAACCGTTTCTGGAAGGTAATGGCGGCGCTTACAGATGAAAATGTTCCTATGACGATTGATGAGAAGAAAGAGCTTTTACATAAGCACCATATTGCGCTGTGGGATACGATATACAGCTGCGATATTGTGGGGTCGAGTGACAGCAGTATAAAGAATGTTGTACCGACAGACATTGAGCCGATAATAAATAACTCGAAAATCACTAAGATATTTTGTAACGGAAACACATCCGGTAAATATTATAAGAAATACCAGCAGAATAATATAGGTATTGAAGCTGTTGTACTTCCATCGACAAGCCCTGCGAACGCGGCTTTTTCATTGGAGAAGCTGCTCGAAGTGTGGCAGAAGCTTATAGTGGAAGCCTGCGGGAGAAGCCTGACATGAATACAGGTAAAAATCCATTTTGTGTGGCGGCATACAGATGTATATTCCAAAGCATGATTTTGGCTCGGATTTGAAGGAAGAGAAAATGCATCTACAGCGTTTTGTTAAAAATCTTAAGGGATAAGCTGTGAGTGCACTGAGAGGATGGACTATGGTATTTTGTGCATTCTTGACAAAATATTATGTAAAGCGTATCATATCTATAGCATTTTACGTGGAAAAGAGGATTTTAATATATGCCTAATGAGGGTAAGCAGGAGAGACTTCCGATAGTAGCAATCTGTTACGACTTCGATAAGACACTTTCGCCTGATGATATGCAGGCACAGGGCTTTATACAGTCTGTGGGCTACGATGTTGCGGAGTTCTGGAAGGAGACAGGGGAGCTTGCCAGAGAAAATAATATGGACAGTAACCTTTCATATATGTACAAGATGGTGCAGGAGGCGGAGGGAAATCTTGATTTCAGCCACGCTGCGCTTGAGGAGTATGGCTCGAAGGTGAAGCTGTTTGACGGTGTTGACGGCTGGTTTGAGAGATTGAGACAGTATGGCCTTGAGCATGGCGTCAAGGTGGAGCATTATATTATCTCCTCAGGACTTAAGGAGATGATAGAGGGCACGAAGATTGCCAAGGAGGGAGCGTTCGAGCGCATATATGCCAGCAGCTTCTATTTTGATGAGAACGGAATGGTGAAGTGGCCGGCGCAGGTGGTGAATTATACCAACAAGACGCAGTACCTTTTCAGAATATCCAAGGGTGTGCTTGATATAAATGATCCGGCAGTGAATGATTATTTCGCACCGGAGGACATAAGGATACCGTTTAAGAACATGGTCTACATCGGTGACAGCGACACGGATGTGCCATGCATGAAGCTTGTGAATGCCAATGGCGGGTATTCGATCGGTGTATACAATCCGGTGACAGGAGATAAAAATAAAGTATACAAGATGATACATGACAAGAGGATTGGCTATTATGCGGCGGCGGATTACACGGACGGTTCGGACATGGACAAGCTATTGAAATCAGTTATTGATGTGGTCGCGGCACAGGATAAGCTTGACAGGCTTCACGCTGAGGATGTAAAGCAGGCACTTGAACGCAGTTCGCAAAGCGACTGCGTTCATGAGCAAGTAGCGAAAGCGGATTGCGAATGTCCGCTTGAAAACTGATACAGGGCAATAGTGTGAAAAATAAGCTTGATAGCATATTTTTCACACATGCAATTTGTTTCTGAGCGAAAACAAATCGCTTTGATGGCGATAAATTGCCCGGAAATGAGGATTAAAATCATAGATAAGGTAGTAATTCATGGTAACGAGAATTTTAAGGATAGATGAAAATAATGCGGATGAAGTGATTGCACAGGCAGGGGAAGTACTAAAAAACGGCGGTCTGGTGGCATTCCCGACAGAGACGGTGTACGGACTCGGCGGAGATGCGCTAAAGGAGGATGCGGCACACAAGATATACAGTGCCAAGGGACGCCCGAGCGACAATCCATTGATTGTGCATATAGCGGATATAGCCGCTCTTGATGAGCTTGCCTATGACATTCCGGACAGTGCTTACAAGCTTGCGGATACCTTCTGGCCGGGACCTCTCACGATGATATTCAAGAAGAAGGAGATAGTTCCTTACGGCACAACGGGAGGGCTTGACACGGTGGCTGTAAGAATGCCGAGCCATCCGGTTGCGGCGAAGCTTATCAAGGATTCAGGTGTATATATAGCGGCACCGAGCGCGAATCTCTCAGGACGCCCTAGTCCGACGAGGGCTGAGCATGTCATTGAGGACATGGACGGAAGGATTGACATGATTATTGATGGAGGTGCCATAGAGATAGGTATTGAATCTACTATAGTAGATATGACCTCCGATGTTCCGATGATACTAAGACCGGGATATGTGACTGCCGACATGATAAGGGATGTGCTTGGCGATGTGAGCTTTGACCCGACGGTGCTTGCCCATTCTACGGTTCAGGGAAGACCTAAGGCACCGGGCATGAAGTACAGGCACTATGCACCGAAGGCTGAGCTTACGATTTTTGAAGGTGACAATGACAGGGTTGTCGAAAAAATCAATGAGCTTGCCGGAGAGAATGAAAGGAAGGGTCTCAAGGTCGGAATCCTTTCAAGCACGGAGAATGAACACAGGTATACCTCAGGTGAGGTTGTTGTGGTCGGAAGCCGCTGCGATGAACATGAGGTGGCAGCTCATCTTTTTGACGTGCTCAGACATTTTGACCATATAGATGTGGATATAATATTGTCGGAGGGCTTTGCGGAGGACAGCTTCGGACAGGCAGTCATGAACAGGCTTATTAAGGCAGCAGGGCACCATATCGAAAACGTGGAATAAAATAAGGAGCAGTGAACATCAGGGTTCACCTTTTGCATGAAAAAATATAATCGAATTGTTTTTGTCAGTATGAATAATACCTGTATGGGACCGATGGCGGAGCTTCTGATGAAGCATATCACGGTTCACAAGGATATTGAGATAATTTCAAGAGGACTTATTGTCCTGTTTCCGGAGCCGGTTAATCCCAAGGCGATAGCGGTTATGAGACAGAAGGGAATCATTCTTGATAACAGGACCTCTGTCGCCCTTACGGAGGAGGATATTCCGGAGGGAACGCTGATACTCGCCATCGGTAACAAGGAAAAAGAAATGGTGATAGAGACGTATGCTCCTAAGGATTTATATACAGTTTCCGAGTTTGCCGGTGAGGCGGGCGAGATACCGGATCCTTACGGCAAGGAGATGGACAGTTATGTGGAATGCTGTGAGTCTATGATAGAATGGCTCCATAAGGTAGATAATAAGCTTACCCGGATTGAAAATGGGGAAGTTTAAAAAATAATATAAGTATGGCGGATGTATGCAAAATAAGCTAGGCCGCGAACCGAATGGCGGATAGCCGTCTGAATCCGTTGTACCTAGGAAAAGAGGAAATAATGATAGCGATTGGTTGTGACCAGGGTGGATTTGCGTTAAAGCAGGAGATTATGGCATATCTTGACAAGAAGGGATATAAATACAAGGATTTTGGAAGCTACAGTGAGGCGAGTGTTGATTATCCTGAGTATGCCAGGAAGGTATGTGCAGCAATCAATGATGGAATCTGCGACAAGGGTATTCTTATCTGCGGAACAGGAATAGGAATATCGATAGCTGCCAATAAGATTAAGGGAATAAGGGCAGCACTCTGTACGGACTGCTTTATGGCAGAGGCGACAAGGCTTCATAATGATGCCAATGTGCTTGCACTTGGCGGAAGAGTAATCGGTCCGGGACTTGCGGTTAAGATTACGGAGACATTTTTAACAACGGAATTTTCCAATGAGGAAAGACATATCAGACGTATCAACATGCTTGAGAATTAATAAAAAACGGGAGGACAGCATTATGGGTAAAGTGGTAATTATGGATCATCCATTGATTCAGCACAAGATTGGAATTCTCAGAAGAAAGGAGACAGGTTCTAAGGATTTCCGTACCCTTATAAGTGAGATTGCAATGCTTATGTGCTATGAGGCAACAAGAGATTTGAAGCTCAAGGACGTGGAAATTGAGACTCCTATCTGTAAGACAACTGTCAAGGAACTGGCGGGAAAGAAGCTTGCTGTTGTGCCTATCCTAAGGGCAGGTCTTGGGATGGTTGACGGTATGCTTGCCATGATTCCGGCAGCCAAAGTCGGACATATAGGTCTGTACCGCAATGAGGAGACATTAGAGCCGGTTGAGTATTACTGTAAGCTTCCTCAGGACTGTGCGGAAAGAGAAGTATTTGTTGTTGACCCTATGCTTGCAACCGGCGGCTCATCATCCGCAGCGATTACAATGCTTAAGCAGCGCGGCATAAAGAATATCAGGTTTATGTGCATTATCGCAGCACCGGAAGGAATTGAGAAAATGAAGAAGGATCATCCGGATGTGGATATGTATATAGGAACCTGCGATGAGAAGCTCAATGAGCATGGCTATATTATTCCGGGACTTGGGGATGCAGGCGACAGAATATTCGGAACCAAATAGATTTCGCAGATGCCCCGGCAAGGATATAGTATGTTATACACCCGTACATTAAATCGGCATGTTACGAATCCGGAATTATGGAAACGTATGTGAAAAAGGAAAGAGCGCTATATGCCACTCCGATTATCTCAGAGTGACACATAGCGCTCTATTAGATTTGTATAGCTGTGAAATTCCCCATTATCAATACAGCGTATAAGTCTGTCTGTTGAGCACAGAGCTTCGCATACAGTGTCTGCGTTTATAAGTGAGGTCTTAAGCGCTTCTGCAAGTTCATCAAGGTCTACAACGGAATACCTGTTATCGCGGTGAACAATGATGTCCGCAAGCAGATCCGTGAATATATAGGTGTCGTTCCCGGCAGAATAATCTGTGTGTATTATGTCACAGTAGTAGTGGAGAAATCTGCCGAAGGCATCGTGAATCCGGGATATCTTGCAACCCTTGTCGATGAGGTACAAAGAGATTCCGCCGGCTATATCATGCCTTGGCTTGAGTGTGGTCCAGCGTGTTATGAGCATTGAATCATCACGGTACAGAATGATATCATCCTTGAGCTCAACTATTTCTGATGGGATATATCTTTTACGAAAAAGAACAGGTTTCTTCATAATTAGTCTCCATTCCGCTGCCGGCCGGCAGTCCGGATAGCTGCTTTAAATATATGTACAACAAATATACCAAATTTATACAAAAAATTCAATAATTTACAGAAATATATTAAGCTTTGGGGTCACGATTCGCAAAGTTTTTAATTATTTAATAGACTTTCGATTGGGAAAATAGTATAATAGTTCCAGTAAGCTTTTATGAGATGGAGGAACGGCATGGCGGATAAGAAGCATAATGTATATAAGAATCTAGCTCTTATTTCCCAGCTTGGGATTAATGTCATGGTTCCGACATTTTTATGCTTGTTTATTGGTATATGGATTGGAAAATTCATAGGAACATGGGTGGTTATTC
>OLJA01001223.1_pt1 | contig 13681 bp, 13 predicted proteins | sample 1601401 | NCBI WGS metagenome assembly OLJA01 (sample SAMN01915217, study PRJEB22387) | human gut metagenome | isolation source: stool | host: Homo sapiens | place: USA | reverse complement strand
AGATAATACTGGTATGTATTATCGAGCATTTTTGCAACGCAGATTGTGCTTCGCAGCCGCGGCAGCGGCGCTTAAGCCGTCAGGCGCGAATTGTGCGGTGTTGCCTTAACTCAATCCAGACGGAAAACCTGCTCCAGCTTGGGCTGGGCACCGGTAACGGGGTCCATCTCCAGCTCCAGAATGTCCTTCATATATTCGTTCCAGCGGTCCACCACCGGGCTTTCGGCCTGCACCTTCTCGGCGTAGGCCACGCCCTTTTCGCACTCATAATAGCCGAAAAGCTCGTCATTGCAGTAGAAAATGCTGTAGTTGCAGATGCCTGCCGCCTTGAGCACCTCCACCATCTCGGGCCAGATTTCCGCGTGGCGGCGCTGATATTCGGCCTTGCAGCCGGGCTTGATGCGGCCCTTCCATGCCATATGCTCCATTGTACAAAACCTCACTTTGTAATCTGTTACTGTTAGTATAGGTCCTGCCGCGCCGGGCTTGCCATACGCAGAATGGTACTTTTTATTGGTAAAATTTCACTGGTGTTGTACAATAAAAGTTGACATAGGAAACTCAAAGAGCCAATATATAGAAAAGGAGAAACAGGAGGCAAGAAAAGATGGCTCGGAATCAACGAAAATACAACACGGAATATATTATAGGACCCGCAGACATCACCACAACCATGAATATTTACGCCGAGGCCGCCAAAGAGAAAAAGCAGGGGGCAATCGCAAACTGGAATGGAAAAAATCATGTAAAAAATTGTTAGCACATCTCGCCAGACGAATTCCGAAAAGCTGTTGACTTTTCTCTACATTTCGCATATACTGATGGCAGTAATTGTGCTATGGATACTTGCGAGACCCACAGCCAGAGGGAGGTTCCTATTTATAGGGATCTCTTTTTTTGTTGTTCTATAAAGCAGAAATAGTAACTTCTGGCAGAATGATTCGTTTTCTATAGTTATTGCAGTTCGATGCCTCTTTACAAATGATACATTTCTGAAATAGTATATTTTAGCTGCGTAAGCATTATCATTGCAGCCATTTTGGCGATTCTTCGCATAAAAAGCACCCGGTTTGCCATTGTGGTTTATATTTTAAAAGCAGAAAGCATGATACTCTTTTATATATTTTAACAATTTCAATATCACGACGTATAGTCATTATATAGCAATCTTGCATTTAGAAGGTGAACATATATGGTACAAAAATCCATATTCTCACCCGAAAGCGCATTTCAAATCTTGTCATTTCCCATCACCTTGTATCATCCAGCATACTAAAACCACCCCCACCTATTTGAAAGAAAGCGGATATTATGAAGATCAAGCAATTTGTTAAGCAGGAGATCGTTCTCTGTGTTGCTGCGGTTCTGGCGGTGCTCTCGATGTTTTTTGTACCGCCAGATGCGGCTTATATCGGCTACATTGACCTGCGCACCCTTGCCATTCTGTTCTCGCTTATGACCGTTATGGCAGGGCTGCGGCGGCAGGGCGTTTTTGACCGGCTGGGCCGCACGCTGCTGGCACAGACCGGAAGCACCCTGCAGCTGGTACTGGTGCTGGTCGGGCTGTGCTTTTTCGGGAGCATGGTCATCACCAATGACGTTTCCCTGCTGACCTTTGTGCCCTTCACCTTCGTGGTGCTCAGCGGCCTTGCGCCGGACGCCCGCCGGGCGCTTACGGTTCCTGTGGTATGTATGCAAACCATCGCCGCGAACCTTGGCAGTATGCTCACGCCTATCGGTAACCCGCAGAATCTTTACCTGTACGGCAAGAGTGGAATGAACATAGCTGCGTTCATCTCGCTCATGCTTCCCTACACGGTGGTTTCGCTGCTGCTTTTGGTTCTCTGGGCGGGCGCACTCTGCCGCGGGCAGGCGTCCGCCTGCAGCTGTGCGCATCTGCAGCAGCCGGACGCCGCCGCAGACCGCAAAATCGTCCTTCTGGACGCGGCACTGTTTGTAGTCTGCCTGCTGGCGGTCATCCGGGTACTCCCCTACGGCGTTGCCTTTGCCGCTGTGCTGCTCTGCACCCTTTTTGCAGACCGTTCCACGCTCCGATGTGTGGATTACTCCCTGTTGCTGACTTTTGTGGCCTTTTTCATCTTCATTGGCAATCTGGGGCGCGTCCAGGCCTTTTCAGATTGGCTGCAGGCCATCCTCACCGGGCGAGAGGTTCCGGTGGCTGTTCTGGCCTCACAGGTCACGAGCAACGTTCCCGCCGCGTTGCTGCTGTCCGGGTTCACAGATAAAACCAGCGCCCTCATCATCGGCACGAACCTCGGCGGCCTGGGCACGTTGATTGCGTCCATGGCCAGCCTGATTTCCTACCGCCAGATTGCACGTGAGCTGCCGGAGGAAAAAGGCCCCTATTTCAAGCTGTTCACCCTGTCCAACCTAGTTTTTCTCGCCATTCTGCTGGTTGAATGGTGGGGTCTGCAGTAGCTTGGATAGTCCAATGCAAACAAATTACAGCATTTCACCTACTTTTTCATGGTAAATATGTAAAATTTCATCCGTCCGCGTAAAAAATCTTTAATCTTCGGCCAAAGTATGATATAATGGGATATTATTATGAGAAAAGGAGTTTCTAATATGCCGCAGGAACAGCATTCCTCTCTCCCCCTTACGGAGGATACAAATAAACGCGATTACGTCTACGTCCGTTATGAGGATGACAACGATGACGAGATGGACATCTATGATATTATCAGCCTCTGCCTGAAGGGCCTTTCTATTCTCAAGCGCTATATTGCGCTCCTGCTGGTTTTTCTGGTTGTCGGTTGTATTGCGGGCTTCTGCAAACACAAATTGGCAAAAGAGGAATATTCCTCCTCCGCACTGCTTTTTGTCGATTTGAATCATGATGAGGTATCTATCGGTGACAATGTCGATGTATCGCCTCGCATCAATATGCTTGCCAACTCGCTTTCCCAGATTATGTTGAGCGATGCTGTAATTGCCCCAGTTGCCGAGCAGTATGCAGACGAGAGCGAAACCGTCGCTGACAAAATGAAATCCCTGCAGGAAAGCCTGAGCGTTGATGCTCCGGGCGGTTCTCAGACGGTTCGCGTCACGGTAACGGATGAGGATTCTCTGGTGGCGCAGGAAATTTGTAATGACATTGTCGATGCAGGCATCAGCGCACTGAACGCTTCCACAAGCTATGCTACCGTCAGTGTTATTTCCCCCGCCAGCGATGGCATTGCGGTCGCTAACAATGACTCTGCCGTCAGCGCCATCGGCCAGATGGCTGCCATTTTCCTTGTGCTTGCGCTGATGGTGATTGTTATCCGCGAGCTGTCTATAGCCTATAAGGCTCACAACGCCGCCAAGGAGCAGTAAACCAGTCCTCTTTTTACAGTAAAAATACCGCCGACAGCAATCAGCTATGCTGTCGGCGGTTTATTTTGTAAAAAGGGATATTCCCGCAGAAATCAGCGGCAAATTTGCAACTGGGCCGGGGGTTAGTGGATGACGCCACCAATGCCTGCAACTCGGGTATAGAATTACAGCGTGACTGGGCTTATGCCTCGCCCTTGGATTTCACGGCAAGCAGTACCGTCAGCACAAGCATAACGAGGGAGAGCAGGATTGGGATTCTATATAGTTGAGGAAATCTTTCTGTTCGGATTCGGACAGGTAGGAAAGTTCAACGGCGGAGTTGAATTTGAGGTCATTGGAATCGACCTTTTTCTGAAGTTCGGGAATGAGTGCGTTCAAACGAATAAATCTGCGAACCGTATCCCCGCTAACCCCAACTTCTGCTGCGACCCTATACATATGCTGCTGGATGCCGGTGTAAAAACCAATATCCACTATGTCCTCGGAAAGAATATAATTGACGAGGCATGGGCGGATGCCCTTTGATGCCGGATGTGGTTTTATGGGAATCAAAAAGCCGTAATCAAGCGTAGTCCTTTAATTTCGAGCGATTAAAAGGCGAAACAGCCTCTATAGGAGTATGATGTTTACTAATGTCGGCTACTCCCCGTAGAGGCTGTTTTGTATTTACAACCTCAAAAAGAAGAATAGACTTTTTTGCAAAGATATGTTATAATACATCAAATGCGCCGAAAAGATGTCGATTCTATGGCAAAGAAAAATTCGAAACGCGGGTTTACGCTGGTTGAACTTATTGTTGTATTGGTAATTCTGGCTATTCTTGCAGCACTGCTGATTCCGGCACTTACCGGGTACATTGACAAGGCCAGAAAGAGTCAGGTTGTGGCAGAAACGCGGATGCTGATGCAGGCTGTGCAGACAGAGATGTCTACATTGTATGGGTCAGATGAATATGCAGAGCAGATAAGCAAGAACAAAAGGACATTCACAGTAGCAGCAAAAGACGGTGCTGCCGTATCATCAACAAATAAGCAAACCATCACAGACCTTGACAAGCGCTACACGGCTATCGTAAATCTTTCTGAGGTTCCGAGTCTCACAAAAGGTACAGGTTCCTTCTTTGCAGTCTCCGACTTGTCTGGCAAACTCCGTTGGGTAGTTTATAACGATGGTAAGGGTTATTACGGAGTCTATTGTCAAGCGGATGGGTCAGTTACCAGCTACACAAAAGATGAATTGAAGACATATAATAGTTACGATAAGTATATTGGAAAAATCATCTGCTGTGAATTTTCTGATGTTCCCACATCACCTGGACAAATGTGGGCTCCGACCCTTGTTTATCCTACACTTGGATTAGGCGAATACAACAAAGATAATGAGTGGGGCTAATCCTACGCATACATAAAGCAAATCCCTCAGAGCAAATTACTCTGGGGGATTTGCTTCACATATTATCAGAATGTCAATCGCATCTGGTGCCACGCAACATTGCCGTGCGTGGACTTATCGGTCACACCCTCATCCTCGAATCCGAATTTGGCATAGTAGTGGACAAGTCGGCTCTTACAGGTCAGGACAAGACCTTTGCGCCCTTGTTTCTTCGCATCGGCTATTGCCTTTTGAAGCGGCTTGCCTGCATACCCATGCTGGCGGTATCAAGGGCGTTGGAAATACTGGGATGTAAGTAAACAAAAGGTCCTCTTCGCTGTGAAAGAGGAGCTTTTGTGAAGTGGTGCAAATATATAACTTGGTTAGAGTTCGGTACAGTATCTTGCCAATCATGCAAAGCGGATGTAAAATTTATGGCGACCCGTTGTGCAAATGCAGAAAGCTATGGTATGCTAATTATATAAAGTGTACAGGAAATAATCAGAACGCGAGGGGTGATAATGATGGAGAACAAATCGGATAAAGGCGGCTTCTGGAAACGACAATCTTTTCTTTTGCCTCCATTGACTGCGGCGGTGGTTTTGCTGTGCCAGCAGATGGCTTCTTCCAATCCATCCGGCGTGGTCACCGTGAACATTTTGCTGTTGGTACTGAATTTCTTCAGCTATGTGGGGCTTTTGCGTGGAGAAAAAAGCACAGAAAAATCCGTGGCGATCGCCGCGGCAGGTTTTATTACACTGATGGCATTTGTGTTCAATACCTGCGTAGCCGGAATTCCCACTCCTTTGAGCGATACGGGAATCTTTATGAACAGTCTCTGCGGTATGTGGGTACTGGTAGCAGTTGTTCAAGGAATTTCGCTGTTGATACAGGCAGTGTTGCAACCAACGGTTGAGCAAGAAACAGGAGCAAGCGAAACCAATGTTTGGAATCGCCTACAAAAAGTAGGGGGACAGCTAAAACCAAAAGCCACAAACCCGCAGGAAATAATTTTGATGCTGCTGCGCCTTGCCACAGTATTGTTGGCAATCGTTTCCTGGTGGAGTACCGCACAGGGGATGCGGGACTATGTGTTTTCACAGGCGTGGCAGGCAAATCTTGCCTCGTTTGCCATACAAAGCATCCTGCTGGGACTGAACTTTTACCTGCCGACCTTCTGGCGCTGGATACATAGTCTGCGCGGGAAAATCTGCGTATTGGCGCTCAGCGGCGTGGTCTTGTTCTGCTCCTCGTGGTTCAGCTATGTTTTTATCGTTGGCACGGTCTATGAAAAAAGCTGGCAGACCGAAAGCCGCCTGTTGGTTCAGTCGGTGTACCGAAATGAACTGTACAAAGCGGATGAATTTGTACAAATCAGCAGCGACGCCCTGCGGGAAACGCTGGGCGACGAGGTGGCGGCTCTGTACACTGCCAGCAAGACCGCCGATACCGAAACAACACAGAGTCCTTCCGGCTTGGATCTGACAGCGGACAAGGCAAGCTACGCCGATAATGCGGACTTTGCGGCAAAAAATGAAATTGCTTCGGCAATCCAAGCGATGCAGACCGCCACGCAGGAGGGAACATCCTCCGGCGTGCGCGAACAGGCTGCCGCAGCCCTGACACAACTTACCAAACAGGTGGAAACTCGCATCGGACAGCTGACGCAGCAGATAAGCCAGACGCAGGACGCCTTGACGGCAGCAGCAGATGCGCAAACCAGCGCAGCAAGTGCGTTGCGAAATGCGCCGTATGGAAGTAATACTAACGCTTTGCAGAGTGCCTATAACAGTGCGGCATCCCGATTGAGTAACTTGCAGGATACGGTAAATCAGCAACAACAGGACTTACAGGATTATCAGCAGGCGCAGGGAATCCTGCAACGATACGCAGGTGTGCTGGGAATTGCCGGAAATGCAGCCTCCGTGCAGACAGGTCAGGCGCTGCGTAGTATCCAAAGTGCGCTGCTCCAGACGGATGTGGATACGGAAGCTATTGAACAGCAGGCACGCACTGTGTTTGAACAGCTGCAAGCCGCACAGGACAGTGGATCGGATGCAGATTTTCAGACATTATTGAATGATATGGACAGTTTTATCCGCAAGGTGCAGGATTACGCAGTCCTGAAATCATCAGATGACGCGCTGCAAAACCAGATTGACAGCATGACGGCAGACACTGCACAGGATACGGAAAACTGGGCGCCTCTATGGACAGAGAAAATTGAGCGTCTGAAGGCAACAATCAGTGGTCTGCCTGTCAGTGACAGCGGGCAGGAGTATGACCGTGCAGATGCCCTTGATAAGTTGGATGATGCACAGCGCCTCTATATTTCAGAGCATAACCCTGTTGATCAGGCACTGATTTATCTGGGAAGCCCATATTGGCAGCTGGCAGCATTTTCTCTTGTATTGGCGTTCTTCTTGGATATTGCCGCCTTTATTACCGGGCTTGTCATTGATGTGGCAGATCGGCGTAAAATGTTGGAAAAATGAAGAAAACCACATAGGTTAAAAGGACAGCCCCTTCCGCTGATGTGATTTCAGCAGAAGGGGCTATTACTTTGTGCTCACGTGTGACGTGACAAAGTAGCTTGCAAAAATGGGTTTGTAAATTTTGGCTAAAAGTTCACCGAAATGTAACAGTCTGTTGTACAATAGAGATTATAAAGGGGGATTGTTGAATGAATCCGATTTTGATTGTGGACGATGAAGCCGCCATTGCCATGCTGGTGCGGCGCATCCTGACGGAGGCTGGCTACCGCTGCCAGGCCGTGACTGACAGCCGCGCGGCGGCGGATTTGCTGGAAAAGAACCGCTATGATCTCGTGCTGCTCGATGTGATGATGCCCCATCTGGACGGGTACGATCTGCTGGCGTACCTGCGGCCCACGGGCACGCCCTGCATCTTCATCACAGCAAAGGACGCTGTGGCCGAGCGGGTGCGCGGGCTGAACAGCGGCGCGGATGATTACATCGTCAAGCCGTTTGCCCCTACCGAGCTTGTGGCGCGGGTGGAAAGCGTGCTGCGGCGCGCCGGGCGCAGCACCGCCGTCTACACGATGTGGGAGTATACGGTGGATGCTGCGGCCTGCCGTGTGCTGCGCGGTGAGGAGGAAATACACCTGACCCGCAAGGAATATGACCTGCTGCTTTTGTTTTTGCGCAACCGCGGCCGGGCGCTGTACCGGGATTACCTGTACGAAACCGTCTGGGGCGATGACGGCACGGACTGTGACACCCGCACGCTTGACACCCACATTGCCCGCCTGCGCCGCAAGCTGAACCTTGGCGACCGCCTGCACAGCGTGCGGCAGATCGGGTATATGCTGGAAAAGGAATAAAATGTAACCCGCCCGTGACGAAGCTGCAACCAGCCGGAAACAATCCTGCGCTATGCTGGGGGTACAACAAACAAAGGGGGATAACTACGATGAAACACACCGCAAGGCTGACCGCCTGTCTGCTGGCGCTGGCACTGACGGCCTGCACGGCCGCGCCGCAGGATGTGCCTGCAGGCACGACCACCGAGATAGCCGCCGTGCCCGCGCAGACTGTAGAGCCCACCACAGAAACACCCGCCATGCAGGGCACGCTTACGCCCGTTTACACGGCATGGGGCACGGCGGTGGGCCAAGATGCCGTCTATAGCGCGATGAACATTGACGATGCCGGACAATACTATGCAACAACGATTGATTTTTCCACGGGCGAGCAGCGCATCCTCTGCAAAAAGCCCGGCTGCAGCCATGCGGATGAAAGCTGCCCGGCCTACATGACGGCCATCCGTAACGGCTGCGTGCCGCAAGCTATGCTGCTGCCCGTGGGCGACCGGCTCTATTGGCTTGTGGATGGCCGCCACAATGAGAGTGACAGCGCCTATCTGGATGTGAGCAATCCGGACGGCAGTGACCGCCGCCGTGTGGCCGAGGGTGATGACCTGCCCGATTTGACCAATGCCTATGTCTGGTACACGGATGGCACAGCACTGTATACATTTGTGCGCAGCTATGACAAATATTCCGCCGTGCGTCTGGATGAGGGCGGTGCGGCGTGCTTCTTTACCCGCAGCATACCGGACGGCGAGGACTATTTCGCCGTAGGCTGCTGGCAGGACAAAATCGTTTTGCAGCACAGTGGAGGCTATCAGCAGCAGCCCTTGAACCCGGCCGGAGAGGCCGCCACGGATGAGGAACTGCGCGCATGACTGGCCGCCGACGAAGAGGCACAGAACGCGCAGACGAAAAACCTCTGTCTGCTGGATACGGCGGGCGGAATGACCAACACCGACATGACATGGGGCGGTGATGCGGGCAATGTCCAGCTTGTCCACAACGGTGCAGCCTATGTGCTGAACGAATCGGGACTGGTGACAAAATTCGACCTGGCTGCGGGCACAGCCCAGACCCGACAGCTTGATCTGCAGGGAACACAGATATTATACGGTGTCGTGGAAGGCGCAAGGCCGGACGGCTGGATCCCTGTGACGGTGCGCGATGACAGCGAGGGGCTGCTGAACCCAGAGACCGGCGTCTACACCCCGCTGCCGACCACATGGCTCAAGGATCAGGCGGTGGAGCGCAGCCCGTTTATTGTGGCGGCCAGCGACACGATGCTGCTTGTGAAATACGGCGAGGTTTACTACACGACAAATGACATCGGCACGGACGGCGCCCCCTACAGCTTTACCACCTGCCGCGGGGAGTATGGGATCATTTCGGCAGCAGACTATCTGGCGGGCAGTCAGGATTGGGTGCAGGTGACGCTGCAGGGCCGCGATCTGGTATGAGGAAACAGCAATGAAATTTGCAACCAAGCTATCTCTGGGCTGCATTGCGCTGCTGTCCTGCGCGCTGGGCGCGGCAGGGCTGCTGCTGACCGGGCAGAGCTTTTCCGGCAGTCTGGCCAGCACCCGCACGGCCCTGCAGGCCCAGCAGGAAAAGGAAAAGTATGCGCTGGAACGCATCATCTTTCAAACCACAGACAGTGCGCAGTTTGAAAATTACATTTTGGCGTCTGCTGCCCAGCAGTATGCCGAGCAGACAGCCGATGCGGGCAGCAGCATGGCACTTTGGCTGGACGGTGCGTATGCGCTTTACTCCGGCCTGCCTGCGGCTCTGCCGCGCACCGCGCTGAAGCAGGCCCTGACGGACGGCGAAAACGCCTGGCAGCTGACCCGGGCGGCCGGGCGGTGGTATCTGCTGCTGACCCAGCCGCTGGATCTGCCCGGCGTGCGGGCCGATATGCTCTGCGCCTACGATGTGAGCGCGGTGTTCGCCACCCGTGACGCCCAACTGCGGGTGTGGCTGGCGGCCTCGGCGGCGCTGCTGGTATTGGGCGGCGGTGCGGCAGTGCTGTTCAGCCGCCGCGTGACCCGCCCGCTGACTGCGCTGCAGACGGCCAGCGAGAAAATTGCCGATGGGGAGTACACCCAGCGCACGCAGGTTAAGACCGATGATGAAATCGGCGCGCTGAGCCGCAGCTTTGATGCGATGGCCGCAGCGGTGGAAGGAAAAATCAGCGAATTATCAAGGACTACGCAGAGCCAGCAGGACTTTATTGCGGCGTTTACGCATGAAGTCAAGACCCCGATGACCGCGATGCTCGGCTATGCCGACCTCATGCGTGCCCGGCCCGATGACGCCGAGACCCAGCGGGAGGCAGCGGGCTACATTTACCACGAGACCCAGCGGCTGGAAAACCTGAGCCGCAGTCTGCTGGCTCTGATGGGGCTGGATCAGGCCGGGGCGCTGGAGCTGGTGCTCTGTCAGGATGCCGGGCTTTTGCTGCAGACCGTGCGCAGCCTGCCGCAGGGCAGCACACCTGTGCCGCGGGTCATCAGCGCGGGGTGCGTGGTGCGGGTAGACCGCAGCCTGTGGGTGGATATGCTGCGCAACCTGACCCTCAACGCCCAGCGCGCCTGTCAGGGCATCGAGGGCGCGGCCATCACCCTGCGGTGTGAGCGCCGTGACGGGCAGGCGGTTTTCACTGTTACCGACACGGGCTGCGGCATACCCGCCGCCGACCTGCCCCGCGTGACCGAGGCATTTTACATGGTGGACAAGTCCCGCAGCCGGGCCGCAGGCGGCAGCGGCATCGGGCTGGCGCTCTGTGCCCGTATTGCCGGGGCGCATGGGGCAAAGCTGGAAATCACCAGCACCGAGCATGTCGGTACGACCGTGACCATCGCCGTGCCGGAGGTACTGCCGAGCGAAAGGGAGGCTGACAATGACACGCAAAGCTGATACGCTGCGCCCCTTCCTGCGTTGCGCCGCTGTGGTGCTGTGCAGTCTGGCGCTGCCGCTGGTGGTGTTCGCCCTGTGGGACCGCACACTGCTGGCCGCGCCCCACACCCGAACGGACGGGGAGCGCTTTACGGCAGCTGGGCGGGCCAACACCACAGCCTGCACCCTCTACGCCGCCGAGCATGTGACGAAGGTGCCGCTCGGCAGCAACAGCGTGTGGGACGGCGGCTGGACGGCGGGCACGATGGATGGCAGTGCGCTGGCCCGCGCCCGCCGGACGCTGCGCGCCCTGCATGAGGCCGGACTGCTGTGCGATGACAGCTATGCCGCCGCGCTCTCGGTCTGCCGCCTGGACTACGGCAGCTGGGAGCTGTACACCGCGCCCTGCGGGCTGGCGCAGCTGGTGCGCCGCCCGGAAGAGATCTACACAGACACCGATACCGAGCATGTGTATATCCAGCTGATTCTTTCCGGCGACGATGCACCGCTGTATTTTAACTACCAGAATGATTTGGGGCAGGGCGCTACGCTGGCCGATGACGCTGTGGCGCACTATTGCGCCCTGCTTGGGCTGGACGAGTTTACCGACTGGCAGTACCCGGACTGGGGCACAGCCGTGCGGGATTTCGGCGCAGCCGGCTACAGTGAGACCGCGCAGGTCTACGCCGTGGCGAACGCCAGCGGGTACAGCGTGACGCTCTCCGCCGCCAGCATGACGCCGCAGACCTTTGCAGCACTGAACACACAATACGGGGAGGAAACATCATGAAAAAGTACCTTGCCATCACTGCCGCGCTGGCGCTGGTCTTGACTGCCTGCGGCCATGCCGCGCCGGACAGCACACCGACACTGACCGCAGCCACGGAAACAACGCAAGCCACGGCGGCCCCCGCCGAACCGCCGCAGGGCATCGGCAGCGGGGCATTGCGGATGCTGACCGCCGCCGCAGACGGTGTGTATTACCAGGCGTTCAACGATTGGGAAATCAACTACACCGACACGATGGGCCGTGCGCTGATCTATGCCATCGACGAACAGACCGGCGATGCCCGACCTGCTTGCAGCCTGCCCGACTGCACCCATGACAGCGCAGCCTGCCCCGCGTGGAGCGATGGAAACACCACCCTCTGTTACGGCGATGGGGACGAAGTCTATCTGCTGAATTTCTATTACAACGATGAAACCAGCTATTACAGCTGGGAACAAATCAATTCCGACCACACCCGGCGCACCGTGCTGGCAAGGATTGAGCCGGGTCTGTCCGTCGTGGGCCGCGGTGTGGCCGTGGACGATAAAAACCTGTATTACAGCGTGCTGGACGATGACTGCCATCAGACGCTGTGGGCCGTGGACAAAGCGGGCGGGCAACCGCAGAAGGTCTGCAGATGGGATGATCTGGCCGATGGGGCTGGGGAGTACTGCCCCGAAATGTATACGCTGTTGGAGGTCAGCGGTCGGCAAATGACCTTTGCCAAGACGATACAGTCAACAGACGCCCGAACCAAGGCAATACAGATTTGCACAGTGGATCTGACCGATGGAAGTTGTACACCGCAGCAGCGCTATGAACGCGATGCGGGCACTGTGTTTGTGACCGGGGACGGCATGGAGAAGCGCGACCTGATCAGCTACCAAAACGACTATCAAATCCTGACCGAGGGCAGCCGCAGCGGCCTTGCCAACTGCAACTACCAAAGCGGGGAAGTCGGCTTTGTGGACGCGGCGGTGGATACCCTGACCCCTGTGGCCGATGGCTTTCCCACAACCCGCGCAGGATGGGAGTGCTACTACTCCCTGACCGGCTTTGCCGATGGCTGGCTGGTATGGGTGGACGAATGCGGCTGCGATGAAAACGGCAACGGTACAGGCGAAAACACGACCCGCCAGTATTTCTGCCGCGACGGCGTGAAAACCGAGCTGACCCAGCAGCGCTATGTGCCTGGCAAGGACGTGCGGAATATCCGCATCCTGGATGCTCAGCAGGGCCGCGTGCTGGCCGCCTACGACACCAAAACCGGCACGGTACACGACGTGGACGAGGACGGCACGACCTACACCCGGCCGATGAACTGGGACGTCTACGGCGTCATAGCGCTGGACGACCTGCTGGCAGGCAGTACAGACTTTACGCCGCTGAACTTTGCAGAATGACAAAAAAATATGATCGGGTACAATTTGTTGCTTACTAGGACGGGAACTCACTGCACCTGTCAAAATGCCATCGCTCTGGAAAGCCAATATTGGCAGTTTGCGATATCCTCTATTATACTGGCATTCTTCTTGAATATTGCTACGTTCATTACCGACATTGTCCTTGATGCGGCAGATTGGCGCAAAATGTCGACAAGATGAAGAAGAGCATATAAGAGGTTAGAAATACCGATAAATCATAATAACAGCCCCTTCCGCTGATGCAATTTCAGCTGAAGGGGCTATTACTTTAATTGTATTGAGTTTTCCCCGGTGGGTCACAAATTACCGATTCCAGATGTTGTTTTCAAGATCGACAAGCCGCTTCTTATACTCGGCCATCCGCTGCTCGGCTTTTCCGTCATCATCGGGAAAGCTGACGAGGTACTGTAACCAATGCTTTCCAGTTCACTGGCGCGGTCATAGCTTTCCACATCCTGGCTGTGGCGGGTCACGGCGTTGGATAAACCGTACAGCGTCAGATCGTTGGATTCGATCAGCCGCTGTAACACGCCGGTACTCTCGCTGTCGGTGATG
>OLJA01001220.1_pt1 | contig 13735 bp, 10 predicted proteins | sample 1601401 | NCBI WGS metagenome assembly OLJA01 (sample SAMN01915217, study PRJEB22387) | human gut metagenome | isolation source: stool | host: Homo sapiens | place: USA | reverse complement strand
CTATAGGTCTATGCTTGCCCTGAATATACATTCTTGCTAAGTATTCTCCAATAATTCCAAGAATTGTAAGCTGGATTCCACCAAGTAGAAGAATCAATACAACAATAGTCGGATATCCAGGCACAGGATTTCCAAAACACAGTTTTTGAATTACTACTACAAACAAATAAATAATCGCACATAAAGAAGTAAATAATCCTATTCCGGTTGCGATTTTAAGAGGAAAAGTTGTATAAGAAATAAACCCTTCAATCGCATATTTGAAAAGCTTGCTGACTGACCATTTTGTCTCCCCTGCATTACGTTCCTCCGCTATGTATGGAATGTAACATGTATTGAATCCGACCCATGAAAAAATACCTTTTGAAAATCTATGGTATTCCGGCAAACTTAAAATTGCATCCACAACAGTTCTGCGAAAAGTACGAAAATCAGATGCCCCCGGATAAAATTCAATCTCACTTGTCTTATTAATGATTTTGTAGAACATATTCTTGAGACCGCCAACCATTTTCCCTTCGTGTCGCTCTTCCTGATATGCCGCTACACAATCGTATTCTTCATTCTCAAGTAATATTTTTACCATTTTTACAACAATTTCCGGTCTTTGCTGTAAGTCGGCGTCAATAACGGTCACCAAATCACCAGATGCTTTCTGGAATCCTGCATAGATAGCAGCTTCTTTCCCAAAGTTTCTTGAAAACATTTCTATCACAATATTGGTCTCGTGAAGGTTATATACTTTCTCTAGTTCCTCCTGTGTTTTGTCTCTGCTTCCATCATTGACAAAAATAATTTCATACTCGTAATCTTCTGCATCGAATACCCGCTTTGCTTCTGTATAAAAAGCACGAATATTCCCCTCTTCGTTATAACATGGTACTACTAATGATAATTTCATTTTTTATCCCTCATTTACTCTCGTACGTATCTTATTAGATTATCACATTCCCTGTGGAATTGCCACACTATTCTCCCCTCACCTGCACCAACAATGCATTTTCTGCTACATTATTTGTAATATAACACTGAAATACCTTCTCTGTCAGCATATCTTTTCTACTCTCGTCTGCATTCTCCGCATATACTGCCTGTATATAACTGTTGCCTTCTTCTATCCAGTCAAGAAGCCTGTCACTTTTTTCTCCCCGGATCAACGGACGATTTAAAAAGAGTAAGATTGGCTTTTTCTTCCGCTCCTCACTCTCAATCTTCTTCATAATCTGTTCTGTAATGCCCTGACTTTGATTGTCTATCTTACAAACAATGTAATCTCCATATTCTTTACTATAGAATTCTTCTGATCCATCGCATAGAATCCGGTTCTCTCCAATGTCATTATTAAATTCATCTAATCTTCCATCCCCATAAAAGAGAAACTGCTGTTCCTGTGTAAGTCCTTTGATCATAACATCTTCCACATTGCAAATTCCAGCATCTGTCTTCCAGTCCGAATCATATGTGTGATACAAATCTTCTTTTAATTGTTCCTGATTCACATAATATAATATATAATTATCTGTCTGTCCAACTTCTACACATCCGCCACCATTTAAAGCTGCTTTAGCTCCGGTATACTCTTTTCTCACAACGATATAGTCAATCTTTGCATTTACTAAGATTCCAAGCATCAGATTCCCGCTGGCATTCGAATCATTTTCTGTAATGATATGATAAAGATATTCTCGCTCTCCTTCTGCTGCCAGACAAATATTCGCATCATATTCCCTGATTCCATACATCAATTCATCTTCTGCATATACAATGACCCGCTCCCCTCCTGTCACCTCTTCAATCAGATCTGCCACCTGAATTTTATCTTCAGAAATCTGATAGATGTTCTCTGGCAGAGTCACCCAGTCAGATATTTTTCCTCCAGAATACAGGAATATCAGACAAACCATAACTGCAACACAGATAACTTTCTCCATTTTTGATTTCATTTTTTCGATGAGCCTCAATCCCCCCCATGCGGCGATCAATGAGACCGGGAATATCCATAAAAAGCGATAATACGTATCTCCCTCTCCCAATCGTTCGATAATGCGGTAGGTTAACTGATTTAAAATCAAAAACATAAGAACTGCACAACTGAATGTATAATATCGATATTCTTTTTTTCGTTCCAACAAATAGACAGTCATCAATACCAGCATCAGACCGATTGCTGTGCTATTCCCATAATACCAGGAGATGACATTCCATATTGTTTCTGCATTAGTCATAATTTTTATCCCGTTTTATTCTTCTTATCAGTTTCTCAAATACAACTGGTATTAATAATACTCCACATGCTGCTCCTGTTACCATAATAGCAGATGACGAAATTGCAATACATGCCCACAATGTCAAGATCAGATAGATACAATTCCATTTATCTCTCTGCCTGATATATAGTATACACAGATAGATTGTAAAAAGCAGCAGCATATTTCCCGCATATGCTTTTCCCTCATAAGCTCTGTGTAGCAAAAAAGCCGCACTCGTATAAATCGTATTATCAAAAAGGAAATTGCATGCCAGGGCAATACAGGTAAATGTTCCTGCCTTCCAGAATGCATCCTTCTCTTCCTGAAAAAGATTTCGTCCGATCAGATATACTGCCCCTGCTGTAAGGATCATATTCAAGCTTGCACGTGTTATTCTTGTGATCACAAGTGGATGAATATGATATATTTTACAGGCAACTGCTGTATTAATATCAAAAGTAACCAATGCTCTTCTCAGATACAGAGAATGCACCTGTTCACCTGTATAAGCATTAAATTTATATAAACGTCCTGATGTCAGTGTTGTATTGATCAGCCCAATATAATAGGTAGAATCATCATTCATCTCCCCATTAATGGACACATAATAACACATTGCAAAAAGAAAACATCCCATGAGAAGGAACCATACTTTATGTCTAAAAAACGCTTTGATGATCATTTCAATATCTTCTGCGATCCGTTCCCTGCAAAAAATTGCAGTACCAATACAACATGTGATTACAATCACACCCCATAAAACTGCAAGTCTGGCAAGTGTCTGATCTGCCTTGATCATCGGAAGCGCACAGATTTGAAACAAAACCTGATATACCAGAAATCCACTGATTTCCTTAAAAACAACGCCATGTTTTTTTCTGCAAAACAATTCAAACATTGTCCCAAATAAATAATATATGATTATCTGCAGCAATAGGATTCCAATTGCTTTTATCACTGCTGTCATTTCATTCCATCTCCAAATTTAATATTGCTTTTTCTTTTCACTCAATTTTTCACTAACAAAACGAAAATAAGCTTTCCAAAATACCAGAAAAGATTCTTTTTCCTTTAACTCTGGATATCGCTTCATTAAGAAATACTTATCCGGCCACAACCGGACTCTTCCAAAACTTACAAACCAAAACCACTTCTTCTCCATTCTGCATCCGTAAAAATTTCCAATTTTCCGGTAATTCTCCGGTGTTTCATTCCACAACAGCAATGGCAGTCTGTAATCCTCTATCTCCCTGATTGTCTCATATATCTCAATCTCTGTCAGTCCAGCAGCTACTCCCTCCGTTTCTTCTAGTATGAGTTCCACTCTTTCCGTCGGTTTCATTTCCGGTACTTTTATGACAGTACAGCTGCCGTCATGATTCAACTCCCCTGTATGTATTACACATCCATTTCCAAAAGTTATTTTTATTCTGTGAATTATGCAGTCCTCATCTGGATTTTCAAATAAATGAATCTCTCTGATTCTTGCCTTTTTTTCTAATGTTACTACAATCTTCTTTTCGGTATCAGTCTTCTCAGGTATCCAAATGCCTGCATCATAAACCCACATTCCATGTATAATATCGGAACAGTCCGCACATTTGAAATCATTCAGATAAGCCGCATTACCAGAGCTTGTTTCAATCTTTGCACGATAACTGAGACTCTCCGTTGGTCTTCTCCAATACACCATATCCAGATTGATGAACTGTATTGCCTTCAAATCTACACTTTGGGAACGGTACTTTCTTGCAGCCTTATATAAAATATTTCTTTTAAGTAAAGCTGTTTTACATTGATCCGGTACAGAAAACCGAATTCTCTCTTCCCACTTATCCAATGGATGGATATGATCCGTTCCATCTGTCTCATTCACAAGTTCCGTCACATTATTTTCACTGTAATAATCTGGATGTCCTTCCCATTTTCCATTATAAGCCTGTGCTTTTAACACAAGCGGATGATAAGATGTATCTTCTCTTAGCAGTTCTCCCAGAACTTCATCCACCATGAGCGACAATGCCAGATGATCCATATGATTATCCCAATCTGTTGTCACTAGAATAGACGGATAGAATTTCTGAATGACTGCCTTTATATCATTTTTATAATTTGCACGAGTATATGCATGGTGTACACCATATTCAGTCATTGCGAATTCTGGATGTTTATCTGTTCCGTAGGTACGGATGTTTCCATTATAAGAAGCAACGATTTCTTCCGGTACACTATTATACAAGTGTCTGGTCTGTGTTTGATCCCCATATCCTAAAAAGATAATATTTTCCGGCGCAACACCAAGTTCCCCCAATGCCTCCTCAGCCTCGCGGATTCTTATAATCCCTTCATGTCTGTAATAATCTCCGTTCGTGACAAACACAACTTTTATATTCATTTTCTGCTGTACCGCTCCATAAATCATTGCTCCCGCAATAGCAAGCTCATCATCCTCATGCGGCACAATTACCAGTAAATCTGTTTCTGTCATATCATCTCTCCACAGAATCTGTCTTTCTTTTACTTTCCATAAACACGTATCGCTGCATCATAACTTCTCTTTGCATAGTTCCGTTTCAGATCGTTTTTATTTGGAATAATTTTTCTGAATGTCTGTCTTAAAATCTTTTTATATTTATTCTCCTGTTTTGGTGTTTCTTTCTGTTTTATTTTCATATGATCTGCACCCATTTCCTTCATAATCATCTGCCACCCGGTCACATGCACGGTAAAAAGTTCCGGTCTTGCCTTATACGCCATAAGTACCAGTTGCTGGTCATCATCCACACAATCCAACATTAACAGTGCTTCCATTGCATTTCTTACCAATTTCCAGAAGGTCGGTACTAATTCCCTGGATAACCCATACATACATCCCATCACACAGTCATTTTGAAACTGAAGCGTCTCCATGCCAATCCTTGCATCCGGGTCATACAGACATGAAATATGGATTTTTCCATTAAAATCATAATTCCACAGAAAATCATAGTCCTTCTCATCACTGTAAGTAATTCCACCATGATCAAATCCAAAATCCATCCAGACCACATCTTCTGTCAGAAGTCCCTTTTCATAGGCATCATTCATAAAATAGTATTTCATCATCCACAGGTAATCATATTTTGGATTATTCGATGATGCTTCCGGCAGATATCGAAAATCCAGAAAGTCCTGATTTCTGGATGCTTTCTCCATTCTTGCAAGCAAATCCCCTTCTAATTCAAAGAGATTGTCCGTTGCCACGATAACTGTCTTATCTAATAAACCATACTCTGCACGAATTGCCTTGATTGTCTCTGCACTCTTTGAATCCGTATACACAATTAATTTATTCTGTATTCTTGCCCAACGTCTGAACTCATCAAAATACTTTGACGCTGTCCTTCTCAACTCTTCATTCTTATCCTGCCCTCTGCCAATATCAAAGAAGTCTGTTACCAGTGTTATTTCACCCATTTCTGTTCCTTCCAAATTTAATTTATTCCTTAAGCCCCTATAACAATCATACCAAGAATTGATATCTGATGCTCCCTGCATCGGATTACTTCCTGATACATATTATTGTATCTGGACTTTCTCATTTCTTCAATAAATACAACCTGTCCTATCTTCGCCAGTTCTTCAAGTGCCTCTGCATAATAACAGATTTCTCTGCCTGAAACTACCGTCAACCCTCTCTTTTCACACTCTTCCCTAATTTTTTCCAGTATTTCTGTCGAAGTTCCGGACAAATCACTTCCTGTAAGGTATACTTTCTGATTTTCTTTACAAGCAATTTTCATATTGGCACAGATTAATTCAACTTCCTGCTCCAGAGACATTTTACCGGATTTTCCATATCTCGCTCCAACGTACCACTTGTCAATTTTACCGCGTTTTCCATCTACACTGCTTCGGATTGTTCCAAGCACATCATTATGATAGAGTGCCTTAATTTCCGCTTCAGAACGCAAATTTCCGGAAAGCAGATATTTTAACAATATAAAAATAATTGCCAGTGCTATTCCAATTATTCCACCAATTATAAACTTTGATACACTAATGTGTACACTAATCTGCTCCGGCACATCTGATCCATTTGTTTCTTCTTCATTGCCTGTCTGTTCTGCACTATCCTCATTTTGCTCTGGCTGATTCTCTGTAAGTTCCACATAAAGCTCCAACTGATTACCATTCATCTTACTTTTAATTGTATCCAAGTGTTCGCCAAGATTCTTGATTGCCAATGCCGTATCATCCTGCAGCTGTGCAAGTTCCTGATCTACAATAATATTTGAACTTTCATTCACAAGTTCTAATTCATGTGCAGTAAAGTTTTCATCCATCCTCTGTGCATATGCACTAAGTCCCTTCTTCACATTCTCTGCAAGTTCTTTACAATCCGCTTCCCTGCTTCCACGAATACGTACTGTAAAGCCAGTCTCATAAGTTTCCTTCGCATATATTGTTTCATCTTTCCGGCTGTCACAGTCAATCATTTCCGATGCCAGTTCACCATACATAAGATAATCCTGATAAATTGCTGCAAGTTCTGCAGCATTTCCTTCATCACTCTGCACACGATACTGTAACAAAATTAAATTCTCTGCATACGGATTAACAGCCATTAATGGGGAGTTATCTGCATAATCGCTTTTCTCATCCAGCTGCTTTTTAATTGCGACTGCACCATAGACTTGATCCAAATCCTGTGCCCCAAGAGCTTCTTTCATTTCATGCACTGTTTTGGAGTATTCTTCTACAACTTCATCCGCTGTTGTATCTGCATTCCTGCTGTCTTTTATATACTGATAACCGCATAATAAAACGGCTCCTATTATCAGACAGATTGCAATAACTCTCCAATTTCTTACAATTTCCCATAAAAAATCTGTAATTTCCAGATCAACCTCTTTTCGCCTTGTCATATTTTGTTCATTCATTAATATTCCTCACCTTCTGCTCATATACCATGTGCCAAACCAACCCACAATACACGCATATTATAGCATATTTTGCCGGCAATACAAATTAGTGCCGGTACATACTGGAGATTATTTTCACTCCCAGATTATTGGAAAGGATTTTCGCAAGAATCCGTTCTTTACTATTGAAACCTGTCTTTACAGCTTCCTGTGGCAGTTTTCCTTCATATTCTTCCCCTTTTATATGAATATCTACTTTTTTTGCAATATCTGCGATATAATCATCCGACTGTCTCCTAAGATTTTCATTTTTTCTTACAGTCTGCTGCATTCCTGTATTACTCCGGCGATACCAGAATCCAATTATCGGCACATGAACCGGATGTTTTCCCGCTCTTAACAATTTCAGATAGAGTGCCCAGTCCTCATCGTAATGCTTCCATTTTTCCGGGAAGCATCCAACCTCCTCTAAATCACTCTTGCGAAACAGTGCTGCATTCACCAGTGTATTATTAAACGTCATTCGACCTGCCGAAAAGGGCTTACACCAGATATATCTCTGACTGCCAAATCCAACAAGATCTGTATAACTCCAAGCTGCATCTGGATACTCGTTCAATGCTTTATATAAAATTTCCAGATAAAACGGTTCTATTAAATCATCAGCATCCAAAAATGCTATGATGTCTGCCCTGCTGTTTTTTATCCCGTTGTTTTTTGCCACGGACTGTCCTTGATTTTTCTGATGAATTACACGGATACGGGCATCCTTTTTCCCATATTCCTCTAACAGCTCAACTGCAGATGGTCTTGAACTTCCATCGTCTACAATTATCCATTCAAACGCCTCCATACTCTGATTGACCACACAATAATATGTCTGTATGAAATTCTGCTCTGCATTGTAAAATGGTGTCACAATAGAAATATTTGGTTTTTCCACAGATTCTGTAATATTTGATTTCACCTGTGTTTTTCCCGGTTCTTCATCAAAAGAAAATTCTTCTATGACTCTCATTGTTCAATCCCTTTCTTAAGATATTCAACAGACTGCCTTCTGTAATTACAAAGTTTATCCCCCACATGAGTATAATCAATCCCATCTGCGTAGTTCATTGCATCTTCAGCCGTTATATGCCTTTCTTCCAAATTCAGAAATGCAAGCAGATTGCTGATACGTCCATTCTCTTTGTATACACTATAAAACTTTTTTTGAAAGAGAATGGAAAAAACCGTTCCGTGAAAAGAATTGGTAAATATCATTTCTGCATCACGAATATACGTCAGAAACTCTCTCGGTCCCGCATCAAAAATCATATTCTCACTTTTCAATTTCGGTGTTTTTTTATAATGTAACTCAATCAGTCGATATCCGAGCACTGCTGCCGCTTTTTCTGCGCATTTGCCCAACAACTCATCCTCTACCACAAAATATGCTAATATGTATTTTTCCGCTACCAACGGCTCTTTATATAATAAATCCTCATAATCTGCTCTCTCTAAAAGTAATGTTGGATCCACAACCGTAGTAACTTCTCGTCCTGTCAGTTTCTCAACTGCCTGTGCAAGTCTCTCTTCCCTTACGGATATATATGTAAGGCTCTTTAATGCCTGTCCGAAATAAGCCTGCTCCGCCTCAGGTATACTTCCGTTTGGCACACTCGCTGCATAGGAGATTTTCTTACACCCCGGTGCAAATTGTCCAAAATATGCCGGATCAAAACCATGTGTCAGTTCCCTTGCCCATATCTGATCACTTCCCAGAATATAAACATCGCACCGCTCCTTTGCAAGGTCATTCAATGTCAATTTCTTTTCCTGTCCGTCTAGCAGTTTCTCTCCTATAAATTTTTCAAATGAAGTCCACTGATTCTTCCATTCCTTCAATCCATAGAGGTTCTCACCCACTTCGTGAAATACCTTATCCCATCTTGATGGCAGAATGTCTCTCTTCCAAAAATCAATATGAATGCCTTTTCGGTATAATCTCGCAATATAAGGATTCTGATAATTTAAAATCTTTGCCTTATATCCCATACGGTTCAATTTTGTTTTCAATGCATACGCCTGTAATACTGCCCCATAATTATGCGCGTTATGAAACGTCAGAATTCCAATTTTTTTCTTTTCATCCATTATTTTCTTACCCTCGCCATAATTTTATTTTTCATAATACTTCTTTCCGTATGATTCAATAATACAAAAAAGTTAACAATACATCCAGCAACTCCTGCGATCACACATACTACAAAAAATGTTATCCAGTTGATTGGCAATACATATAGCCTTTTAATTCCAAAAAATACGATCATCATAATAAATGTCGTTCCAATATACCTGAAAATAATTGGATAGAATGTATTCCATTTTATCTTAAGGCATTTGCACGCATACAGAGGTACAAAGATAAGGTTTCCAAGAATTCCCGTTACCTTGCTTACCCCTGCTACCGCATAAATTCCAAGTGATGTAGTGTTTAAGAAGATGAACACCAAAAGTACATTAGTAAAACTGATGATCAACCAGAAAATAGAATTCACCTTCAACCTGTTTGTCACAAGGAATACGTTGTTTAAGGATGTTGTTACACCGGAAACCAGAAGACTCATCATGATCACCACAAGAAGAGAATAAATCAGATTCACATCCTGATTCGGCACCCATAGCTGCATGAAATATTTCCCGAAAATAACAAGAATACAAAAAATAATATTCACAAAAAAGGAAGAAAACTTCATGGAAAGCTTCAATTCCTTTACCACTGCTTCTGTATCGTCCTTCGCATAGTACATAGTAAGATTCGGGCTAAACAGATTAATAAGTGTATTGGTCAGTGTTGAAATATAGGTTGGTATCTGTTGTGCGATAGATAGTTCCCCCATCAGATAGGCACTGATCCAGATATTTGTAATTACCAGATCCAGTCCATCCGAAAGAACCTGCGACAGTCTGGAAATAGAGTTCCACATTCCAGCACTGATAAGTTCTTTTACCTTGATCCAATGAACATAACATTTTTTCAAACGGATATCCGGTACGAGCAGTCTTGTATAGTACATATTCATTACCAGACCGACAAACGTGCAGATACAGGTCACTATCCCGATGTAGGCTACATTTGGTGGCAGCATACCAAACAGCAGACACATTAAGAATACACGAAGTAATGCCGTCACAATATTGGCAATACTGCTTAAATATAATCTATTGGTAATAAAAGTTGCTACATTATATACCGTACTGATCAAAGTAATAATAAAATTAAACAGAATGAAGAAAAATAAAAGCTTTACCGATTCTTCCAGTTCAACCGGAATATCTAACAGTTTCTCCGCATTTAAGATCACCGGCACTGCAACTGCAAGAATAACCGGTATGATCGCTATATTTGCCATTAATACAGATGAAAAATATTCATTGGCTTCTTTCTTCTTGCCCTGATGATACTCAATCGTAATAAATCTTCCCGCTACTGAGTTCAGCGCTACCGTGAGAATTGTAATATAGTTAATTACATTATTTCCAAGACTCACAAAACCATATGCCTCTTCCCCTACCGTATCTGTCAAATACGGTGTAAAGAAAAACGCTATGCCAAGTCCTACAATAAATGTCACAAAGCTTGCAATTGTATTTATAATGAGTGCCTTATCTTTCCCCAATTCTTTCATATTCAAAAACCTCTATATAATCTTCATAAAATTTCTTTTTCGGAAATTCTTTTGCCCGCTCCAAAGATAACTCACTCATCTCTTTCCGCTTTTCTTTGTCATCTGCCAACTGTGTGATTGCAGCTTCCAGATTCGGAATAATATTATCTCTATCTATCCATACAGCCACATTAGATGGTGCATACTCGATCATTCCACCGGACTTCGTAATAATAAGGGGCAGTCCGGAAAGCATTCCCTCAATAGCAATCAGACCCGCTGCCTCTTCCCACAGAGATGGAATAACCTGGATATCTGCCGACTGATAGTACCGATATAATTTCTGATTCTCAATATATCCGGTAAACTTCACACGCTCTCCGGCTTTCTCCACCAGTTTCTGTACTTCCTGCACATAAGGTGTCACCACATTACCGCCAAACCCAGCACTTCCTATCATGAGAAGTTTTATATCCGGCCGCTTTAAATTAATAACTGCCTGAAGTAACTCTCTCACACCTTTTACCTCTATAATTCTTCCACAGAAAAGCAGGATAGTATCCTCCCTCTTAAATCCAAATTCTCCCCGGATTCTTTCCCGCTCTTCCGGCGTGATCCTTTTCTTAAATTTATCCTCATTCACACAATTATATACTGTGTAAGCTTTTACATCTTTATCCTCAGTTGTCCGCATCCACTCTCTTGTTGCAAACTGACTGATTCCAATCACACTTCCGTAAATATGATCAATATATGGCTCGCACAAAAGGTGATGGTGAATATGAAGATATACATTTTCTTTTCCGAATTCCTGTGCAAAACGTTTAAATTCATGATATAATCCACCTTCTGCAACAATTGCATCCGGTCTATATTCTTTCAGATAACGAAATACTCTGCGATAATAAGCAATATCAATCCATGTCTTGTTCTTAATAATCCGATTACTGTAACGTATCACACGATTGATCAGACGATCTGCCAATGTTGTCTTTGGAAGATATATAATTTTCGAATACTTATACTTCTCTGCAATCGCCCTCGCCTGCTCATTGTCCGCACAAAATACTATAAACTGTACCCGGTGTTCTATTTCGTTTTGTTCTACAAGTATGGTCAACAGTTCTTCAATTGCCCCACCCCTGACAGCTGGTACCGGACCTGCTTACGGCAATACTAATGCTATTTTTTTCACTCATTTATCCTCTCATACGTCGTGATAATGTCCACAAATAGAGATCTGGTATATATACTTTCAGCCATCCTGAAATCTTCCGATGCCTGTCTTTTGTCTGCAAAAGTGCATTCTTATGTTCTCTTGCAAATTTTTTGCAATATTTGAATTCAGCTTTGTACTGTTTTTTCTTCTTTGGAGACAATGCAGCATATTTTTCAAATACCCTGCTTACACTGCACCCTATCAGATTAATATCTGCAAATTCCGGTGAGATTTTCGTTAATTTCTCATAACACAGTTCTTCCACTCTCATAGCTTCCAGATATTTATCCTGAAATTCCTGCTTCATCGCACTTCCAGCATAAATCATATAATGATAAAATGGATATTGAATCAATGAAGCTCTCTCAAATTTTTTGGAGCAGACCACATTCGTGTTAAACAATAAGTCCTCTGCCACTTTATATTCTTCAAACTGAATATTTTCAATTAAATCTTTGCGATATAACTTACACACCGGTCCCCACACAGTAAGCAGTGCAAGACCACTCTCTGTTTTGTTTTTTCCATGAATAATTGTACGTTCAGTTATAGTGCAGTTATCCTTTTCTTCCAGTTGATTTTCTTCCCGAAGCAGGCAGCATGCTACATCTGCATGATCTGCCTCAGCTAACCGATACAGACTTTCCAGCATATCTGCTTCAACCCAGTCATCTGCATCCAGAAACATCACATATTTTCCTGTTGCCAATTGTATTCCTTTATTTCTTGTCCTTGCAACACCTTGATTTTCCTGCTCATAAACCTGAATTCTGTTATCCTGTCGTGCCCATTTATGACAAACTGCAAGACTGTCATCTGTAGAACCGTCATCTATCAACAAAATTTGAAGATTTGTATAAGTTTGTCCACAAATACTCTCCAGTGTATGGGGCAGATATTTTTCAACATTGTATACAGGCACAACAATTGTTATTAAATCATTCATATATTTTCCTCATCTGTCCGATCTTCTACACTCTTTCTCTTTGTAAAATGAATATCACCACTGCCATATCCATGAAGTACTACTCCAATCCAGTGTAAGAAAATGGAAAAAGCAAAAGCCAGAATACAAGTTGCAATTCCAAAAATCATATTATTAATCGTACCACCATCAAATAACAATTTGGTATATGGAACAGATAAAATACAAAGTGCCAATACATTTCTTTTCTTTAAGAAATATGTAAGACTTCCTTCTGCAATTGCAAATGGAATCAACATATTTATCACCGCACCAACTACTCCGAAATTTGCATAGCCTTCTGCAATAAGTCCAGGCTGTGCATAAGATGCTGAAATATATTTTGCCGAAAGAAGCGGCAGACTCACATATTCGAATCCGAAATATCCCGCAAAACTCTTCACGTAAGTAATTCCATGGAAAAAACCGTGTACTTTCACATGCTGGATAATATTACCTCCAAGCTCCGTCCAGACACCAAATAGCCTGTAAACCTGTCTTACACATGAATCATAAATACTTTTGAAATTTGTAATCTCGCTTAATATATTATAGCTTCTGTCATAATAGAGATTTAACTTTACCAATTCAGATACCATTCCATATGCCATAACAACGAAAATCCCGAAAATCAATAACGGAACTACTTTTTTTCCTTTTTTATAATTATCATTCACTGCCACAAAGAGAAAGAAGATTAATAACAGCGGCATGATATATTGAATAAAAAGGAATCCCTTGGTTTTTAC
>OLJA01001206.1_pt1 | contig 13873 bp, 10 predicted proteins | sample 1601401 | NCBI WGS metagenome assembly OLJA01 (sample SAMN01915217, study PRJEB22387) | human gut metagenome | isolation source: stool | host: Homo sapiens | place: USA | reverse complement strand
CGTGGGATTTTGGTGCGCTCGAGGGAACTCGAATCCCTGGCCCTCTGATTAAAAGAGCCCCTCAGGCTGGGCACTTTGATTTTGAAACTTTCGAGTTTTCGTTATTTTTGTGAAAAGCATCGTGATTTTCTGCCCGGCAATTTCTGCACCCTTTGTCGTATTTTGCAAGTCAGAGTGCCCATTGCATCCCTTGAAACCGTGCAAAAACAGTGCAGAAACCGTGCACTTATTCTGGGACAAATGAAAAATGATGATTTTTGATCCATGACTTGGTGGCGATTTGAGTGACCACAAAGGTAAATTTGATACACGGAAAGAAGAATGCCCACTCGTCTGAGGAGTTCTCAGGGGAGTGGGCATTTCTGTATAATGGCATTTTGTATATGTCACTTGCCACTTTTAGCATGGAGGTTGCCATTTGGGGAATGAAGTTTCCACTTTTTATATGGCAAGTTTCTGCGCTTTCCGCATTGCTTTTCACATTTTCCGTACAACTCCGTGGTGCTGTCCGCGGTCTCTGGCGGCTGCTTTTCTCCACAAAGCATGACCTTGGCAGAGAAAACGCCATTCTGATGGGTAAATGTGCTTGCACCGCCGGTCTTTTCTGCAATATGCTGGACAGACTGGATGCCGATCCCGTTTTCCTTTCGCTTGGACGAGCGGAAGAGCCCGCTTTTTTCGTTGACTTCACCGTCAAATGCGTTTTCCACTTCGACCAAAAGAAGCCGCTCGGCATGGACATACGCGGTGATCGCGATCTTGCGCCGGGCGGGTGCGGTGCGCAGGCTGGCTTCGAATGCGTTTTCCAGAAGATTAGACAGCACCAGACACAGATCGATCTCGTCCACAGGAAGCACCTGTGGTAAGTCGAGTTTGGCACAAAAGGGAACACCCTCACGCTTTGCAAGGGCACAATAATAGCCGACAACACTGTCCGCTGCACGGTTTTCGCAGAAATTCATATCCAGATCCGGGATCCGGGAGACCGTTTTTGCAAGGTAAGCCTTCAGGTTATCCAGATCTCCTGCCTCGGCCAGTGCGGAGATCTGATTCAGCTGGTGGCGCATATCGTGCCGCGCCTGCCGGGCTTCTTCAATGGCGGCTTTCAGGCTTTCATAGCGCTGCTGCTGCATGGAAAGAAACTGATTTTCCTGCTGCAACCTTGCATTCCGGTTAAGGCTGTTTGCCATCAGCAGAAAGATTGCATTGAACATGAACATCAAAAACAAAAGCGCGATGCTCATAACGATGTAGACCTGCAAGACCCGGCCTGTCTGAAGTGTTATCTGGTAGCGCGGGACCATAAAAAGGTTTAGCAGGATGAACACCATCGGAAGCACCCAGAACACATACCACGTCTGCGCAAAATTGTCATCCTCCACCATTGCGCGCACTGAGTGGGTAGAAGGATAATAGGCTGCAGCAGCGGTCAGCCAGCAGATCACGTTATAAAAAATGCAGGCGCTAAAACAGAACCACGGCTTGTCCGGCGGCAGCTGCAGCCGGATCGTGATCGCCGTACCAACGGCGCGGGACAAGCTATTCAGGCACGCAAATACCGCGCAGACCGCCAGCGCGATGGTCCCGGATTTCCAGAGAGAGAGCCGCAGCGTTTTGAGATACAAGAAAATTGTCACAATCGTTATGAGCAGCAAGGGGAACGCGGTCGAGAGACCGAAATGATAGCAAAACAGCCCGCCGCCAAGGCAAAGCCCGAACAGCAGCGGCACCTCCCATACCGCAAGCTTTGCGGAAGACTGCTTCAGATAGGAGCGCACCGGAAAATACGCGAGCAGCAGGCCGGGAAACACAACGGTAAGCTCCAGGATCGGGCGCAGAACATCCTTCAACCCACACGCCCCCTTTGCAGCAGAAATTCCATAAACGCCTGTCGGGCGGCTTTCAAAAGCTCCTGACTGACATAGACCTGGCTGCCGTCCGTCATACAGAAGGCGGCATCCTGAAAATCGGCAGCATTCTCCATATTGATGATCGTACCGCGGCCACAAACAAAAAAGCGCGGGTCCTTTTTGAGCGGCTCTGTGAACGCCTTGAAACTCTGGCGCATGGCAAGCGTTTTGCCGGCAGTGGTGCGGATATTGATGATGTGGGCGAAATGCTCGGCGGATATGATATCACGATAGCGCAAATGGATGTCGCTGCCATCCACCTTCACCGTCAAAACCGGCTCCGGGCGGGGGAGTTTTGCGAGCATTTCATCCAACAGACCGGACAACTCGGCCTCTGAAAAGGGCTTGACCAAATAATGAAATGCCCGTACCTGAAACCCCTCGAGTGCATGGTCTGTCGAGGTGGTGGTAAAAACCAGAAGACAGTCTGCGTCTGTTTTCCGAAGTTCCTTTGCCGCGTCCATGCCGCTTAAACCATCCATGTAAATATCCAAAAATGCGGCGGTAAAGCGCTGCGCTTCTTCTGCCGCCAGAAAAGCTTCTCCGCTGTCAAATTCTAAAAGCTCTGCTTCTGTACCGCGCTGGCGCAGCTGCCGTGCCAAGCGCTCCTTCAGCAGCGTGCGCTCCGTACCAAGGTCATCGACGATCGCAAATCTCATGCTGTACCAAGAAGCTATTGTTATAGCTTCCAACCTCCTTTATAAACTCTTTCATCCTGATTATAGCACAGTTGCCCGGTTCTGTCGCAGCAGAAAACGGGATTTCGTGACGGAAACCGGGCTTTCGTGCCAAACAGCTTGAAACAGCCGTATCCGCCCGTATACTAGAGACAGAGAACCTCAACAACGGCAGAAGGAAGGAGGGTCGCTGTGTATCGAATCGCCGTGCTGACAAACAGCAGGGCGCAGGAAGCTTTTTGGGCAGAGCAGATCTTGCAGTTCTGCGCCGAGCATTGTTTATTTCCCCAAATGGACTGTTACCACGATCAGGAAAGCTTTTTTGAAGCCGCGCGCTGCGAGCCGCTGACAAATGCCGTGATCGCCCTGCCGGGGGTGGATGGATTGAATGCAGTAGAGCATCTGCACGCGCTTTGTCCCCAAACACGCGTTATCTGGTGCAGCGATCTGAATTTTTCGCTCCATGCCTTCCGGCTGCGTGCAGACTACTTTCTGCTGGAGCCAGTGACCGAAGCCGCTTTGCGGCAGGGTTTTTGCATCTGGCTGGATCAAAAAAATCCGGCAGAGCAGCGCCGACCTGACCGCAACGAACACAACAAGGAGAACGACTTATGAAAAAGAGAAAGATCATCCACTCTGCGTTGAGCTTGTCGCTGACCGCAGCATTGTGCCTTTCCATGGCCGCCTGCGGCGGTACGCAGACGCCCGCAGACAGTGTCGCCGCTTCTCAGCCCTCTGCACCGTCCGCCGTGGTGCAGCCCTCTGCTGCGGAGACGACCTCTGCGGCACTGCCTGTGAAGGCCTTGAACCCCAAGCAGGTGGAGGAAAACCCCTACATGGCCAAGAGCGATGCAAACATTCATCACGACGGCTACAACACAGATTCAACGGATGAGATCCTGCCGCTTGCGATCTATCCCGAGATCAACGTTTCCTATGAGACAACGAATGCAAATGCTTCTCCCGCTATCTATTTTGACAGCTACGGCCATGCCGTTGTGCCGCTGCTGGGCGGCATCGCCATCCGCGACCTGAACGCCGAAGAAACAAAAACGCTCGGCTATTTCTCGCCAAAGAAGCATGACGGCGGCGGTTACGTTATCCAGAGCTCCTATACCTTCATGGACGCGTCCAACCGCATCGTCTGCCCCACGAGCAACAACCATGTGCTGATGCTCCGTGCAACAGATGACAACGGCAATGTGCTGCCCGAATTTGAGAAGGTGCTGGACATTGATATCAAGGCTGCCGCCGAAGCCGCGCTTGGAAAAGAGCTGACGCAGAATCTTTTGTCCGTGGTCTTTGATTATGACGGAAACCTCTGGTTTGCAACGGGCGGCTTCCGCATTTATCCGCAGCGCCAGCAGCAGGGCGTCATCGGCTATATTGCCCGTTCTGCCATTGATGCGATCCTGAATGGCGAGCAGACAGACCTTTCAAAGGCTGTCTTTGTCTACGAGCTGACCCCCGGCGAGGGTGCCGAGAACGGCATCGCCGCCTCCAAGGACGGTGCGGTGATCCTCACCAACCAGAACTGCTATCTTCTGCGTGCAGAAGAAGGCGTAGACGTTGTGTGGTGCACGCCCTATGAGAGCGCGGGTGCAAAGGTGAGCGGCGAAGGCGATAAGACCACCGGCGGCGGTCTTGCATGGGGCGGCGGCTGCTCTCCCACACTGACACCGAACCTTGTGCTGTTCACCGACAATCAGGATATCGTAAACCTTCTTGCGCTCGATATGAAGACCGGCGAGGTCGTGGCAAGCGCCCCGGTGCTGGATGACCTGCCCGAGGGCTATCAGGTAGCCGTTGAGAACTCTGCCATCGTCTATGACGACGGCAATGGCACCGTCAGCACCATCGTCTGCAACTGGTTTGGCGCGGGCAATGCAGGTCTGGCGGACCCCAACAACGACTCCTCCATCCAGAGCTACGCCAATATTTACGACCAGAACTGGCTCATGAAGGGCAACGTTATGATCGCCCCCGGCATCGAGCGCATGGACACCGTAAAGACCGCAAACGGCTACGAGATGAAGAGCATCTGGAGCCGGAACGACCTGAGCGACACTTCCATCCTGAAGCTTTCCACCGCAACGGGCTATATCTACGGCTATGTGCAGGATGTGACCACCGGGATGTGGCAGTACATCATTCTGGATTTTGAAACTGGCGAGACTGTTTTCACGATGGATGTTTCCAACAAGTACGGCTATAACAACATGGCCATTGGAATGTATGCCGGCAACAGCGGCAATGCGCTCTACTGCCCGACAGGCTATCTGGAACTGCTTCGTCTGCAGGACCGGTTTGTTTATCTGCCCGAAATGCCCTACCGCAAGGTCGATCTTGATCAGGCAGCAAGAAATGTCCTCTCGCAGGAACAGTTTGCGCAGGACGGCGGCGAAGGCACCGTTGCAAGCTGGCGCAACACTGTGACCGTCCGCAACGTACATCCCAACACCACGGTAGCTTTCCGCATGAATAACCTGTCCGGCAGCACCTCCGGTCTGACCCTCTACGCCTATGGCGTGGACGGCAAGCTAGCAAAGGTCGATCCTGCACTGTGGTCGATCACAGACGAGGACGGCAAGGCTGTAACGGAACTTACCGCCGGTACGCTCTATGAGCTGCGCGTGACCGTCGCCGATGGCGGCGCTCTTGACCTGAGCGAGACGGAAAAGGAGATCAGGCTCTCCGTTGTACTCGGAAAATAAACATAAAACGCCCGCCCACCGTGTCCAAATCTCCACGGTGAGCGGGCGTTCCGCTTCCTTTTGAAGGCAGACCGCAAAGCCTATCAAGATCAAAAGCAGGTTCAAAAGCTGGGAAACCAGCGTGGCGATGGCAGCACCGGTAACGCCCATAGCGGGGGCACCCAGCTTTCCGAAGATGAGCAGATAGTTCAGCCCGATGTTCGCCGCTACCGCGCCAAAACTTGCCCAAAAGGGGACAGCGGCGTGTTCCTTGCAGCGCAGCCATGCGGACAGGACGGTGCTGACCGCCATGGGCAGATAAGAGAACGCCACGATGCGGAAGTACCCCGCCCCCACACGGAGGATGGCGTCATCTGCCGTATAAAGTCCCAAGACCTGCGCCGGGAAGCCCCCTGCCGTCAGCAGAAACAGTGCTGCCAACACACCCCCGCAGACAAGGCTTACATCCAAACTGCGCCACGCCTCGGTGTACTCCTCCGCACCCAGAAACTGTGCGATCAGAATACCGGCAACCGTGCCGACTGCGCCGGACATCACGGAGAAAATAAGAGTGAAGTTACTGCACAGTCCCACGGCTGCAATACCGGCTTCGCCCAGCTGCCCAATCATGATCTGATCCACGATAGAAAAGGAGGCTTGCAGCATTCCCTGTAAGGTGACCGGAATGGCGATTTTGCAAAGGGTCCTCATAAAGTCTGACATGGCAGCCTCCTTGTGCTTTCCCGTTCCACCAGCTCCACCGGCAGAACGATGCCGGCATCGCAGGGGGTGCCGTCCCGCAGGGCTTCAAGGCGGCGGATGGCAGTCCTTGCCCGGAGCGCCGCATCCTGATGAATGGTGGTCAGAGCGGGAACGCTTTCCCGGCTTGCCAGTGTATCATCAAAGCCAATGATCTGCACATCCTCCGGGACGCGGATGCCCTGTCCCTGCAAAAATCGCATAAATTCCAGCGCATAGTGGTCGGACACCGCAAATACCGCCGTGATTTTTTCAGAAAAAAGGCGGGGAAGGTTCTCACTGTAAAACGCCATTCTCTCCCTTGCCGCAGCAGGGACCTGCCAGAATAAAGTTTCTCCCGGCGCAAAGGCGCTGCGGAAACCGTCTATCCGCTCCTTGTCCATTATACCGTTTTTTATCAGTACATTCCACTACTTTATGCAGTCACATGGGTGGCATTCTCTTTCACCGAATTGATCGTATCCATCAGTTCACTCCCTGTTTTGCCATCAAACAGGCGGGTAAACAGGATGGGTTGGTCAAAGGGTGGTTTCATCAGCACCGCTTTGCTTTCCACATAACCGTTCTGCTCGATGTAATGAATGACCTTCTGCACGAACGCGATCTGCTTTGCATTCAGCGATTCGTCGTTGATGAACTTGGAAAATGCCTGCATGGCAGCATCGTGGTCCAGCTTTGCCACTTTACGCACCAGCAGACCAAAGGGTGTATCCCGAAACTCCCGTGCATAGTCCTCTTTGCTGCCCAGCTCACAGGTAAAGATATGTTCCAGCTCGGTATAGTCACCCCGGGAAAGCGGAATGTTCTGGGTCAACTTGTGGATGGCCAGCGTATCGCTGCGGTGCTCCATGATGTAGCGGTTCACACGTTCCCGGTACTCGCCGAAATCGTAGCCGGAATCCAGCGCTTTGCCCTCGGTCTGTTCCAGTACCGGGTCGGCAAGGGCCGTGTAGACAGGCTTTTGCCCCTCGCCGCCCTCCACCAGAAACTTGATGAGCTCCCGCAGTTCCTGCCGCATTTCCTCAAAGCGGAGCAGATCATGCGAGGTCAAAAATTCGTCTGTCTGCACCTCCCGGATGAGGGGCAGCTTTGCCTGCACCTGCGGGATGGTAGCTTTCCCTTCCAGCAATTCCGCTGTGCTGCGCAGCTGTTTCTGGGCGCGGCTCAGCCCCGGCAGACCTTCCAGTTCACAGAGCAGCAAGCCATACACAAAGTTATCGAACCGCTTGGCGGCCTCGTCCTTATCGTCCAGCGAGATGAGCGGTGCCACCTCTTTCATCAGCGTCCCCTTGTCCGTTTCGGTCAGGCTGACAAAGGCTTCCGGCTTTTGATAGTGTTCCACGGCCTGTCGGTGCAGCCGCACGGATACCAGCTCCGGGTTCAGCGCTCCCACTTCGGCACGGCAGGTTTCTGTTAAAATTTTACGCCAGTTCTGGTATTTTTCGTCCCCATAGGCTCCATCCTGCAGCGCGGCGGCGATCCGCACCTGCTTGCAGAAAATGCTCTCGGACAGGCTTTTGGTGTCCGCGCTCTCGTAGCCGTTGGGTTTCTGACGGAAAAATTCAAAGTTGCCGCAGTAGTCGAAGATCAGAAAACGCCGTTTGCCCGTATATTCGCCGTCGATGGCATCCACGCAGGCAAGGGATGGGCAGAGCCGCGTACCACGGCCGATCATCTGCCAGAACTTCGTTTTGCTGCGCACTTTTTTGAAGAACACCAGATTCACGCACTCCGGCACATCGATGCCCGTGTCCATCATATCCACCGAGACCGCAATAAACGGCGGCTTGTCCGGCTGTTTGAAGTCGTCAATGATGGACTGTGCATAGGCGTCGTCGCAGACCACCCGCTGGATGAATCCCGGGTACTGGGTCTCCAGCTGCGGGTAGAGCTTGCCAAAGCGTTCCCGGATAAACTCCGCGTGGCGCTTGTTCTGGGCAAAGATGATGGTCTTGCCGATGCGGTCGCCGCCCGCCGTCTGGATGCCCCGTTCCATCAGGTCTTGCAGCACCGTGTCCACGGTGTTGGCGTTGAAGATGAACTTATTCAGCTTTTCGGATGGGATAAACGTGGGCAGGGTGTCGTCCTCGGCAAAATCGTCCTCGTAGCGGGCCTTATCCTCCGGTGAAAGCTGGTCGTAGTGGATGCCCTCTTCTGTGAATTTCGTCTTGACCTCGTAGTTGTAGTAAGGCACCAGCACATGGTCGGTGTAGACCGCCGTGTCGTAATCGTAGGCGTAGGTGGGGATGCCGTGCTCCATCTCGAAAAAGTCGTAGGTGTTGCGGTCCACATCGGTTTTCGGGGTGGCGGTCAGACCCACCAGAATCGCATCGAAATAATCAAAAATGGCGCGGTATTTCTTGAAAATGCTGCGGTGGCTCTCGTCCACGATGATAAGGTCAAAGTGGGCGGGCGAAAACAGCGGCACGCCGTCCTTGGTCTTGGCGTTGTCGATGGCGTTGAGCATGGTGGGATAGGTGGAAAACACGATGCGCGCGGCCTTATCGTCCTTGGAGGAGCAGAGGTTGCAAAGCGACTGGTCGGGCAGATACTTCTTAAAGTCGTCCTTTGCCTGCTTGACCAGCGCAGTGCGGTCCGCCAGAAAGAGCACGTTGGTCACATGACCGCCCCGGCTCAGCACATCGGTCAGGCTGGATGCGGTGCGGGTCTTGCCTGTGCCCGTTGCCATGACCAGCAGATTGCGCCGGAAGCCCTGCGTAATATGGGCGCAGACTGCCCGGATGGCGTTTTTCTGATAGTAGCGGTCGGTGATTTTATCGTCAATTTCGATGGTGTCCAGCGGTTTTTTCTCGGTGCGGCGGTTCATCAGCTTCTGCAAGTCGTCCTTGCAGAACACCCCGCTCACGGCACGCTGCGGGCCGCTCTGCTCATCCCAGAAATAGGTGTTGTAGCCGTTGGTGGTAAACAGCATCGGACGGCGGCCAAACTTCTGCTCCAGACAGTCTGCATAAAGCTGAGCCTGCTTGCGCCCGATGTTGGGGTCTTTGGTGCTGCGCTTGGCTTCAATGACCGCCAGCGGCAAGCCGTCCTTGCCCATCAGCACATAGTCCGCATAGCCCTTCTGCCCCAGCACGCCGTTCATGTTGTCCACTTCGTACTCGGTGCGCACATCGGCGTCCGGCCCGGTGAATTTCCAGCCCATGGCCTTGAGGTCGATGTCGATGATCTTCTGCCGCGTCTCGGCCTCGGTCAGGTCGGCGGCGGTGAAACTGCGGCTCTGCTGGTTCTGCTGTTTGCTGGCCGTGTACGCCGCCGAAAGGCTCTCCACCTGCTTGCGCAAGGCTTCCAGTTCGGCATCCTTCTGGGACAGCAGGCTTTCCTGCTCCCGGATCTTCTTTTCGTCCAGCGCTACCTTTTCGCCGGGGATGGCTGTTTCATCAAAGGAGCGCTCCACATAGTCCGTGCCGTAGCAGTAATCCACCCACTGGATGAAATCGAACAGCCCCCGCAGGCTGAACACTGCATCCGCCGCCGACACACTATGCCCCGTATGTACCGCCAGATTGCCCGCCTTCACGATGCTGGGCAGCACGCTCCACACATTGCGGTCCACCGCGAACCGGAAACTCGGCTCGTGCAGCAGGGATTGCAGGTTGTCCTTATAGGGCATCGTGATGGTTTTGTCTGCCGCATACACCCACTTCACCGCCAGCTCCAACGCCTTCCGGCACCCCACCGCGCACATCGCCGGGGAGGTGGAGAACACTTTCTCGGCCTCGATGGCAGCAGATGCGAAGAGGGAGTATTCGGGGCGGGTGGAGAGATAGGAGAAGTTGGACATGGGGAGGGCTCCTTTCGATTAATTTATCTTCTTTGTGCAACTAGCTGTGTCATGACAAATTCACCATATTTTGTAAGAGACCAATACGTCTGATCAGAGTGCTTTTTCTCACTTAGCTGGATATATCCTAGAGCTTTAAATTGAACGCAGATCATCCCAAAAGAAGAATCAGTTATATTATCCACCGAAACATCTGAATATTCTGAAGTGACATTATTAGGCTTTTTTCTTGCCAAATTCTCAAAAACGCCTCGCATATCAGATTCGCTTGCTTCATTTATTAAAATCGGAGAAACCTCTGCAAATAACTCATTCCATGTTACATCTATTTCTCCCACAATATCTATGTAGCTACCTCTATACGTTCTAGCACTATAATCAAATCCTAGCGTTACCAAATCATCGCCCTGTTTAAGCATTGCTGTCCCTTCCGGGGCTTCCACACTGATTTTTTCTATTTTCTTTCTCAAGGCCTCGTTTTCTTTTTGAAGCCGTGCAATCTCTTTTACGGATTTTTCGTCGACTGCACTGCCTGCTTTTACCCATCCTTCTGCTGGGAAATTTTTCATTAGTTTTACCATGCTTCGAGACACGACAGAACCAAGTTCGGCCGGTGTTTCCCAGAACTTGACCAATTTCTTTTCTGCAAGATTTTTAAATTCTTCTAGTTTCTTTTTTCCCTCGTCAGTCTGCTCGCTTTTTCCAGTTGGTATGGATGCTGGATTTTTATGTATAAATGAAATGATGGGCTTCCCTGTTTTAAGAGCATATTCAAATTCCATTTGAGTGTAGCTAATCCCATCAGGACCAACACTTCCATACCGACCACCGATAATTAAAATATAGTAATCACAATCATCAATGACGCGCTTAATAAGAGACCATTGATCTTCGCTGGATGCCGGAAAGAGTTCCATACCTGCTGGAATACAATCAAGTTCCAAAAGAGCTTGCATCACTTCTTTGCGCTCATCTTGTAGGTCATCATAAGTCGAACTAACAAAGACCTGATATCTTTTATCAGTGGTAATCATCTTTTTTCTCCGTTCCTGATAATTTTATGCCCATCCCAATTCTGCCGCAATTATTCCCAAGCACACACAAAATGCCTGTTGCTGATGTTCCGCATCCAATTTATTCACAGCTTCACACAAATCATGGGTTGCCTTCATAGCCTTTACAACTTCTGCGCTCTGGTTCTGCTGATACTGCCACATTGTCTGCGGCGGTATCGATTGATAAAAGTCCTGATTTACATAGGATGGATTAAACATCTGATTATAGAACTGGTTCATCGTATGTGCTCCTTTCGTATTGTTGAAATACCATGGTTTTCTTCATTGTAACATACTCCTTATGGCATTTCAACGTTTTATACAGGATGCCAATTTTGACGTACGATTTAGAGTTTTTGTCTGAATTGTGGTTTCCTCTGGGGAACTCCTTCCGTCACGGCTATCGCCGTGCCACCTTCCTCAAAGAGGAAGGCTTTTCTTCGTGCCGGAAACTTTCCCTCTTTGCCAAAAGGCTCCCTCCGTGAGGGGGCTGTCGCCGCTAGGCGACTGGGGGAGTTCCCCAAAATACTTCTGTATTGGGTCATTTCTGTCAATTACGGTCTTTCAAGGGCCATCGTGCGAACTATTCAGTATAATCTGTCACTCCATAGGAAAATCTTTCAGCCCATACTCGGTACACTTCATTTGCCGCATTTCAATATTGTGATTTTTGCATAGTTCTTTTATAGTTGCCTTTTGCGCTTCTGGAATCTTCGCTCCGAAATATATTTTAGACGGTTTCTCGAACCAGTGCAACATTCCTTGACCTGCCAATTTCCCCTCGGCATCTTCTTGCTTTACCATTTCTAAACCGAGATTTATAATCAGACGCCATTCTTTTTCATATGCCCAGTCATCCAGCTTGCTCATGGCAAAGTAATCATATAACGTAAATGACGGCTGTTTATGTTCTGCCATTCGCTCTTCCATAAGTGCTATTGCATTTGGAAGGCTTGGAGCATACTTCACCGGAAAGAGACGATTCTTTATATATGGATCTACTATTTTTGAAATGTCGTATTCAAAGCAAATTCCTTTATGCTCATTGGCGTAATGGCTCCACATCGGAAGGTTCGTCAGCTTTTCTGAAAAGCTCGCAACACGCAAGGCGGTTTGAAGAGTATAATTAAAGTATTGGTTTAATTCTATAAGTTGTTTTTCCGCCGTACTACGAATAGCATCTCTGGTAGCTTTCTTTTCACCATCAGAGCAATCTGTCATTTTTAAAAAATGTTCAACAAGTTGTTCAAACCAGTTCTCTTTTGAAAACACTTCTTCAGGTAATTCTTTTCCCCAAATTTTTTCAAACGCCTTTTTGTACGCTATCGAATCAAAATAATCACTTAAACTTGAGCTCAACATCAATGAACTTGAATCGAATGGGTCATTTAGGCCTCCAATAAATGGAATATATATCAGACCCAGAATTTCATCTCGAACAAAATTCATGTTATTTCCAGGTCTGAATCGATAAAGTTTTTGTGGCAGATTTTTCTCCTTAAGTTCCAATGCTTGTCTATGATCTTCCACTTCGCCAGATAAATATAGTCTTAAAAACTCATCTTTCCAATCCATGAAAATTCTCCTCACCCAAAATATTCCTGCATCAGTGCCTTTTTCATCAGTTCCAGCTTTTCAAGGCTCTGCTGCACGGTCTGCTTCTGCTTGTCTACACGCTCCACAAAGGCGGCAAACTGATTTTGAAGAGAAAGTGGTGGAACGAGAATTTCAAGACTTTTTACATCTTCTTGATTTATACTTGCTTGATTAACAGATTTTTTTGCACGTCGTAGAATTTGCCTATAAATATCTTCGGTACAAAGCACTTCTGTAACATAAACAGCGTTCACTTTTTTCTCATCCATGTGAAATCGCATCATATTAGACTCAAAAACAGTTTTTTCTTTTAGTCCAACAATATGAGCACATTTTCCGAGATACTCTATACTATTCACTCTGTTGATTACAATATCGTTTTCCTTTAGTAAGTATCGGTCGATTTCAGTTTCTGAGCAAATCAATCTTTTAAGTGTATTCCAATTTGTTACTTTTCCGTTATAAAAAGCATCAATTCGTAAAATTGGAATTCCAGTATCATCTTGAACGTAATCCGTCTGGGGCTTATATAACCCATTCTGCGGGAAAACAGTCATAACTGTTTCAAGTGTCGTTGAAGGAAAATTCTTGGTATTGGCTACTGAGTCACCAAACATCTCCACAAACCGCGCCTTTACCAGTTCGTCTAATTTGGAAAGCTGTTGTTTGCGAAGAAAAATCAAATCGTCCACTTTTCTCAAAATTTTGTTTTCGCTTTTTTGGGTATCAATATCTGGCAAGTTTACGACATAATTTTCCAAGAAAGTTTTTGGCACACGTTTTTGACCTGCGCTTCCAGTCATGTTTCTCTCAGCCTCTTTGCGAAAAGCCTTCCATGTGGTCAAATAATACAGCCATTCGCTCGTTATTTTGTCTGTATCAGGACGCAAAACATGAAATTCAGTGCTTCCAAAGCCAATTCCGTTTTTCATATTATGGGCGATTGCACCTTTTCCATTTTCCATACAAGGTGTAATTTTCGCAAATAAAATATCGCCATTTTGAAAATTTGTGAAGCCTTTCTTTACTTCCGAATAATTTTTAATTTCAGATGCATCGTAGTCACTATTATACAACAATTCATTGATCAAGGCCTCAGCCTTAGCTTTCTGATCTTCCAGTACATAAATATCCGTGCCATAAACAGAATACCCCATCGCAATACTCATATATTCCCCAGTTCCCGGCTGTTTGGACATACTTTCAATGCCATTTTGTTTTAAATGATCATGAATCATCTCAGCCTGAATCTGGTCGGTTGCGTTGAATACTTTTGTGATCTTACCCTTCATAGTGTTACCTCCTTATTGTGTGAAATTTCAGTAACTTTATATATTGATGATTGTATTTTAGCATTGTATGATCAGAAAAACAATGGAAA
>OLJA01001199.1_pt1 | contig 13927 bp, 10 predicted proteins | sample 1601401 | NCBI WGS metagenome assembly OLJA01 (sample SAMN01915217, study PRJEB22387) | human gut metagenome | isolation source: stool | host: Homo sapiens | place: USA | reverse complement strand
CACTTTTCCGGGGGTGTTATTTTTATAGTCTACAATTTCATCAGATTTACTTTTTCTGATTTTTCTCTGTACTAAGATATCCCTTTACGATCGCATGGTCCGGAAATCCAGGTTCCACGGATACTCTTCGGCGGTGTTCTTTATCATAGGTTTGAAAATCTTTCCCCCACGGATACGCAATCCGATCGCGCCTTACAAATTCTCTGTCATAATCTCCAAGCTCAACTACAATATCGCGTGTAATCAAATGATCTTCTGCAAATTCATATGCATATCCTCTGTCTGCGTGTTTCTCAAAGATGCTTTGACCGCATGGCGTGTATCTCTCGAATCCACCCTGTGAAAGAATATGGTCAACCACTTGCAGATTCCAGCTTGTCTCCGTCGTCTCCCGCCGCAGGTTATTGCAGTCTGCAATCATAAGCACTGGATTTTTCTTTTTCTTTGCCTTGTTCACAACAATTTTCAGTTCTTCGGCACGCTGGCTGTAATCCACCATTCGAATCCGAAATCCGGCAACGGTAAGAAACTGTCCGTTCTGGTCTTCCAGATCCACCAGCAGGAAATTCGGATGATTGTTTTTCATCGTTGTAACCACCGAATCATCCACTGCATGAAAAGTGTATACGTCCCTCTTCCAGAGAATTCCAACTTCATTTGTTCCATTATTCTGTGTGACTGCGTGCTGATATCCGGCTCTCTCCATCTCAGCCCAGAAATAGCCAATCGTGCTGTGCTGAAACAGTTCTGTTAACACAATAATGTCTGCATTCTGGTCGATCAGTTCATCGATCACAAACTGTGGAATCCCCTTTCCCATACCACTACGCTGATTGATGTTCCATCCAATTACTTTGCTCTTCATTTACTTTTCCTCCATTTGGTTAAAATAATTTTACATAATCCAGAAATACCATCGTCTCCACTGCCGGCGTTCCAGCTGCGAACCGAGCATGCTCTATCCCCTCGGTAAGTAGCAGCCGCTCCCAAAGTTTTGGATAACTCTGGAAATCAAATCTACAGTCGTCCAGAATCACATATTCTTTGATCTCTGGATGTTCTTCCAGGTATGCTGCAATTCCGGCACCTCTTTTGTACATCCTGTCCTGCGTGTGTCCCGATATAATCAGGCCATATCGGGCGAGCTTGGAAACCAGATATCTGTAATCTTCATCTGTGGGTTCTAGTTCCTTCCAGTCAGATGACAGAACGATATCCGCTCCGCCAAACTTGCTGATTGTCTTTGCCAGAACCTCCACGCGCGCATCGTCAATTCCCTGATATCCTTTTGGGGTTTGCTGGACGGTGGTCCTGGTATTCAGGACGCCATCGACATCCAGAAATACTACAAAATTTTTATGTTTTTTGCCCATTTGTGTTCTCCTTTTCCTGCCCTTGCAAAAAAGCAGCCGAATAGATCAAATCTATCCGACTGCTTCTGACAAAATTCCGGGGGTGTTATTTTTATTGTCTTGTATTGTTCTTGTCTTCTTTTTCACACTAGACAGACAGTACACTGGCTGTATTCTGTTGTCTTTGCTTCTATTCTATTTTTCTACTGTCCACAATCATTTTCATGCACCTCTCTTTCCTGTAAGATTTTCAAAATAATACTCCATTGTGCGCTGCGTTAAATAGAAATGGTTGAATTCAGATATTCTTAACACGAACGATCAGAATGCATGCAGGCTCAAATTCGACAAGTTCTTATTTTTCTGAAAAATATTCGACAAAGTTTGATTGTCGTCTTGTAATATTACTTTTCCGGGGGTATTATTTTTATAGATGTTTCTGTAATAAAAAGACTTTGCAACTTTCAAAACTAAAACTGAGCAATGGCATATTCCTCTTATCACTAAGAAGACCTTGCTCACAATACTAATTATGTCAGAACTGATTAGCCATCTTAACTTGGCAGAATGGAGATTAACATGAATATTAAATTTACGGTAGAAGATTATTTTGAGGAATTACAATTAATGGATAAACAATATGCCCAAGAGGAAGCTTTATATCCTTGGGTATATATGTTATTACAAATGATTGAATGCTCAAAAAAAGAAGGACACAATAAGCTTTCCTTAAAATTAATTGCAAGCGCACGCAAGGCAAACTCTATTCCTGGAAGACAGCTCTTAGGCGGTTACAAAAAAGAATCCGACATTGATTTACCTTTTCCAGATATAGCAATTTTAGATAAGCGCTTTGATTCAACTAATGGTTCTGAGGATGATCAACTTAAGTTTCTTTATGGATGCGTCGAATGTAAAAAAAAGGATGAAACATTACCTAATCTTAAATCTGGAACATATAATATCACTAACAATATTTTAAAAATCATCCCAATCAAGCCAACCACTCATTATTATTTCCAGAAAGTTTTAAAAAATATTTGCTCAGACGCAAAGGTCAAGATTAAGGATGAAGAAAAACTTTTGAACGATATTCCTCCTAATACTACAGTCGAACTAATTGATCCCAAAAACGCACTCCCCTCGCTGGTCGACACGAAACAATGGTCTCCTATTTTTACACATAATGCAAAAAATATCAAAATAAATATGGAAGAATATTTAGAAAAAAATTCCACCATTTTTGTTCAAAAAAAAGTTAATCGTTTTTTCATCAAAGAAGCTAAAACTAATTCGGATTATTCTCCTTTTGATGCAGATCTCTCCGAATTATTAGGTGAACTTTTATGGTACGGTAGAGTTCTTTATACAAACGGACTAATATGGACATGTTTTAAAATAACAAAATTGAACTATTCTTCAGCCGATGAATCGAACAATCTAAATCTTATTGAGTTAAGGAAAAAACTATTGCATGACAAAAGTTTTGTTTTTGAAAATTTAGCTTTTGAAATTGATGTCGCTGAAATTGCTGATTTCACTGACAAATACCCTAACTCCGAAGTTGCATCCACCGAATGGAATAAATTAATTGATGCACTTGCCAAGATTGACTGGCGTCAAGATCCAACCGTCACTATTAATTGAAATTACAAAATTCTCAATTGTGGGAGATAATATATGACAAATACCAAGCAAATAATCATAACCCTCAACGCCAAGGCTCTTTTTGATTATTTTCCCAAAAAGCCCACTGAAAACAATCAATGTTTCAAACTGGATTTTTCCGACCCCGTTCACAGCTACGTGGTCACACAGGAAATCACGCGAGAGGATTGTCCTCTTTTTCATCAAATTTATGAAGTTCTGAAGAAAAGACAGGGCTCTTCCTTTCAGGTCACGGAGAAAACTTTATATGATAAATTCCTTATCGTTGATTTTCAGGATATCTTTCTTTCCTTTGACAAATCTTCCGATCCCAAATGGAAACTGAAAGATCAGGAATTTCTTCAGAAAGATGCGCGGGATCTGATCGAGCATGGGTTTGATCTTTATTTTCCAGATTCTGACAAAGCTGTCCATATGTCTGCATTTGATAAGAGTGGAAACATGACCCGCCACAGCAGGATTTCGTTCATTGATGAAACTCTTTACGATGAATTAAATCTCCGCCTCAATTTAGGAATTGATTTTTTCGGAAATAAAATCAAAATAACAGAAAGTAAATATTATGCCTACCGGGGATTGTATCTGTCTTCTTCCAAAAGAATTGATTCTGAAGAATTACGTCTTACTCCTGAGACATTTGTAGTTGTGCAGGACGAACGGATAGCCTCCGGTAAACGTGAAAACAAACCAGCGACTGGATATAATTATCAGCGGAATGTCCCCTTATTAACAGCAGAAAAAACAACGAATTCAGATGAAACAATAGATTACCAATTTTTAAAACCGAAAACGGAAGAGTTTTTCTATGTAGATACTCCTTTCGATGGTTCTGGCTTTATCACTCCAACCTATTCATGTTATGTCAATACTTCTCTTGGAACATCCGACGCAACCTCTTTTCAAATAAGGCTCCCCTTTATAAAAGGAATGCTTCATGAGGTTGATGTTCACGCATTTTTAAGGGAACATAACAGCGATAACGATTCACACACAAACTTGTATACTGATGCCTTTGGATTTAAACGTGACCTGTATAAAGCCCATGTTTTTGTTACCAAAAGTATGTTTAAAGCATATAGCTGGTTAAAGCAGTATTGTGAAGCTGCAAAAAAAGAGGGTAAAACCATTGATCCGATGGAATTTTATTGCAATGCATTAAAAAAATACGACCATGCATTATATATTTCGGGTACTAATTTACCTTATGGACAGTCAAAATATACGCATTTAAGCTATCAGATGATTAATACCCTTGATTTTTCTGAAACACAATTTGAGCATATTTTAAACAGCCATTGCTCCTTTATTAAAAATCCCATTAATTATTTAAAAAGTTGTGATGGCCTGCTGGATACTGAAAACATGGTCAGTGACGATGAGGCAAACGACACGGATGAATTAGAAAATATTTTTACTGACACTGAATCGCCGGTATGGAAAAAGGCTCTCTTTAAGAATCCTGCTCTTGCAAATGATATCTATATAAAATCGCAATTGCAGAACATTCAAAAAGGGCTTTTAACAAAACTGGTGAGCGGAAAACTGCTTGTAGAAGGCCAAACACGGTATTTGTGCCGGGATCTGCTGCCATTGCTTGTAAGCCTGCTGGAAAAAGAGACCGATATGGGCGGCTTTTTCACATACTATTTATTTGATCGGTTCTATCTTCCTATGACTTCAAATCAACAGTTAGACAAAAAATGGGATTATCTTTCCTATTATGCCTTTTTCAGAAGCCCACATCTTTCAAGAAATGAACAGTTTATTATGCGGCGTTTTACAAATACCGATGAAGCGCATTACACAAAAATAGGACATGTAAATTATAATTCCTTTAAAAAGCATCTTAAAGTTTATCAAAAATATTTCGGTAAATTAACTGGTATTGTTATGGTTCCACGAGGTTCCGTTGCTCCTTTATGTTTAGGCGGCGCTGATTTTGACGGCGATTTGGTTAACGTTATATTTGATCAGGATGTTGTAAACGCAGTTGCATCTGGATGCTACGATACAGAAACGTATCCATACCGTATTCTTCCCATTATCACAATTCCTGCTTTGGATTCTCCTGCTGTTGAATTAAAGGCACATGTTCCATTCGAACATATCAAAAATACCTTTTCCAACCGGATCGGACTGATTTCCAATGCATCCATTTCCATTGGGCAGACCGAGTATGGCAAGCCGTTAAATTCATCATCAAATACCACGAACCAGGTACTTGTGACAAAGCCAAATGCTTCATCAGCTCCTGTTCCTCCTTCTTGTGAACATTGTACCTTATTGACAGGTTTGGAAATTGATGCAGCCAAAAATGGAAAGCATCCTAATTTAGATCCCATTCTAAAGGAGCAAACGCATCAGAATTCCTATCTGACGTTTTTGAAAAAATGGAAACAGTTGCGCTCAGAAGAAAATTATTATTTCAGCAATTTGACTGTCAAAAACAGTAAATCTTCCAACGAAGAGAAGTTCACGATTTCCGCAAAGGATTGTCGGACAAATGCAACTTTTTCTGTTCCAGATTATGGAACCTGTATTAACAAATTGCCTGGCCGTTTTAGAGATGAATTGGAAAAATACAAAGCGAAAGAAAAAGTCCGCGATAATACCTTAAAGTTGTTCCTTGCGCCGAAAAAAACATCTGCTAAAAATAGTGCAGCGATCAAAATTTTTGAAACGCAATGCCGTGAGATTTTATCCACGCATTTCTTTTACATCCATTCTCTTCTTCCTATTATAAGAGAAGAAAAAAAAGAGGTTTTCTATGCACCGGAAAATCTTCTGAGAAATTTGTTTCAAATTTATGATGAAGAAACTGCGATTCAGCTTCAAAGAATTACGGTTCCAGCCTTAAAAAGTAAAATACAAGAGCATATTACGGAAAGCAATTCCATTCAGGACATGCGCACACGTCTTCTTCAGGAGCAATGGCTTCTTCAGCCTTCTGATCATCGTGGAAAGGCATTGGAGTACATCATTGGAAATGGATTCAAAGAAGCTTCCCTTGATGAAACGGAGCGAGAACTGCTGTTTCATTTTTATCAGCAGGGATACAAAACGTTATGGTTAATCCTTTCCTGTATAAAGGTGCCAACACAGGATGCCCCTTTTGATGTTCTAAAAGAAAAAGCGATAAAACAAATGGAAAAGTCAGAAGAGAAAAGAAAGGCAAAAAAGGCTCCCAAGGAAGAGCTTCCGCCCATCTCTTCCTATGTGGCTTCAAATTCGGACTTCATCAGACACCTGGACAACGCTGCCCGTGATTTTTACGTAAATAATGATGCAAATGCACAACGCAAGATCTACCGTATTTGTCTCCGCGAACTGGAAGAACTGATTGACCATTCATCTGTCGATATGGGACAGCTTATTACCACACTGCATAAGCTCACAAGAACAAGCTCTGAAAACCGGAATTTTTTCTGGGATGCATTTGTGTGGGAAGATATCGATTCTCATTTGAAAGGAAGTGATACTACATGTTGAATGAAAAAGCGGAATTCGAAGCATATATAACAAATCCCGAATCAAGCTCGCCAAGAATTCAGCCTAAATTACTTACTGGAAATTTCAGTACGGACTGCGGTTTATATGGAATTGAACAGATTCTGGTTGTACTTGCAAGAGGATATATTTTTGACACTTACCATGAAGATGAAATTTATTCAGATGGGTTTGTTCGCCCTGAACTTTTGAGTGATGCAAAACTCTTTTTACAACGCTGGCTTGGCTTCCATTTTGATCATGCGGATTCTCCGGAAAGTAATCCCACTTCCCGTCGACAAACTTCAAATGGGACAGACTATTTTCGTGAGGCAGACGGATGGTTTAAAAAATATTGGATGGCACATTGTGAGAAAACCGAGAAGGAAAAAGAAAATCTTTGGAAGGAACTGGAGACCAAATGGACCGAAACTTTGTCCGTCAACGATTATCGGGAAAATCAAATAACATTGAATTCCGTAATTGCCCAGGCACTCAATCGTGGGTCATTAAAAGAACAGTATTTGGTCTTTCGGAAAGATCCTTCCGGCGCTCCTGTGAAAAATAAAAAAGAACGTTTTTCTTATTTATACAGTCTGAAGGCTGGCAATGATGGTAAAATACACACGCTGTACGAAAAAACACGTGAACGCTTACTCAAAAATATAGCCGCGTATCTCTTAAGTCAAAAATACCATCCCAAAGGTCAAACATTTATACAGCTCCATAGAGAGCAGCTTCTCAACTGGTATGGTATTGATGACGCAAAAGGCGAGCGAAGCACCTGGTATTTCCCACGCTGCGTATGGGGGCTTGAAACGAAGGAGCAAATTATGGAAGCTTATAGCCGAGAAAATCAATGGAATTTTATCAAATTTTCTGTCAACCAGGCATTTCTCTCCTATTTTGACTTTCACCTGATTGATCCATCACAGGCTTGTGATGTTGATACGTCTAAATATTGGATTCTCCAGGATATGGGGCATGGGAGCAAGAGTTTGAGATGCTTAGATGAATAATCGAGAAGGTGGCGGTATTTGCCCGCCACCTTCTCTAATCTAATCGTGGCATATTTCTCTACATTCATTAAGAGATGCCTTCAATTAAATTCTAACTGTAAATGAGCAAATACCGAAAAACTGAAAGTGCACAAAATCTGTAGCTGATCGTACACTTTTCGCGGACATTAAATTGCTTTATACCTTTTATTGTCCGTATACCGCGGATTCAATTGTGCAGTTTTTCAAATTTGCTCATTTATAGTTCTAATTATTTTTTATCTCTTTAAGTACACCCTGAATTTCTTTATATTCTCCCTCTAAAGTACATCTTTCTTCATAGCACTCTTTTATTTTTTTATTGTTATAGTAGTGACCTAATCTACAAATCCAAACACGATATGCTAAATCCATGTATTCTAAAACCCTTTCGGCCGAATCAATTGCCTTTTTTCCAGATTCTATTATGCTGTTAATCAACCCAAGATCATCCCGAATATTATATATTTTCTCAAAATAAAATTTTGAAACAAGCTTCTCCTGCTCTTTATCATAACATATATCATTCATGTACCGTTTTAATGTTTTCAAATACTCCGGGCTACAGTGTGCTAATAGTAACGAAGTATTTCCTTTGCAATATTCATCTATAGCAAATGCCATAACATCAAAACGATCATTTCCAATACTTTGTTTGGTAAATTGCATATTTCCATTGCTTGGCATTAAAGAAACATTCTCTATTGAATGATGATGCTTTTTTATCATTTCCAGTAACTTGTATATTTTTTCCTTAATAGAATCATCTATACACGCTTCATCTTTCTCTACTATAGTGTTAAAATTCTTAAGCTTTGATTTTTTCCCCTCTGTCGAAAAATTAAAATCAATTTCCCCACCATATTTAATATTTTCAATCGTTTTGTAGTATCGAACATATTTTTTATTATATGCAGATTCTAAAGAACTCTTCTCTATATTTAAAAATATATTATCATATATTTTATCATAAAAACTCCACATATCCTTGCTGGAATCGTATTCTTCCGGTATGTCCTCAACTTTTAATAGTTCATTTTTTTCTTTATGAAACCATATTTTTAAACTTATACCATTGTCTTTCGCATCTCTTACAGTACTGTATTCGGATACTTCAGCTTTTCGTTTTAAGCTTCTGTACGGTTTTAATATATCATAAACTTCTATATACCGTGCCTCATTACCTTGCGGCGTTTCTCCTATCTGCAGTGGTTGCTCAGCTAACAATTTTAGCATTTTATTGCTTTTGGGGAATATTTCTTCTTTTAAACAATTACTAATCCAGTCCTGCATAATAACCTTTCTACACATTTTTCCATTCACATCACAACCCTAAAAATCATGCACAAATTGCGCCAATCCACATTCTTTCAATTCATTCGCAATCTTCTGCGCTTTCTCCCGTGTAATCTCTTCCTGATACAGATCTCCAACGTACACTTCATATTCAAATCCCTTTTTTGTAAAGAAATCAAACAACTCTTTCTACACTTTCTGCGGATTTTTTCCAGCCTGTTTGATTTTTGCTAAATCTGTATTTATTTTTATTCTGGATCTCTTTTGGCTCATTTGTTTTCCTCTTTTTCTGACTATTTTCCCTACTCTACTGTAAAAGTTTCGTCTTTGAAAAGTTCTGCCCAGGCAACAACTTCATCTGCATCGACACTCATTCCACCTAAGCCAAGATTTGCGTAAAAATACTTCTCATCTTCGTTGTATCCGCCAATGGTCCATTCATATTCATCTTTTGCGCTTCTCCATACCAGAAAACACCATGTGCCATCCTTTGGTAATCCTCTTTGCTGCTCCCTTGATTCGGTTAAATGAGGCTGTCTCGATCTGCATAAATACTAAGACCGCTTCTTTATACCACCACAATGTTCCTACTCAAAGTATGCCGCACTTTCCTTTATTCTGCATAATATTCTTCCCCTGTATCCAGACAAATCACCGCCAGTCTTCCATTATTTCCGCCTGCTCCGCAGTCAATCGCAATGTGATTATTTTTCTTAAAGATATATCCGGGTCTGCTGTTTCCAAGAATATTCTGCGTAGGAGTGTGTCCGCTTACCACAGTAATGTTTTTGAAATATGCGATATCAAAATCGGTTCTTTTCCACACAAGTTCCTCCACGGAATACTCCTCAAGCCGCCTTGATTCCGAAAAGTATTCCATCCCTGCGTGAACCAGCCAATATTCCCAATTATTTATGATTTTCTTCCCATACGGACGAAATGCTTCTATATATTCCACTACCTGTCGGCGCTCTTCCTGCGAAAGTTTCAAGAACTCCTGAATTGTGCTGATTCCGCCGTTCAACGTCCATTCTGCAAAGGACTGACGTGCCTGTGATGACAGTTTATGAAGAAATTCCTTCGAAAGTTCCGGTACCAGAAGTTTCAGACAAGGAAGAGCCATGAGCTCATGGTTGCCCATAATGGGAATGATATTAGGGTTTGCCATCATATATTTCAAGGTATTCATGGAATCCGGCCCCCGGTCGACTACGTCACCCAGTACATAGAGTGTATCATCTTTTCCAAGGGGTATCTGCTCCATCAGGTTCCTGAACAGCTCATATTGTCCGTGAATATCACTCATCGCATAAATCATTTACTTTTTTCCATCTCTCTTACAAGATCACAAAGTTCTTCTTCCCAGTCGCTGATTTCCGAATACCAGATACATCCATACACACCTGGAAGTTTCATATTCCTTGAGGAACATACGATAATGTTGGTTTGATTTCCCCGCTCCTGCAGAATCTGAACTAATTTTTCTCCCGCTTCTGTGTCGCTGATGGCTCCTGACCTCATTGGAAAATGCATATCTGTGATGATCAGATCGAACGGCTCTCCTGCGTTTTCTGCATCTTTCAACATCTTCAGACCATCTTCCACATTAGACACCTGCTCAACCGATGCCACACCACAGCGGTTACCTAATATTTTTCGAATTGCATTTGCCTTATAAACACTGTCCTCGAAGTTCAGAACTTTCATATTCTACAGCCGTCCCTCTCATTTTTGTTGTTTGTGCTTTTCATACGCTCGTATCTTCTGTTCGCTTTTGTGTTCTTTCAGAACACCGTTTAGATTCTATTTTCTACCTCCAAGCACCTGATTGAATGTATCATAATTCAACGTATCATTTCTGCCGCAGAACACCGCATATTCTATCATTTCAAAATAGGATGCGTATTTTTCCTGTGCACTCCGAAATGCACGTGCTACAATTCTCGGCGGGTTACAGAAAGCGCCACAGCCAAACGCGCCTAAAATCAGAACTTCCGCTCCGTTCGATGCTGCCGCCTGAAAAACACGTTCCAGCCTTTGCATCTGAAGTTCGTACAGTGCTTTCTCACTAATCTTAACCGGCGCATTTCCTGCAGACGGGTTCATGGCATTGCTTGGTTTCTTTCGGAGATTCGGGGCTGCGCAGGTAATGATGTCTACCTGATACCAGTCTTTTTCTTCCATTCGTTCCGGCGCAGAGGTGTCGGTCTTAAATACGACGACTCCCGGTGTATACAACAGATCATCATTATAAAGTGGATCGCCTGCTTTCCGATGCGGTTGATAGAACTGATGCCACATCGTTTTTGTATCCAGGCATGGATAAAGTGTGCTGCATCGGCAAAGGCATTCTTCCTGTGCTGTGCTTCCCCGTGTTACACCGCCGCCTGGGTTGGTTGCAGAGGCGAAATTCAGGACGCAAGCCTGCTTCCCGGCTTTTGCATATGCAGAGGCGGCTTCGAAGCTTCTTTTGGATGAAACAATCGTTTTGCAAGGTGATTTTCCAGGTTCTGGAAGCGTAATTGCCTGCGATGGAACATACAGCTTTTGGTTCTGAATCGAAAACTGAACTGCCTGCTGGAGCTTCTGGTTTGCTTTTATCAAATCCATAGAATCTTGAAATATCGCGATATTATTACTTCTTCTGTCCATTGCAATTCTCCTTCCGTATTCCAATCATACAATGCTGTTCTGCTGAAAATTATACACCTTATCCTCCAGCTTCGTCCAGGCTTTTACATAGTCCGCATCGATAAAGCAGCCCCTTGCCTGTCGGAATGCACCTGGCTGCTTGCCGCCTTCCGTGGCATATAATCCTGTATCCCAGCAGCCTGCTGATAAGCTGTTGTCTTTCAGGATCAGTAAGCATACCTCGAAGTCATTTGGATAATCGCCATCCTTTATGTAGTGGAATCCGGTGAATGTAACGCGAATATTCTCTGCCATGTTTGCTGTCTTTTCTTCCATTTTTTTCTCCTCATGATAGGCTTTTTCTTTTGAATATTGCCATTTTATCTCATATCGAACGGAAAATGTTGACAGAAACTTGTCTGTATATAAAATTCAGGGCAATATCTCTGCCCTGAATTTTATAACAAATTGTAACTATTCAGAGCCCCATCTCGATTCCACTTACGCTGCATCTCTTCTTCCATCACACAACACTGTTTTAAATGAAATGCAATTCCATACTGCACCATTTTTTTATAGCCCTCCTGCCACAATATCTGCGTATAATTTTTATCCCGAATCTGCTCCAATGCCTTCCGGCAATCTCTTTCCAGATCTTTTTTCTCATCTGTATACTTCACTTCTATCACAATTCCTGTTTCTGCATCTCCAGTTTCAATTACAATATCGCTGAATCCTTCTCCCGATTCTCGATTGGAAGATACACGCCAGTCATTTTTATAGCTTAAGATTCCAAGCAGAATTCCATGATAGAAATTTTCTTTCAGTGATTTCCGCACAAAGGTATCGCGTACGCTGACCGTCTTCTGCAAATACAAATTCAAAAGGCTTTCCACCTCTGCTGATTTTCCCCCAAGCAGTGCCTGGCAAAACTGTTCTGCCATTTTTCCGTCTTTTTTCACTTCCTGCTGAAACAGTGTAAGAATCCGTTCTGTTATGATATTTCGAATTTCCCGGTTTGGAATTGCAAGGCAATAGCGGCCATCGCTTTCTCTTCCGCGCTGTGTCAGGTATCCAGTCATGAAAAGTGTACTCCACAGATGATCCATGGTCGAATACAGGTCATTGTAGGTAACCATTTCATCGATTTGTTTGATCACTGTTTTTCCATTTATCAGCCATTCCAGTTCTGTTTTTGTGAGCATATCCGGTTCATTGATACTGTCGATAAAATGATGAATCACACTGTTCCCGCTTGTATTCATCCAGTAATTTTCCGGCTCGGCCTCTGGATTATGAATATGATCATTGCAGTAATTCACAACATCCCACGGACAGTACACATCTGCTTTTCCGAATCGGTATCCGTCATACCATTCTTTTACCTCGTCGTATCGGTTATCCATTTCATAGTCATGCAGCATGGTCTTTACTTCTTCATCTGTAAAACCGAAGGTTTCATCAAATTCTGTATTTGTAATCGAATATACTTTGAAATTGTTCAGTCCGGTAAAGATGCTTTCTTTTGCAATGCGCAGGCAGCCCGTCAAAACGGCAAAGGCAAGACTACTGTTTGTCTTTAAAACATTTCCGAACATATTTCGAAGCAGCAATACCATTTCATCATAATATCCATTTTCATGGGCTTTTGCCATCGGAACATCGTATTCGTCAATCAGTACAACCACTTGCTGTTCATAGTGAACTTCCAACAGTTCTGTCAGTTCCTGAAGACTGCTGGTAATGGTGTCTTCTTCCATATTTCTTGTCAGAAGTTCTAAAAAAAGTGCTTTATCAACCCGGCTCAATTTGTCGCTTTCCAGAAGAAATTGAAATCTTCTTGCCTCACGATTGATTGTTTTTATGAGCTGCGCACGGGCTTTTTCATAGGAATCGGCATCAATTCCTTTTAAGCTGATGGAAATAACGGGATATTTTCCCATATATTGTTCACAAATCTCTGTATTCTTAGAAATCTTCAAGCCGTCAAAAAGTGCTGGATCCGTTCCAATTTCAAAGAAATGCTGAATCATACTCATATTCAGGGATTTTCCAAAACGGCGTGGGCGCGTAAAAAGCGTGACCTCACTTCCGTTATTTAAAATCTGTTCTATGAGGGAAGTTTTATCTACATAATAGTAATTTCCATTGCGAATCTTTTTAAAGTTGTCAATCCCGGTCGGGAGTTTTGGATTTCTCATCTTGAAACCTTCCTTTCCAACTTTTGCGGCTTTTGACACCAGCAGCTGTGCTTATGTTCTGATCTCTATTTTAGCTGGTTTTATTTGCTTTGGCAATGGTTCTTATCGGTTTCTAATCTATCCAATTTTTTATGATCTTATATTGGCTCCTGTCACTAAAAAGAGCTGAATAGGAAAGCAAAATAAAAGCATTAAACTTTTCCTATTTAAATAGTTTAATTAATATTTAATTTAAAATATGAATCCCAAAGCCAAT
>OLJA01001194.1_pt1 | contig 13958 bp, 9 predicted proteins | sample 1601401 | NCBI WGS metagenome assembly OLJA01 (sample SAMN01915217, study PRJEB22387) | human gut metagenome | isolation source: stool | host: Homo sapiens | place: USA | reverse complement strand
CGTTCCTGCGGGAATCTCCTGTCCGGTCGTGTTGGTCACCGTGGCGTTCAGATGGTATCCGGAGGTGTCCGTCAATACGGCCGTGGAAGAGTTGATGGACAACATACCGTCCGTCGACTCCGCCGATGTGGTCGATTCCATGGCCCTTGCCGATGGCGTGGGTGCGTATAACAACATCAACGCCATGGTCAATACCATGGCGAGGATGGATGATGACGCGCGAAGGCCACGCGAAACGTGCCGTTGTGCGGATTGATTCACTATTACGCCTGTCTGTTGAGTTTCCTTGCGTACAACCATGCTATCTTCCGTTCGTTCGGATAGCTCAGCACATCGTCCAAATCAGCAAAATCCACCCAAATGGCGTCTTCGGCCTCATGGTCGGGATCGCCTTCGACGGTCAGCTCGCCGCCGATCTGCCGCAACGCGAAGTGGTGCACCAGCTTGTGCACGCGTTGGCTGGTACCGGTGAACCAATAGTCGATGGTGGCGATGGAATCGACCACCTCGCCCAGAATGCCGGTTTCCTCATGCACTTCGCGCACGGCCGTCTGCTGCGGCGTTTCGCCTTTTTCGATATGTCCCTTCGGCAGGCACCATTCCAAATGCCCGCTGCGTGAATGACGTGCGATGATCGCCACGCGACCCTTGTCGTCGAACACCAGCCCGCCCGCCGAATACTCGCGCACCACCGGCAGCTCCTGCGCGTCAAGCGATGCGAACGTGGTCGGACCATCCGCGGTGCGCCGGCGCGGCATCATCGCCGGCGTAGGCGCGCTCGGCGTGATGATCGTGCGCTGCTGCAATTGCTGTAGTTGTTGCAGCTGCTGCAGCGAAACCGACTGCGATGTGTACAGCAGTTCGTCCGGTTCCAGCGGATTTTGGGCATGGTCGTCCGCAGCATGGGCAAGCATGCGTGCAAGGTCTGCGGGCGTAATCATGATTCCAACCATACTCAATTCTGTGTGCAGGTGGGGTAACGGTATGCTGGTAAACGAAAAACTTGTGGTGCTGAAAGGTATGGCGTGAACTTCGAAGTGTGGCCAGAGGCCATTGAATTAGGACGTATGTTTGCTGCGGAAGGCTACGAACTGGCACTGGTCGGGGGTCCTGTCCGCGACCTGCTGCTGCATCGCAAATCGCATGATTTGGATTTCTGCACATCGGCGCGTCCCGAGCAGTTTGAGCATATTCTGCGCCGTTTTGGGCATGATGGCTTCTGGGATATGGGCCGCAAATTCGGCACGCTCGGCGCGATGCGCAGGCGTGAGGACGGCACCGAGGTGAAAGTGGAGGTGACCACCTACCGTTCCGACACGTACGACCCCGACTCGCGCAAGCCGGAAGTCAATTACGGCGACACGCTGGAAGGCGATCTTTCCCGCCGCGATTTCACCGTCAACGCGATGGCGTTGCGTGTTCCGGAACTCGAATTCGTCGATCCGTTCGGCGGTGCGAACGATTTGGCCAAAGGCGTGCTGCGTACCCCCGTCGATCCGCGGCAGTCGTTCGACGACGATCCGTTGCGCATGATGCGCGCCGTGCGTTTCGTGGCGCAGCTCGGCTTCCGCATCGAGCCGGAAACCGCCGAAGCGCTGTCCGACATGGTCGATCGCATCGAAATCGTCTCCGCCGAACGTGTGCGCGACGAACTGGTCAAGCTGCTGCTGTCCGATCGCCCGCGCGCCGGCATCGAAGCGTTGGTCGATTCCGGTCTTGCCGACATCGTGCTGCCGGAAATTCCCGCGCTGCAGCTGGAAATCGACGAGCACCATCGCCATAAGGACGTGTTCGAACACACCATGATCGTCATCGAACGCGCCGTCGCCCTCGAAACCGGTCCCGACGGTCCGGTGCCGGCCCCGGACCTGACGCTGCGTCTGGCGGCTCTGCTGCACGACATCGGCAAGCCGAAGACCCGTCGTTTCGAAGCGGGCGGCAAGGTGAGCTTCCACCGTCATGACGCCGTCGGCGCGAAGATGACACGCAAGCGTTTGAAGGCACTGCATTTCGACCACCACATGGTCGAGGACGTCAGCGAGCTGGTCAACCTGCATCTGCGCTTCCACGGCTACGTGGAGGAGCCGTGGACGGATTCCGCGGTCCGCCGCTACGTCAAGGACGCTGGCCCGCTGTACGAGCGTCTGAACCGCCTTACGCGCGCCGACACGACCACGCAGAACAAGCGCAAGGCCATGATGTTCTCGGCGGCCATGGACGAGATGGAACAGCGTGTGCGCGACCTGAAAGAAAAGGAAGACTTCGACGCGATCCGTCCTGACCTCAACGGCGACGAGATCATGCAGCTGCTAAGCATCGAACCAGGCCCGATGGTCGGCAAGGCGTACAAGCACATGCTGGAATACCGCCTCGATAACGGTCCGGTGGAGCGTGACGTGGCCGTTGCCGAGCTGGAACGCTGGTACAAGGAGCAGGGCGAATAGCGATTGACATGCGGTGGTTTCGCCGCATGCATGGAACAGTGTGCTTGGAACAGCTCGAATACGAAAACCCGCGTTCCCGATTGGGGGAGCGCGGGTTTTTCATATTGCCTATATCGATTTCGATTGGCGGTCAGCTTTGCGGATTCACCGCATCATGTTCGGGCGCCTTGGGCAGGTCGGTCATCTTGTCCACCGCGACGCAGCCCTGGATGCCGGTGATCGCCTTGCCTGCGGCGGGAACCTTCTTCGTATCCTGCAGATTGTCGAATGTGGCGCCCACGATGACGTCGATCAGCTGGTCCTGACGGTCGTCCATAACCAGCATGGCATCGGTGAAATTGCTTGCCACGGTGTACGCCTGATTCACGCCGTTCTTGCCGAAGACGATCATCGTGCGATCCACCTTCTTAGTGTAGTTGTCCGGCGTCTGGGGGTTGAACTCGCGGTTCTGCAACGCGTCGCTCACCGCCTTGGCGAAGCCGGAGAACTTCGTGCCGTTGAGCACACGCAGCGTGATGTTGCGATTCTCCACATACTTGGCCTTGTTGCCGTCGGCTTCCTTGATGGGGCACGGTGCCTGCTGGCCGTAGTTCGGCTGTACGGCGGCCGACTTGACGTTGCCCAGGCCTCCGACATGGAAAAAGAACAGCAGGGACACCACCATGGCGACCACCATGACGGCTCCGACGATGCTGAACACCGTCTTCTGACGGCGGCGAATGTACTCTTTGCGCGCGGCGCGCTCGTCGTTAGCCTGGGTCATTTACGAATTCCTTTTGAACAAACCAATTGCCATCAACTTTACTGTCATGCGGTGATATGTGTCATGCGGTGATATGCACAATCGGTCGGGCTGGGGCGTTCGTGGCGATGATGCGATCGACGCAACGGCTGTCCTGCCATGCCCGCTGCACGGCGTCCGCCGCATCCTCCGTCGGCACGAACGCGATGACGGACGGGCCGGAACCGGAGACGAACGCCTGGCTGGCTCCCGCACGCAAGGCTTCCTCGATCGCCTGTCCGCTACGCGGATGCAGGGAGACCGCCGCCTTCTGCAGGTGGTTCTCATCGCCATCGCCGGCACCGATCTGATCGAATGTGGCATACACTTCCGGCGTGCGCAGTTCCGCACGGTATGCGCCGACCAGCAGATGGCCGGTAAACCCACGTTCCGTAAGATCGCGTACGATATCGCCATCGTCATCAAGCTGTTCGATGCGTTCGCCGAAACCGGTGCCGCGCGCGTAACCGCCGGTCAGACAGAACGGCATGTCCGCGCCCAGCGTGGCCGCGACTTCCTGCAGGCGTTCGATCGGCCAATCGAGATCCCACAACGTGTTCAATGCCAGAATCGTCGCCGCCGCATCGGCGGAACCGCCGGCCATGCCCGCGCCGACGGGGATGCGCTTGTCGATGTTCAACGCCACGTCCGGCTCATGGCCGCTCGCTTCGGCCATGGCGAACAATGCCAGCACGGCGTGGTTGCGGCGCATATCGCTGCCGGAAGAGGCCAGGTCGCCCAGATACGCGCCCTCGAGATTCAGCGAGAAGCCGCTTCCCGGCGCTTTGCGCGTGGCGGTGACGGTGTCGTATACGCCGACCGCGCAATAGATGGTGTCGAGTTCATGACGGCCGCCCCATTCGGCATGCGACGGGCCCACATGCAGGGTCAGATTCGTTTTCGCCGGGCAGTCCACGCTCACGGCGTTGATGGTGGCCGTTCCGATGGCGGGCGAATCAATGGTGCTCATGACGCGAACACCTCATCCAACGCGCGTGCCAACGCCACGAATTCGTCGATGGTGAGCGTCTCGCCACGACGGGTCGGGTCGATGCCGGCCTTCTCGAACGCTTCGGACGGCACGATTTTCTTCAATGCGGCGTGCAGGGTCTTGCGGCGCTGCCCGAAAGCCGCGTCGATCAAACGGAACACGGTTTCGCGATCTACCACGGAACCGTCCGCATTGTCCGCGGCGGGGGTGTGACCGCCCGGGTAGCGCTTGAACAGCACCAGCGCGGAATCGACGTTCGGGGCCGGCCAGAACACGTTGCGGCCGATGACGCCCACGCGTTCCGCGGTGCCGTACCATGCGAGCTTCACGCTCGGCGTGCCGTAGATCTTCGAACCGGGCTTCTCGCTCAAACGGTCCGCCACTTCCTTCTGCACCATCACCAGGAAGGTGCCCAGATTGTCGAAACGTTCCAACAGGGTGAGCAGAATCGGCGTGGCCACGTTGTACGGCAGATTGGCCACCAGCGTGAAGGAATCGTCATCCTTGAAATCGGGCAGATTCTCCGGATTGACGGTAAGTGCGTCGCGGTTGACCACACGGAAGCGGTCCACGGCGTCCGGCATGAATTCGGCGATGGTTTTCGGCAGGCGTTCGGCGACCGGCGGGTCGATTTCCACAGCCGTCATCGTGGCGCCGGTTTCCAGAATCGCCAGCGTCAGCGAACCCAGTCCGGGACCGACTTCCAGCACATGGTCGTCGGCGGTCACGCCGGCCTCGCGCACGATGCGACGCACGGTTCCCGGATCAATCACGAAATTCTGCCCGAATTTCTTCGTCGGGCTGATACCCGCGTCGGCGGCGATGCGTCGGATGTCGGCCGCCCCCAGCAAATGGCCCTGCGTATGCTCGTTCACGTTTTCCGTCATTCCCTCTTCTGTCATTCCCTCATTATCCGTTCATGCCGGTACGAAAATCGTTGGCGATTAGCCGGATCAGTACCATCCGGTCTGTTCGGAGTGCTGCCACGCCGCGGACGGGCTGCCGTACCGCTGTGCGATGTAGCTCAGACCCCAGTCGATCTGCACGGCGGCATCGTCCTTCCAATTCGCGCCGAACGTGGCCATTTTGCTGCCCGGCAACGCTTGTGGAATACCGTATGCGCCCGAATACACGTTTTCCGCGCTCCAGCTCCATCCGGATTCGCGATTCCAGAGTTTGACCAGATCCGTCCAGTTCTGGCCGGTCCAGCCGCGCTGCGCCGCCGCGCCGGAAGCGTAGGCCTGTGCCTGTGCCGCGGAAGGATGGTACAAGCGGCAGCCTGCGGAAGGATTGCTCGGCTGCGGCGTGGGCTGCGGTTTGGGCTGGGGTGCGGGAGTCGGCTGCGGTGCAGGGGTTGGTGTGGGGGTCGGTGCCGGATCGTCCTTCTCGGTGTTGTTGGAATTGTTATTCGAGTTGTTCTTATCCGAGGAATCCGACTTGTTCGAATCGGTTTTGTCGGAATCGGACTTATTCGAATCGGACTTATTCGAGTCGTTCTTACCCGAATCGTTCTTGCCGTCGTCCGTCTTGCCGGAATCGCCGTTATCGCCGTTGCTGTTGCCGTTGCCGCTGTTGTCGGATTTGTCGGACTTGTCGGTATCGTCCGTAGTTTTTTCCGGTCCGACCGCAATGACTCTGTCGATGGCGATTTTCGTGGTCTTCTCTCCGGTCAGCGTCTCGCTTTCCTTCACGCCATCCACGTAGGTGACGGCGTACGTCTGCTGGATTTCGCCGTTTTCGCCTTCCTGCCGTACCGTGACTTCGCCCGGCTGCAGGTTCGGGTCGATGATGGTCTGCGTGCCGAACGGCACTTCCTTCGTGCGGGTCTCCTCACCATGCGTCACGCGGCGGACGCGCAGAATGGTCGTCTTGCCGTCCTTTTCGACACTGACGCGATCCTCCTTGCCCAACGTGATGCCTTTGGCGTCAAGAATGGAGGCAGCGGGCAGCTTGCCGTTCGGCGCCATCGAGCTTTTCCCGTCCGCGATGACGGTGACGGGCCCCTTCTGGTTGATGATGAGACCGCCGGTGAGCTTGTTGTAGACGTTGCTGATATTGACGGTGATTTTCGCCGCTTTGGTTTCGTTTTGGTTGAAGAAGTCCAGCAACTGCTCGGCGCTGGACGCGACCGTCCAGAACGGCACTTCCTGGCCGTCGATGGTGATGGTGGTCTGGTATGCGCTCTGCACGTTCACCACATCATGGTTCTTCAGCATGCTGGTCGGGCTGGTCGATTCCACCAGGTCGTGCGTTTTGACTTTCACGCCCTGCTCCTGCAGCAGACGGTCCACGCTCATCGCATATGTGGTCACCGTGGTGGTCTCCCCATTGACGGTCAACGCCACGGATTTGCGCGCGCCCACACCAAACGCCAACGCCGAAGTCAAAGTCAATGAGGCCACGCATGCCATGACGCGGACACGACGAAGCGTCACGAATCTCCGAGGGGTCCACCTTCTCGTCATTTATCCTCTTTTCAGCGCTGCCTACAACGCCGTTATTGTAACGGCTCAGCTGGAACGGTCGCCGTGCTTTCCGATGGTTTTATCCATACCGCCACATTTTTGAAAGCAGGTGCGAAAAGCGAAAAATAAAAAGGGGGCAGGAGAGAAGGGGATGTCCTGCCCCCGGTCGGACGAGACAGGTTGGGGGACGCCTCGTCCGCTTTGCCAGAAGTCTCAAGTTGGGGGAAGACTTCTGGAGCACTTACCCATGGTAAGAGGTCCAAGCCCGTCATACGGGTTCGAGCCTCCTGTCGGGATCGAACCGACGACCTGCCGCTTACAAGGCGGCCGCTCTGGCCATCTGAGCTAAGGAGGCATGTCCTCTTTTGCTATGAAAACAACAGAGGAACGATGAATAGCATAACCAGCGCTTCCACCGCAGTCAACTTAGTATTGCGGGTTGAGACGCGCCGGCTGCCCGTAAGGGGTTATTCGCCCGTGGTGACGGAAATCGGCCCCTTCTTGGCTCCGATGGACGGCATCTTGCCGGCAACGCCGACTTCGCTGTCCTTCAGGCCGATCGATTCCAACAGACCGTCCTTAACCGTCGTCTGGGCGGTGGTCAGCTGGTCCATATCCCAATACTTGCCGTTGATGATCACGGTCGGCGTGGTCATGCTGCCCTTGTAGCTGCCGGACTGATGCCACAGTTCGGAACGCTTCGGCGTGTAAGTGTCGATCGCATCAAGCCATTCCTGATAATCGCGGCCAAACGCCTTGTCCGCAACATCCTTGGAAACACCCGCGGCGATCATCTGCTCCTTGATCTTGGCGTCGCTCACCGACTTGTATGCGGAGCCTTCCTCCGGCTGGAAATCCTCGGCGTAGACCTTCTCCAGGAAGGAGATCAGATGGTTCGGGTCGCTGTCATGCTCGGCCAGGTAGATGGCCGCGTTCGCCGCGCGACTGGAATACTCGTCGGTGGACCAACGGTCCATGAACGCCATGAAATGCAGGTCCAGATTGATCTGGCCGGCATCGACCATCTTCTGCAGGTCGGCGTCCAACTGGCGGTGCAGGTTGCCGCAGCCCGGGCACAGGAAATCCATGTAGAGCTCGACGGTCGGCGCGCCCTCCACAGCCTTGCCGTAGCCGTTCTTGGAAATCAGCAGGCCGCCCTTCTTATCGACGAGCTTCGGAGTGTTCTTCACTTTCTGCAACGCCGTGTACGCTTCCTGCACGGTTTCGGTGGAAGCCTTCGTTTCGGCCTTCTTATGCATGTTGTGGTACACGGTGAACGCGCCGATCGCCACCAGAATCACCAGCACCGCCACCACGATGCCGCCGATGATCGTCTGCTGCTTGCGTTCCTTCTCCATCTGCTCGGCGCGCGCCTTCATCGCCGCGGCCTCAGCGGCCCTACGCTCGGCGCGGCTGGTACGCTTCTGCGCATCCTTGCTGTTCTGGGCCATCGATATTCCTTTCGACCTCACGTTGTTATGCTGGGCACCATACTAGCGATGCCTTGCTATCGATTCGCCGGGAATTCCGTATTGCCTTGCGATTGCGTCGGCAGCTCGCTCAAGTGGCGCAGATACGGCTGTTTACGCAGTGCGCCGCCGCCCAATCGCAGTACGATCGCGCCCGGAGCGGCCACGGCCACAAGCCAGCCGATCGCGCAGAACGCAGCCTGCGCCAGCCCGCTTTCGGAAAGCGGACCGCCAAGCAGCGTCGGCATCGGAATCGTCAATCCAAATATCCACGTATCCATCACGGCATACGGAAGCTGCAGCACGACCGTGGTGAGCGACAAACCCAGCGCGGCCACGGCCAACATGATCAGCGTCCGCACGATGGCGACGCCGAAGCCCTTCACGATGTGCCAGGGCAGTCCCGCCAATCGCAGCAGCCAGTCGGAACTTTTCTTCTCGCCGCCACGTTTGCCTTCGCGCTCGAGCTGCGCCTCCGTGTTGAATCCGATAGTGGCCAGCGCACAGGCGAACAGCAACGCGGCTGCCATCGCCGTCCACAGTGAGAACAGTCCGCAGACGGCCACGGGAATCGCCATCAGCGCGCAGGGGAGCATGCCCCGGCCCAACATCGCGCCACGCTTCACATCGGCGGGATTGGGTGCTTCCGCAACGTTCGGCCCATCCATACCGGGTACCGGCGGGAATGACATTGCGGGCGATTGCTGCGCCGCGGCCACCGTGGCCTGCGGTATGACGGACGGTGGCTGCCGCATGGCGATGCGTTGCAACGCGGGTTTGATGGTCGGGTCGACTTGCGTCGGCGCTTCCGCTGGATTCCATGCGTTCTGGGCCGGCAGCATTTGTGTTGACGGCATGGATTGCGGCATTACCTGCGTGCCTGTCGGCATCGCCCGCGTGCTGCCCACGTTGGGAAGTGCGTCGGAAAGCACGCTGGTCTCGGCATCGTCAACAGGTGCGATCACCTGCGTTGCGCTCGCGTCGGATTGGCTGGTCACTTGTTTCCCGATTACTTGAGTTGCGCTCACATCGGGCTGCCCGATCGCCTGCGTTGCTTCGCTGAGCCTTGGCATCGTGCGCGTGCCGATGGCGTTTTCGCCGGTTATGTCGTCCTGCGATTGCCACAACGTGCGCGGATTGTCGGGCGATTCAACAAAAGGGGGCATCGCCTCCGTATCGCCATCCGCTGCGCCACCATTGTCGGCCGCAACCCACGCCTGCGGATTCAACGCATCCACGGCGATCGCCTGCAGCAAATCGTCCGGCGTGCACCGCTTCGTCCGATCCGGATTGAGCGCCGAACGGAACGCGGCCATCGTGCCCGCGGGAAGTCCCGCAAGATTGGCGCTGCCGGCCGCGGCGCGTTCCAACACGGTCATCATCGGCTTCGTGCCGAACACCGGCTCACCCGTAGCGGCGAACGCCAATACGCTCGCCACCGACCACCAATCGGTCATTTCATCCGATTCCGCGCCATCAATGATTTCCGGCGCGATGAACCCCGGCGTGCCCATCACCAGACCGGTACGCGTCACATGGCTTTCGCCTTCGCCCATAGCGATGCCGAAATCCACCAATACCGGGCCGGTGCTCGACACCATCACATTCGTCGGCTTGATATCGCGGTGCACGATGCCGGCCGCATGCACGGCACGCACCGCCTCAATCAGCTTGCGTGCCAGCCGTTCCAAATCGTCGCCCACATATCGGCCATTGACGCGCACATCCTCACGCAGATTCTTGCCTTCGATCAACTCGGTCACAATAAAAGCCAACGCGTCGTCAAGTTCCATATCCACAATGCCGCACACGCCCGGATGCCGCACCTTCTGCAACGCCATCGCCTCCCTGCGCAGGCGCTCGCGTGCGGTCAACTCGTCGCGCTGCTGCTGCGGGGAATCGTCGTCGGAGAGGGAATCACGCAAAATCTTCATCGCATATTGATGGCCGCCATCGTCCCGCACACGCCATACCGAGCCCATGGCACCCGAACCAAGCCGGGAAATCAACGTGTAGCCGCCAACCAGGCTGCCTGCTTCCAGATTCAATGCGCTTAAGTCGCTCATACTTCCATCGTACTTGGCGTGCAGATTATGCACGCGAATTGACAGGCTGGGGAAAACGCCATGTGCCGCACGTTGAAGTCTGATGAAATCGAATCATCGACATGAAGAAGTGTCTTCACTTGCCGCACGCATCTGCAGCCACTTCACCGAAACCATGAGATGCGGGGCAGTGTTGAATGGTTTCGCGGTTCCGATAAAGGCATCGGAGCCTACGTGTCGTTTGGTTATGAGAATCAAGGAGGAGGCAGACCATGCTGCAAATCAACATGGCTGACGTTATGAACGTCATCGGCTCATTGACGCCGTACCTTATTGCGATTGGCGTGCTGTTCGTGCTCGCGCTGATTATCACTTTTGCCGTCAACAAGAAGACGGTCAAGGAAGTGGCGACCCGTAAGATCGTCCATTCCGAATCTTGGCTGGTGGCGCTCGTCGGCATCGTCGTGGCCGTGTCCATGATGCTGACCGGTCCGCTTTCCACGCTGCTCAACAATGCGACCATCACCAAGTACACGCTGTCCGACGCCACGGTTTCCAAGGCCAACGAGCTGGCCAAGGAAGTGCAGTCGGAAGCCATCACCATGCTGAAGAACGACGATTCCAACCTGCCGCTGTCCAACAAGAAGGTCAACGTGTTCGGTTGGGGCTCCACCAACCCGGTTTACGGCGGCACCGGCTCCGGCTCCATGTCCGACCAGTACGAGACCGTTTCCATGCTTGACGGCATGAAGCAGGCCGGCATCGAAACCAATTCCGAGCTGACCAAGCTGTACACCGACTACCGCAAGGACCGCCCGATGGTGGCTATGTGGTCGCAGGATTGGACCCTGCCTGAGGTTCCGGCCAAGCAGTATTCCGACAAGCTGATCTCCGACGCCAAGGACTTCTCCGACGAAGCCGTCATCACCATCACCCGCGTCGGCGGCGAAGGCGCTGACCTGCCGACGAACATGAAGGCGAAGGGCATCACCTACAACAACAATTCCAAGGACTACGAAGATTTCAAGGATGGCGAGCACTTCCTGCAGCTGTCCCAGACCGAGCGCGACATGATCGACCTGGTCACCAAGAACTTCAAGAAGGTGACGCTCGTCTACAACGGCGCCAACGCGTTCCAGTTCGACTTCCTGTCCCAGTATCCGCAGATCAAGTCCGTGCTGTGGTGCCCGCCGGCCGGCCAGACCGGCTTCTCCGCACTGGGTGAGGTGCTCGCCGGCGATGTGAATCCGTCCGGCAAGACCTCCGACACGTTCGTGAAGGACCTGACCAAGACCGCTGTGTTCAACAACACCGATGGCACTGCCGCCGGCAACGCTTCGTCCGTCGGCACGAACGGCAAGTTCACTTACGACAATGCGGATGATCTCGCTGCTTCCTACATGGGCTTCAGTGGCGACAAGGTCACGGTGACCCCGACGTTCGTCAACTACGTCGAAGGCATCTACGTTGGCTACAAGTTCTATGAGACCGCCGCTGACGAAGGTCTGATCAACTACGACGACACCGTCATGTTCCCGTTCGGCTACGGCCTGTCCTACACGACGTTCAAGCAGGAGATGGGCAAGGTCTCCTACAAGAACGGCAAGATCTCGTTCGATGTGACCGTCACCAACACCGGCGATAAGGCCGGCAAGGACGTGGTCGAGGTCTACTACAACCCGCCGTACACCGATGGCGGCATCGAGAAGGCCTCCAAGAACCTGGTTGCGTTCGAAAAGACCAAGAAGCTCGAGCCGGGCGCTTCCCAGACCGTGAAGATCGAGTTCGACGATGACGACATGGCCTCCTACGACCAGAAGGACGCTAAGGCGTACGTGCTGGAGCAGGGCGATTACGACATCTCCATCCAGTCCGATTCGCACCACGTGATCGACCATCAGAAGGTCACCGTGAAGGACACCGTCACCTACAATTCCGACTCAAACACCCATAACGGCGATGCCGTGGCCGCCACCAACGAGTTCGATTACGCCGCCGGCGACGTGACGTACCTGTCTCGCGCGGGCCACTTCGCGAACTATGCCAAGGCCACCGCCGCTCCGACCAACTTCTCGATGAGCGACGAAGCCAAGGCCGAATTCACCAACAACAGCAACTACGATCCGAAGAAGTATGACAACGATTCGGACGAGATGCCGACCACCGGTGCCAAGAATGGCCTGAAGCTGTACCAGATGTATGGCAAGGATTATGACGACGCCGATTGGGACAAGCTGCTCGACCAGCTCACCTTCGACGATATGGACAACCTGATCGCCAATGGTGGTTACGGCACTCCGGCTGTGAAGTCCGTCGGCAAGATCCAGCTGACCGACGCCGACGGCCCGGCCTCGCTGAACAACAACTTCACCGGTGTTGGCTCCATCGGCTTCCCGGCCTCCACCGCGTTCGCCTGCACCTGGAACCGTGATCTCGCCAAGCAGTTCGGTGAGATGATCGGCGACATGGCTCACGACATGCACGTGGCTGGTTGGTACGCTCCGGCCATGAACATCCACCGTTCGGCATTCTCCGGTCGTACCTTCGAGTACTTCTCCGAGGACTCCCTGCTCTCCGGTGCGATGGCCTCCAACGAAATCGCCGGCGCCAAGTCCAAGGGCGTGTACTCCTTCATGAAGCACTTCGCACTCAACGACCAGGAGACCAACCGCACCAACATGGTGTGCACGTGGGCCAACGAGCAGTCCATCCGCGAAACCTATCTGAAGCCGTTCGAGATGAGCGTGAAGGAAGGCGGCGCCCAGGCCGTGATGAGCTCCTTCAACTACATCGGCTACACCTACGCCGGCGCTTCCAGCAACCTGCTGCAGACCGTGCTGCGTGACGAGTGGGGCTTCAAGGGCTTCGTCCTGACCGATTACTTCGGCGGCTACGGCTACCAGAACGCCGATCAGGAAGTGCGTGCGGGCAACGACTCGATGCTCGCCACCACGAAGATCACCAACCACATCACCGATAAGTCCGCCACTTCCGTGAAGGCGATGCGTCAGGCCGCGCACAACATTCTGTACACCGCCGCCAACAGCTGGCAGTACGCGAATGGCGAGCCGAAGGTCGCCACCCCGATCTGGAAGACCGCCATGTACGTGGCTTGGGGCGTGACCGCGGTGCTCGTGATCGGCCTGGAGATTGTGGCCATCAAGCGGTACCTGAACCGCAAGAAGGCCGTCGCCACGGTCGAGTCGGCTGCAGAACCGGTTGCCGCCGGCCCGGCCAATGCCGAGTGAGCTGCCTGATCAGCGATAACTGAAGTAATAACTGAAAACAGTCGGCTACAGGCAGCATTAGCAATGGTCAGCGATTCGAATGACCAAAGCTGAATATCCAGTAGCCGAACAACAAAGCCGGGAGCCTCCGCTAACCACGGAGCTTCCGGCTTTTGTTATGCGAGAACCGTGGTTGGACCGCAAAATGCGGATGTGGTTGACCATGTTGATGGTCGACACGCCGACAGCTATTGGTTTTGCGTTCACCCGGTTGTGGTTTTCAGGGTCTATTCTGATGGTATCGGCGCTTTCCGGACGCATTTTCCCGGTTTTCGACACGCCGATGGAACGTTGGATTTCCAACGGTTCCGTGCTTCATTGTGCCCTGCGGGTTGCGCGATTGCGGGTTCTCGTGTAAGTTTATCTCTTGCTGCTCAGCACGGCGGCCTCGCTCCTGGAGATTGGGGCGGCTTGCTGGTGCGGTGGTGGTTTGAGAACTCAAGAGCGTATTTGTACTACTTCTTTATAGTCAATGA
>OLJA01001192.1_pt1 | contig 13965 bp, 7 predicted proteins | sample 1601401 | NCBI WGS metagenome assembly OLJA01 (sample SAMN01915217, study PRJEB22387) | human gut metagenome | isolation source: stool | host: Homo sapiens | place: USA | reverse complement strand
AAAGCCTATAAAACCATAGGCTCAATATAAAAATTTATTTTAAGTAAAAATAATCACATTAAAATCTAAATTAAAGCACCTTGATTAACAAGTTCTTCTTGAACAGCTTTTACATCATAAGATGTGTTATCTAGTGTTAAAGCTGCTGCTACACCTGCTGCTTGTCCAGTAGCAAATCCTGTTCCCATAACACGTACAGAACCAAGAGCTAATGAGTCTGTAGAAATTGTTCTACCAGCAGCCCATAAGTTTTTAGCATCTCTAACTTTTAGGCATCCTAAAGTAATAGAGAAGTACTCGTTATCTGGAATGTGAGTATATTTTATAGAAGTGTTGCTCTTGTGCATTTCTGGGCTCCAAGCTCCTCTTGCTATACTGTCATCGCTCTTTGGTGCCATAATTATTTCTTCACCTTTAAGCATTTTGTCACCGATTATTCTTCTTGCTTCACGAATACCAACTGCTGGTCCTGAAGAAGAGATAATCATGTCTTGGAATCCGTCTAGATAGTTCTTAAATGCCATTGCATAGGTCTCGCCGTTTAACTGTCCGCTTACGGTAAGGCTTGTCTTCTTTCCGAAGAAGTCCTGTGTGAAATCAACAGCGCCGTCCTCGGTTTTCGGAATATTGTCAAGATCCATGGTGGTTACCTGGAACATCTCGCCGGCTCCCTCGCAGTCGCTTCCGGTGATCAGCGGGGTGTTGACATAAACGAAGTCTCTCTCCTGGAAGAACTGATGGATCGCATAGGCGCAGAGGGAACGAACACGGAATACTGCCTGGAAGGTGTTGGTTCTCGGACGCAGATGGGAAATGGTACGAAGGTATTCCATGGAGTGGCGTTTTTTCTGCAGCGGGTAATCCGGTGCGGAAACGCCCTCTACGGTAACTTCTGCCGCCTGAATCTCAAACGGCTGTTTTGCCTGCGGGGTAGCAACGAGGGTACCTTTTACGATGATGGCTGCGCCGACGTTCATTTTGGAAATCTCAGCGAAGTTTTCCATCTCATCGTGGTATACGATCTGCAGGGTTTCGAAATAGCTTCCGTCGTGCAGAACGATGAAACCAAAGGTTTTGGAATCACGTACGCTGCGCACCCAGCCGCCTACGGTTACTTCTTTGTCCAGGTATGCTTCCCGGTTTTTATAAATCTCTCGGATGGTTGTAAGTTTCATTGTCTTTTTTCTCCCTAAATATTCATAGTGCTTTCTTTATTCTAGCACTTTTTGCGTCATTAGAAAACCCCGCAAATCACTCGATCTTTACTTTTTTAATATAACTGATGAAGACATTGCCGTTCTGTGCGAACAATGCATCGCTGTCATCGTCAGAAAGTGCAGTTGTCTCGCCCGTTGCCGGGTTATACAGCCAGGAATTTCCAAAAATATCGTATCCGGTCAGAAGCAGACTCTCGTTCGCGCCGGTCTTTACAACAACGCCGTAGCCGCTGCTGATCATGTAGAGAATTTCTTCTCTTGTGCAGCCCGTCAGGTTCAGCAGTTCGTAATCATCACCGAGTGACTCCTTCAGCACGTTTTCGTCCAGAGATGCACTCTGGAATCCCGACGGCATCGTTGTCTCGTCGAGGCGCATGCCCTGCTGGCGGTTTCCGCGCTCCCACACATAGGACTGGCTGCTGTTCAGCACAACGCCGACATTCTCATCGGCAAGCTGTACGGCCTCGGCCGGGGAGCTTAAAATAGCGATCAGTTTTCCTTTTCCATATACATAGTAAAGATCTGCGCTGCCCGTGTCGTACGACATCGTAAGATCGGTCCGTAAGGTTGAATAGATATATTTCGGTGTCAGTGTCAGAAGCGACTGTGGTTTGCCGCTCGTCGAGAATTCCAGAAGGAACTGCTGCTCTCTTCTGTCGTCCACCGTTGCCAGGCGGCCCGTCACCAGTTCCTGGCTCTGCTGCTCGCCGTTCATGATGTGATCCTCCGGCGCATCCGCATAGCCGTTTTCCTGGCGTACCACGCGGTCCAGCTCCAGAAGGCCGTCCGAAATCGACACGCCTGTCACATAATAGCCGTCCTGGTGATACTCTTTTTTCACGATTCCGTCGATGCTGACAATCCGCACCGTATGCATAGCGAAAACTTCATTGCCGGAAATATCTTTTAAAATATCGCTGTCGTTTGCCATACCATAGACAAAGTCTTCATTGATAAAGCCAAGTGCCCGGATCTTCTGTCCGTCATCCGCCGCAAAGCGCTGCGTTTCCCCGCTCTCCAGGTTCATCACGGTGATGTTCATCGCACTGCTTGCATTGTCCGCATCCATCCACGCGATGCTCTCCTGGCTTTCCGATACTACAAAGCAGTCCTCCGGGATACTTTCCCGGACCACCGTCGTCGTGCCGGTTTCAATATCTACCTTACACAGGTTCTCATTCAGATAGAGATACATCTCTCTCTGCTTGTTGACGTAGGAGAGGCGGTCGAGCTGTTTTTTCAGCATCTCGTAGGAAATATCCGCCGGAACGAAAATCTCCTCGGTTGCCACATTCCGCTCGGCGCGATAATAGTAAACGGCTGCTCCCACTTCACCCTCGTGGTTTCCGCGGTTCATATAGCCATAAACAACAAACGTCACATCGCCCGCATCATCCACACGTACAATGTTGACATCATGCTCTCCGTGCTGTTCCCGGTCATCCATGCTGCCGTTCTCACGGAAGCTGAAAACGCGGATCGTCTTGTTGGCGCTGCGGTTGTAGCACCAGAGATCACCGTTTACTACAAATGCGACAATATCACCTGCCGTATTCGTCACATACTTGGTATCCTCGCCGGTCACACCGAGGTTAATGCCGGATTTCGTCAGAACACCAAGCTCCGGATCAAAGATCTGCTGTGCGCTCCGCTCGAAGTCCAGCAGAATAATCTCTCCGTCGGACTCTCGCATCCGGTAGAACTCGCTTACGGTATAATACTCCGTCTGTCCGTTCTCATCCTGCGCACTGATCATGTACTCCTGTTTGATGCTGGTCGTCGTCTCATTCGCTTCTTTGATCTGCTGCACCGGCTGCTGTACGATCGTCGGTGCGAGGCTTCCCCAGGAAATCTGGTCGAGGCTGGAATGAATGTTGACATTGAGGAACGAAGAATTATCCCCCGTCTCATCCGGCTCAAGCTGCGGAACGAGCGCTTCCGCCTGCGTTTTATCCAGGCATGTCTGCGCAAACATCTGCGTGTAGGCCAGATAATCGCCGACCTCCACGCCGTTGCGCTGTACAATGCGGGTGTAATACCAGGCAGACTGGCCGTTTCCGTAGGCAACCTCGAGCTTCAGCGTATATTCCTGATTCATCAGAATCGCGGTCTCTAACTGGAAGTCTGCTTTCAGATAGCTTCCGTCCTCGTCAAACGATTTCAGCACCGAGTTTTCAATCAGCGCTCCGCCGTCTGTGCTTTCCACCGTATAGGTCACGTTTTTAATTTTCTGTCCCTTCGCATCAATTTCAAGCGTAAGCGAACGGTCCATCGGCAGCGGTGTCAGGTTTTCTCTTGTCGTTACGCCGTTCATCTCCTGGCGGTATCCGTACATGCGGTTCACTGTCGTGTCCGCGGTCTTCATGTACAGCACCGGAAGACTCGCTGCGTCCAGATCGGTCGCATTCTCCGTCGTCTCGTGGCTCATCAGGTGTGTGAACACACCGACTGATGCGGCAAAAACAAGAAAAAGGATCAGAATCCTTGCTGCTCTTTTATTCATCACGGCTCCTCCTTTTCTGTGAGGAGGTCTGCCAGTGTCGGCTTCACATGGTACGCTTCCATGCACACTTTCAGTTCTTCCGGCAGTTTTTTCGAGCCTTCCTGGCGTTTTACCGCGCGGATCAGAAGGTTCTTCGGCGTGTGCTCCATGTCGATGAATTCGAGAATCTGTGTCTCATAGCCTGCATTCTCCAGAAGCTTTGCCCGGATTCCGTCGGTCAGAAGCGCCGCCATGCGCTCTTTTAAGATGCCGTAATCCATGATCGGATACAGTTCTTTGTTTGCAATCTGGCGGTTCAGCTCATGCTGGCAGCACGGAACGGAAAGAATAACTTTTGCATTCCATTTGACGGCCTTTTCCAGCGCATAGTCAGTCGCCGTGTCGAACGCGTGCAGCGTCACCACCATATCGACCTCGTCGCGGCCGGTATAAGAAGCGATGTCACCCTGATAGAAATGCAGCTTTTCATAGCCGTATTTCTCCGCCAGTCCGTTGCAGATTGCGATGACATCCTCTTTCAAGTCAAGTCCGATGATATTGACATCCAGTTTTTTCAGTTCGCGGAAGTAATAATACATCGCAAACGTCAGATACGATTTTCCGCAGCCGAAATCGAGAATCGTGATCTCGCGGTCCGATGGGAGCTGCGGCAGGATATCTTCGATGAACTCCAGAAAGCGGTTGATCTGGCGGAACTTGTCGTAGCGGGTCCGCACGATTTTGCCTTCTTTTGTCATAACACCAAGATCCTGTAAAAAAGGAACCGGGATTCCTTCTTCCAGAATATACCGTTTCTTCCGGTTGTGCGCCAGATTGACGGGTTTGCCGGTTCCTTTCATATGCGGTTTCTTTTTGATCGTCATCGTTCCCTTTTTGCTGACCAGAACGGATGCTGTGCAGGTGTCGGATTCGAGCTGCATCTGCTTGAAGGTTCCGTTCATCCAGTCGCTGATCCGGGTGATCACATCGTCTTTTGTCATATTTTTATGAAACTCCTTCGTGCCGACGGTCTCCTGGCACTGAAAGAGCAGTTTTCCTTTTATTTCAACCGGGCGTATTCTCACTTTGGACACTTCACTGTCCCCTCTTGGACCGCTGATCGTGATACGGTACAGCCCTTCCCGGATTTCATCCTGTAATAATTTCTGTAATTCCATTTATACTCTCCAAACTTCCTGAATCGTTTGTAAACATGTGTAATAAAGCCCCTTACAACCCCGCTAATATTGTAATCTGTTTTCCGCAAAACCACAACAAAAAAATTATTAAAAATGTGTTACCCTCTTATTACTTTATGGCGCGGTTTAAAGCCACAGATTGTAATAATGTTTCCTCCTGCTCCGCCTCCGGAACATTTCATTATAAAAAAGAACGCCGATTAAATCGAGCAGTTCCTCTTCTGCCGTTTTCTCATCCTTCCCGCCGTTTTCCCTGCTGTACTGACGTGCGATATTCCGGCAGGTGTGCTCCATCATGAGCCGGTCCGGGAATTCGTCGTACATCATGCTGCCGCGGTAATCCATGCGGTCACACTCTGCCTCCACCAGCCTCTGCAGATCAGATGCCGTCCGGGAATAATACGACTGCATCCGCTGCCGTTCCCGCGCTTCCTGCTGCTCCTCCATACTTCTTCCCCATAAGGGCTGTGCCGCAAAAAACGGCTCCGGCCGCTCCATCGGATTTCCCTGATAGGAATTTCTTCTATTTTCATACACTCTATCCTGATTCATGCCTGTTTTATTTCCTTTTTGCTCTTCCTTATACCATATGCACACCGCCGCCATTCTGCCGTTTTCCAGATCTCAAACACAATTTCACTTGCCAAAACCGCCGTTCCGTACTAAAATACAACCTGTATCTATTTTTCCGATACATCATATAGGAGTGAATATCATGAATCTGAATATGCAAGCTTTTAACATCAACACGCTGCTTGGCGGTCTCGATAAAGTCCGGGACGTCATGGGTGTTTACCAGCAGCAGCTTCTTCTGATTGTGATTGTTTTTGCCCTGCTGAACTGTTTCTTCGGCTATGCGCTCCGCAAACTCTGGAGCGTCATTCCCGGATTTTTTCTCGGCGCGGCCGCTGGTTATGCAGCGGGTACCTACACGAATCAGACCACGACGATCACCCTGGCGCTTGCCGTCGGCACCGGTCTTCTGACCGCAATCATTGCCTTCGTCCTCTACCGGATCGGACTTTTTCTTCTGATCTGCGGGCTCGTCGGCTTTTGCCTCTGGCATCTCGTTAATCCAAACGATATCACAGGTTATGGACTCGTCGCCCTCGTCGCTTTCGTGATCAGCCTGATCTGCGTTCCGTTCGAACGCATTTCCGTAATCCTGGTCACCTCCATCTGCGGCGCCCTCACGACGATCCGCATGGCATATTTCTTCAAGGACCTCGATCTGAACATGATGTTCTGGATTGTCTCTGCCATTCTCGCCGCAGCAGGCATGCTCTTCCAGTTTAAACCGTGGAAAGAGGCGGACTACTGGGAGGATGACGACGAAGAAGAACGCGAACACCGTGCAAAAGCGCGCGCCAGACGGAAGCGCAGATCCGGTTTCGATCCTCTTCCATCCAGAAAGAAGAAAAAGAAACGCCGCGGCTCCTCTTCCTCTTCTTCCGGCAACGCAAGAGATCCGTACCGCAGCTATCAGAAACCGTCGAACCGTACCCGTGTTTCGCAGAACACCATGTACGATTTCCGTTTTGTTCCGGAAGAACCTGACGATGACGACGATGAGAAAGATCTTCCGAAAATCATCCGCCGCCGGCCATCCGCAAAACCGGCCGCTCCGGAGGAGTTTGACGAAGAAGAAACATCCCCAAAAGCTTCCATGGGCGACACGAAGCCGTATACCTCTCCTTCCAAACCGCAGATCACCGAGGACGGCATCCCGGATGTCGATCTCTCCGCGATCCGGCAGCAGATTTCCGAAGAGGTACAGAGAATTTACGAAGACGATCAGAACTCGTAATCCGCACTGCAGCGCAGAAAACCCGGCAGGCAAAGGAACATTCCCTTGTCTGCCGGGTTCATTTTTTATCCTGATTTTCAGTTATAAAGATACTTCTGATTTGTCTCCAGATCGATCGTGTCTTTGTCGATCCACTGATATCCCGTATCGATCTTCTGATCTACCGGAAGTCCCTGAATCGCGCGGACGGCCGCCACGATTGCCGCATAGCCAAGACCGTACGGATTCTGCGTTACGGTACCGTACTCGCGTCCCTCCTGGATCGCTTTCTGCTGTTTTTCACCGGAATCAAAACCGACAATCTGAATCTGCTCAGTATTTTCCATATCCGCCAGCGCATCCAGCGTCTGGTCTGCCATGTCTTCGTTCGTACAGAAGATGCCCTTCAGAGCCGGGTAGGTTTCAAGTGTATTTTTCAGCATGTCCGCGATGGATTCTTCTCCATCTCCGTAATTCACCTGAACCACTTTCACGTCGGTATATTTTTCTTCGATCTCTTTTTTAAATGCTTCCACGCGCTCTACGCTGCTCTCGGTATTGTACTGATGTGCAACAATCGCAACCTCTCCGCTGTTGCCGATGGCCTCGCAGAGATGATCTGCCGCAAGCTTTGCTGCCGCTGCGTGATCAGTCGCACATGTCGAGGTGATCAGATCACTCTCGATACCGGAATCCGCGATGACGACTGGAATCTGGCTGTCGGAAGCCTCTTCCATCTGTGCCTGTCCCGACTGCTGGTCAATGATGCCAAGGATCAGCGCGTCCGGATTTTCCGAAATGACAGAGTCGATGATATTGATCTGAGAGTTGGTGTCACTTTCATTTTCCGGGCCTTCAAATGTCATATAAACTTTGTCGTTTCCGTTGTAGCCAAGCGAGGCGTTCAGATCGTCAAGTGCCTGCTGTGCACCGGCTTTTACGGCTTTCCAGAAACCGGCACTTAAGTCTTTTGCAACCACGGCGATGTAAGAGCCTTTTTCAACGGTAAGTCCATCCACGGTGTCGTACAATGCTTCCATGCCGTCCTTGTGCGGAACGGTGATTTCTATTCGTTTTTTGTCTGCTTCTTTTCCTTCATCTCCAGAGCTTTCAGAAGATGTGGATGCACTGGCTGACTCTGCTGTAGAATCTGCGCTGGACGATGAGGCCTCCGGGCTTTCTTCTGCCGCCGGAGTTTCTGTCACTTCCTGAGACGACGATGCTGCGGTGCTCTTGTCTGTCACTGCTTCTTTTCCGCATCCAGCTGCCGAGCACAGCAGGATTCCGGAAAGCAGTACTGCAATCATTCTGCGTTTCATAATTCTCCCTTTCTGCTTTGCCTGATGAATCATTTTCCATTATTTTTTACAGTTTTGTTACATAACCTTTCTCTATTATACACAAACCGTAAAAATAGTCCAGTCCTGTTTTCTTATGATTTTCTGAACTTTTTTGCAATTTCACATAGCTCTGAATAGTTACACAAAGCTGTGGAAGATTTCACCTTCTGGTTTTACGGTAAACGAAAGCCGTTTGCCTGTCCGCGGATGCTTCAGCTCGAGATGATGCGCGCACAGCGCCAGAGATCCTTTCTCTTTCGCCCCATATTTTGCATCCCCCGCCAGCGGATATCCCGCATGGGAAAACTGGACGCGGATCTGGTGGTGGCGGCCCGTTCCGAGGTGGATCTGCACCAGGGTTCGGTTCTCCTGTGTCCTTATCACTTCATATTCCAGCACCGCTTTTTTCGCTCCGGCGGTGCCTGGCTGTACGACGCGGGATGTGTTGCTCCGTCCGTCTTTTACAAGGAAATCCTCAAACTTCTGCACGCCCTGTTTTTCGATTTTTCCCTCACAGACGGCGAGATACTCTTTCTTCATTGTCCCGTCCTTCACCTGCCGTCCCAGTTTTCCTGCAGCGTCTTTGTTTTTCGCAAACACCAGCACGCCCTCAACCGGCTGATCGAGCCGGTGAACGACCGCCAGATATGGAATCTGAGTCCGCGCCTGTCCCGGTGTTTCCGCCCTTGTCTGCTTCGCCAAATAATTCAGCAGCGCATGCTCCAGATCCATCTGTCCCATCCGCGCATTCTGCACTGCCATACCCGCGTGCTTGTGAACAACAAGAATATCGTTATCTTCCATTAAAATATCTTCTCTGCAAAATCCAGCCACTTTCTTCTCCTGTTCTGACTTCTTATTTTCGATACACGGATTTCTCCGCTGTTATGCTTTAAGAAGTATGCACCATTTCCGCCGCATCTGTCAAGAAAAACATGCCCGGCGGACGAATTACACAACACAGAAAGCGATCGCCATACCAATCATTTTTTCTGATACAGCGACCGCTTTTTCTTTATTTTCCATATTCAGTTTTTTCTCTACTTTCAAGGATTTTCACTGGTTTTCTTTCTTTACCGATCTGTGATCTTTGTTTTCGCTTTCGTTTGATATTTCAAAGATCGTTTCTCTTCCATTTCCCTGTTGTAGATTTTCTTTTTTTCGGGAAGATGTTCTTTTTCAGAGGCTTTTCCTTTGCGGTTAAGATTTCCACTCCGAAAATCTTTTCCTTAGGATTTCCTAAGATCTGCTCTGATCTCATGTTTATCAAAAGGTTTTCTTTCGAACTTCTTTTGTATGGATCTTTATCTCAGGTTTTCTTTCCTTTCGGAAGTCTCTCATCTTAAGAACATCTTCCTTTTCCCTTTTTTTCCATTCTTCTATAGAAGATTTCTCGTCTCTTTCTATGAAAATGGTTTGTTCTCTTGAAAAGGGGGTCCCAAGTCTTTCTCTTTGTACCTCTTGGTTAGGTTTTTGTTTTCTTGTTTCTTTGTGATTTTAATATAACAGATCCGCCAGTATTTGTCAACACTTTTTAAAATATTTTTACTGTTTTTTTATATCACTTTTCCTTTTCTTAATTATTGTGTTTATTTTCTGAATTTTATATTGTTTTCTGATATTTTATTTCAAATAAGTGCGCAGAAAAAGAGCTATGAAACAGACTTTTCTCCTGCCACACAGCTCTTTCTCAAATACTTATCCTCTATAATAGTTGATCAGGCATCCCTTGCGGATGATTTCTCTCTCATCATCGGTCAGCGCGCCTAACGTCATCTCGAACGGAACAAGTGCTCCGTCTTTTACAACGTACGCTTTGATCACATCAGCTTTCTCTTCTACTGCCTTGCGGATCTCCGGTACAAAAAGGTAATCTCCGTTTGCAAACGGCAGATCTCCTGCCGGGATCAGGAATGGAAGCATGCCCCAGTTAATCAGGTTGGAGCGGTAGCGCTTCGTTGCATACTCGTTGGCGATGTTTGCCCAGCCGCCTAATACCTTCTGGCAGGAAGCTGCCTGCTCACGCGCAGAGCCGTCGCCCGGTTTTACAGCGAAGATGGTGGATCCGACACCGACGTTTGTCTTGTCGATATCCGGGTACTGGGTGTGAATTGCTGCAAAGACCGGTTTCAGTTCCGGAAGTGCCTCTGCCGGGCAGTTGCCTTCCTGGATGGCTTTCTCTGCAACCTGTACTTCTTTTGCACGTCCCACATAAGCCGGATCTTTTCTGGACAGGGTAAACTCTGCCAGTCCAAGCGGGTTGGAACGGAAGGACGAAGTCTCGCCGGATGGAATCAGCTCGTCGGTGGTCGTAACCGGATCATGGATCTCAGAGACAACCTTCAGAATCAGGTTCTCAGCAAGCTGCGGCATTGCCGGCCAGTCTTTGATGTTTGGTCCGAACTGAATTTCAACAGATGGATCTGCCACGCCCTTGCTGTCGAAGACACGGTTCTCGTAAATCTTCTTGTCGAAGTGGTATGCCGGTTTGGTATACGTTCCGGTAAACTCATCTGCTGCAGTCAGAAATCCCTTGTTTGCTGCGGTTGCGGCGATGGAACGTGCATCCATCAGGGCAACGGAAGAAATCTGTCCGTTCTGGATTTTGGATCCCTCGCGGTTCGGGAAGTTTCTGGTGGAGTGACGGATTGAGAATGCATTGTTTGCCGGGGTATCGCCTGCGCCGAAGCACGGTCCGCAGAATGCAGTCTTGACGATCGCACCGGTCTCCAGCAGGTCTGCCAGTTTTCCGTTTCTTGCCAGCTCCATATAAATCGGAGTACTTGCCGGGTAAACACTTAAGGTGAACGCATCGTCGCCAATGCTGTGGCCTTTCAGGATATCGGCTGCGTCGCAGATGTTCTCAAATCCGCCGCCGGCGCATCCTGCGATGATTCCCTGGTCTACCAGGAGTTTTCCGTCGTGTACTTTATTTTTCAGAGTGAACGGAACTTTTCCGTCGAGGCTGATGGCTGCTTTCTTCTCTACATCGTTCAGGATGTCATCGAGGTTTGCTTTCAGCTCTTCAATGGTATAAACATTGCTCGGATGGAACGGCATCGCGATCATCGGTTTGATCTTGTCGAGTTCTACTTTTACAACGCCGTCATAGTAAGCAACCGCGCCAGGATTCAGCTCTTTGTAATCTGCGCTTCTGCCGTGGATCTGATAGAACTCGCTGATCTTCTCATCGGTTCTCCAGATGGAGGACAGACACGTTGTCTCGGTTGTCATAACGTCCACACCGATCCGGTAATCTGCGCTTAAGGAAGATACGCCAGGTCCTACGAACTCCATAACTTTGTTCTTTACGTAACCATTTGCAAAGACTGCACCGATGATGGCAAGTGCAATATCCTGCGGTCCTACGCCCGCCTGCGGTGCGCCTGTCATGTAAATTGCGATCACTCCCGGCATAGCGATATCATATGTTTTGGAGAGAAGCTGTTTTACCAGCTCCGGTCCGCCCTCGCCCATGGCCATGGTTCCGAGTGCACCGTAACGGGTGTGGGAATCGGATCCGAGGATCATTTTTCCGCCGCCGGCAAGCATCTCGCGGGCAAACTGATGAATTACTGCCTGATGAGGCGGTACATAGACGCCGCCGTACTTTTTCGCGCAGGTAAGACCAAACATGTGGTCATCTTCGTTGATGGTTCCGCCGACTGCGCAAAGGGAGTTGTGGCAGTTGGTCAGCACGTACGGTACCGGGAATTTTTCCAGTCCTGACGCGCGCGCGGTCTGAATGATTCCAACAAAAGTAATGTCATGCGATGTAAGTTTGTCAAATTTGATCTGCAGATTTTCCATGTTGCCGGAAACATTGTGGTCTTTTAAGATTCCATAGGCAATGGTTTCTTTTGCAGCATCCGCCGGACACGGCACAGCGCCGGTACGCGCTTTGAGTTCCGCGCGGCCTTCTTCTGTATCCGGGATGATGTCGATTCCGTTGACAAGGTATGCACCTGTGTTCAGTAATTCAATCATGTCGTTCCTCTCCTCTTGTTGTTGATAAAATGTCAGGGTCAAAAAGTCTTTTGACCCCTTCGATACCCGGATTGCTCCGTGCTTTGCACTCCCGCAATCCTGTACGGCTCTGAACGGTTTTACAGATTTTCGCTGTTGTTCATATACGTCATGTAGCTTACGACCATCATGGCAATTTTAAAGGTCAGCGCATCGTCAAATTTACGAATGTCGAGTCCTGTGCTCTTCTCGAGCTTCTCCAGACGGTACACCAGAGTATTTCTGTGTACATAGAGCTGACGGGATGTCTCGGACACATTCAGGTTATTTTCAAAAAATTTATTGATTGTGGTCAGTGTTTCCTCATCGAACGTATCCGGCAGATTTTCGCCGAAGACTTCGGTCATAAACATTTCGCACAGCGGAATCGGGAGCTGATAGATCAGACGGCCGATGCCGAGGTTGTTGTATGGTACCACGTTTTTGTCTGCGTAGAAAATTTTTCCTACCTCAAGCGCCATCTTCGCTTCTTTGTAGGAACGCGAAACACTCTTAATCTCGCTGACCGGATTTCCGTAAGAAACACGTACCTGGGACATTGCCTCTGCATTCAGCATATCAACCAGCATTCTTGCGGTCTGGTTCATATCCTCGAAGGTGTCGGTATCCTTCAGTTCTTTTACAATGATAATGCTCTTCTCATCGACTGCGGTGATGAAATCTCTCGGTCTTGAAGCAAAGAGGCTCTTTACTGTCTCCTGTGCGCTGATGTCTTTTTCCAGCTTCGTCTCTACCATGTAAACAACGCGGCGCACATCTGTGTCGATGCGAAGCTTTTTCGCGCGGTTGTAGACATCCACCAGAAGAAGATTGTCGAGAAGAAGGTTCTGGATAAAGTTGTTTTTGTCCAGACGCTCTTTGTATGCAATGATAAGATTCTGAATCTCACATACGGCAACCTTTCCGATCATATATGCATCGTCGCTGCTTCCTTTAGAAATCAGAATATACTCCACATTCTGGTTGTCATATACTTTAAAATAATGATATTCCTGTACAATCTGGCTGTCCGCAGCGGATAATACAAAAGAACGGATGCTTTCTGCATCAATCGCGGTTTCCGGGAATGTGGTCACCAGCAGAACACCATCCGTATTCGTCACACATAAATCAATTCTTGTAATATTTCTTAATTCATCAAGGGTTTTCTGTAATACCTGACTTGATACCAAATCTGCCACTTCCTTTCTCCTGGCGTATTTTACTCCAGGGTGCGTCTTATCTATAACTATAGCTTATTTTTTTCTCATTGGCAACTATTTTTTGCTTCGCAAAAGGAGGGCGGTGCATATGCAAAAAGGACCGGCATCCGAACGGATGCCGATCCTTTTCTCTATGTTTGCGCATACGCGCTGATGTTCATATGGATTAGTTGGTAATGGTGATCTCTGTCTCTTTGTCGAACAGATGAACTTTCTCCATATCCAGAGCAAATTTAACGGTATCACCGCTTCTTGCAGTTGTACGAGGATCTACGCGGGCTGTCATTGGGAAGCCTTCGCAATCGAAGTACAGGTAAACTTCTGCACCTAACAGCTCGTATACATTGATCTTGCACTCAACTACGCTGTCTTTGGAAGTTTCGATGAACATCTGAGAATCATGTACGTTCTCAGGACGGATACCCATAACAACGGTCTTTCCGTCATATCCGCCGTCGATAACAGCTTTTGCTTTGGAAGCCGGCAGTTTCATGTTGTATTTACCAACAGTAAGAGTAACGTCGTTTCCGTTAACTTTTACTTTTGCATCCAGGAAGTTCATCTGCGGAGATCCGATGAATCCTGCAACGAACAGGTTGCCCGGTGCGTTGTACAGGTTCTGCGGGGTATCTACCTGCTGAACAACTCCGTCTTTCATAACAACGATTCTGGTACCAAGTGTCATAGCCTCGGTCTGGTCATGTGTTACGTAG
>OLJA01001185.1_pt1 | contig 14014 bp, 10 predicted proteins | sample 1601401 | NCBI WGS metagenome assembly OLJA01 (sample SAMN01915217, study PRJEB22387) | human gut metagenome | isolation source: stool | host: Homo sapiens | place: USA | reverse complement strand
TCCATGTTCAAATGTGCCTCGCTGGTACATCCCTGTACCAGCGTTGCCTGTTGCCAGATGAAATTCCCAGTGCCCCTAACAGCCCTTATCAGGCATCTGTACTTCGACGAACCGTGCAGCTATTCTGGCAAACATTGGAAAGACTGTTTTCATAACCAAAAGAAAAACACGCATTTTAGAACTGTGGTATTTCATAACAAAAGATAATCTGCTGCGAATCAACGTAATATTATTGTAACAAATCTCTTCTATCCTTTTGCAATCCCCGGATATTAATTTTTAAACAACGCCCAAATGTAAAAATCCCCTCTTCCAAATCAGAAGAGGGGAAATCATTTCTGTTACTTATGCATTCTTCTTTGCAAAGCGTGTTTTGAATACAAACCACAGCTCTGTTGCAATACAGATAGAAGAATAAGTTCCGCTCACAATACCTACCATAAGAGGAAGTGAGAAATCTTTAATGGATGCAACTCCAAGGATATAAAGCAGGAATACCATTACAAAGGTTGTAATTGAAGTATTTAAGCTTCGTGAAATTGTCTGGGAAATGGAGCGGTCAGCTATTTCGGTTAAGCTTTCCTTATCCACATTTCTTACCAGATGCATATTCTCACGGATTCTGTCAAAGATAACGATGGTATCATTGATGGAATATCCGATGATTGTCAGCATTACTGCAATAAATGTGCTTCCTACAGACAGCCGCAGCAGAGAGTAACAGGTTAAAATAACCAGTACATCATGAATCAGTGCTAAAATAGCAGAGGTTGCAAAACGAATGTCTTTAAACCGGAACCAGATATAAACCAGCATACAGATTGTTGCAATTACTACTGCCCAGACTGCATCTTTTGTCATTTCACCACTGATAGTGGAACTGATATTGGTAGAGGAAACAGTTGAAGTATCTACACCAAGATTTTCTTCTAATGTAGTATTTAACTGCTCCCTTTCGTCCAAATCAAGGCTTCTGGTCTTAAATACAACCTGTGTACTTCCTTCTACCTTCTGAGCCTGTACACTGGAATCTCCAGTCACATCCTCAATCAGAGGAATTACTTCAGAATCTAATTCTGCAAGAGTATAATCTTTACCCATATCTACGGTTGTAGATGTACCACCGACAAATTCAAGGCTTAAGTTCAATGCGCCCTTGCCATTGGCTTTGTTTACGCCCATTCCCACAAATCCGGCAATAATAATTACTGCTGAAACAATAAAGAATACGTGGCGTTTTGCAATAAAATGCATTGGACGGCGGTCTTTCTGTCTTCCATAGAATTTTGCATCACGGAAACCAATTACATACAGTCCATGTAATACCAGTCTTGTTACAACTAATGCGGTAAACATAGATAAAACGATACCGATTGCCAGTGTATAAGCAAATCCTTTTACGAAACCGCTTCCCTTAAATGCCAGCACTGCTGCAGCAATCAGGGTGGTGATATTTCCGTCTAAAATTGCAGATAATGCTTTCTGGAATCCGGTCTTAATCGCTGTCGAAACAGTCTTGCCGGATGCAATTTCTTCCCTGATACGGGCGAAGATAATAACATTTGCATCTACCGCCATACCAATGGAAAGGATGATACCTGCGATACCCGGAAGGGTAAGTGTAATTTCAAAAAGATAAATAACTGCAACTACCATTGTAGTATAAATTCCAAGTGCTATGGTTGCTGCCACACCGGAAATCCAATAGTAAGCAATCATGAATACCGCAATCAGGGCAAGACCGATTGCTGCTGCCTTTAATGCCGTTGAAATTGCTTCTGTACCAAGCTGTGCTGCTACTATCTGTGACTGTAACTCAGATAACTCTAAGGAAAGAGAACCGATACGGATGTTAGAAGCTAAAGTCTCTGCTTCTTCATAGGAACTCATTCCATCGATTACTGCGCTTCCGCCGGTAATTGCTTCTTTTACACGAGGAGTACTGATTGCCTCATCATCATATACAATTGGGCAGACCTTTCCAACATTGGCAGTGGTTGCATCGGCAAATTTCTGTGCGCCTTCATCCGTAAGTGTAAGCTGGACCACATACTGCTTGTTGCCAAGGTTGTCCTGCTGTGTTGCAGCCTGTGCATCCTTTACATCATTACCAGTCATGTAAACATTTCCGTCCGGATCCCGGAACTCTAAGGAACCCGGTTTTCCAAGTTCGTCCAAAATCTTGTTGGCATCCTTTACTCCTGGAATTTCAACGGTGATACGGTCATCACCTTCCTGATATACAGATGCTTCTGTACTGTAGCCTTCCACACGCTTCTGAAGCTTGTAAATAGTATCCTTCATCTGCTCGGAAGTCGGATTCTCAGATTCTACCTGATATGTGATGCTGACACCACCTGCCAAGTCCAATCCAAGCTTAATGTTCTTATCTTCACCTTTTCCGGTTGAAGATAAGATGATAGACGCATAATACGACAGTCCTGCTAAAACCAAGAGAACTGCAAGTAATATGGCTACGCCCTTACTTTTCTTCATTTTCTTCTTCCTTTCTCCTGACTTAAATTTCCGCCTCTGCGGCTTTTATCATAATTGCGCATTCCACACGTTTCTTCTGTAATGCACAACCAATGTCATAGGTATTATGAATATCACCATGGAAATTATAAGAGTTCGCTGCACATCCACCGCTACAGTAGAATCTTGCAAAACACTCTCTGCATTTTTCCTTGGAATAAACATTACAGCTCTTAAAGGAATCCCGGATATCGGTACGTTTTAAGCCTTCAAAAACATTTCCCATCAGGAAATCTTCATTTCCAACAAACTGATGACATGGATACAAGTCCCCCCAAGGTGTTACTGCCAGATACTCGGTTCCGGAACCACATCCGGAAAGTCTCTTGGCAACACAAGGACCACCCTCCAAATCAATCATAAAGTGGAAGAAGTTGAATGCTTTTCCTTCTTTTTTCCGTTTTACCATCTCTTTTGCCAGTGCATCATATTCTGCAAAAAGCTGTGGCAGGTCTTCCTCACGGATAGCATAATCATCTGTCTCCTGTGCCACAACCGGCTCTACGGAAATCTGCTTAAACCCAAGGTCTGCCAGATGCAGTACATCCTTGGAAAAATCTAAATTATAATGGGTATAGGTTCCACGCACGTAGTAGCGTTCCTGATTTCTGCTGTCTGCAAATTTCTGGAATTTCGGAACAATCACATCATAGCTTCCCTGACCACCACGGAACGGACGCATATAATCATTGACTTCTTTTCTTCCGTCAATACTTAATACAACATTGTCCATCTCTTTATTGGCGAACTCCATAATATCGTCATTTAAAAGAACGCCATTTGTGGTCAGTGTAAACCGGAAATTCTTATTATGTATTTTTTCCTGCTCTCTTCCATATGCTACTAAATCTTTTACCACCTGGAAGTTTAAGGTAGGTTCTCCACCGAAGAAGTCCACCTCTAAGTTCCGGCGGTTGCCGGAATTGGCAATCAGGAAATCCAATGCAGCTTTTCCTACTTCATAGGACATTAACGCACGTCTGCCGTGATATTCTCCCTCTTCTGCAAAACAGTATCTGCAGGCAAGGTTACAATCATGGGCAATATGCAGACACAGTGCTTTTACTACAGTAGGACGCTTTGTTACATCACCGATGTATTCTTCATAATCATCCGGTGTGAACAAATCTCCGTTCTTCTGCAATTCCTCTATCTCTTCAATTGCTTCTTTTATCTCCGCCTCATCATAGGTCTTATTCAGTCTCTGTATGATTTCTTCACGGCTTGTCTCTTCCCACAATGCAATGACATCATAGGTTAAGTCATCCACAATATGGATGGCGCCGCTGTTTACATCCAGGACAATATTATAGCCGTTGTTTTTATACTGGTGAACCACTACAATATTTCCTCACTTTCTTACAACATTATAACGACCGTCCGCGCAGGCGTACGGTCGTTTCGTTCGTTCTCAATCTGAACTTCTGGTAATTATTTGCAATGCTCGCAAGTCTGGTTTCCTACAGTACAGGAAGTCTTGCATGCTGACTGACAAGATGTCTGGCACTCGCCGCATCCGCCCTTCTTTACTGTATTCTGTAACTTTCTTGTATTCAGGGTCTTAATATGTTTCATCTCGTTATCTCCTTTCGAAAAAATACCTCTAGTTAGTATAACACATAGTCTTTCATAAGAAAAGCACTTTTTTTAACTGAGCATTCCGCCCACAGTTCCCGAAGCAGTGCATAAAATCAGTGTTGTAAGGATGTGCTGCATTCCGGAATCCAGTCCCTTTTTCAATATCAGGGACACAATGAGCAGCACTGCAAAATATAATAGCCCCATCACGGCTCCCCACAGATATTTCCGGCTCTTCTTAATCTTTCCAATGATGAAGCCGCCGACAAATCCCACTACAATATAGCTTATGATAATGCTGATATTTACCGCAGCTTCGCTTAATTCCATTTTATATAAGACTGCCGCCAGAATAAAAAGCAGTATTCCCGTCAGAATATACATGACCAGCAACACTTTGCCCATTGTCGTAAAAAGATTTCCTTTTCCTGCCACCTTCTCTTTTCCCATATATCCTCCATCCATCTTCGTACCTTGCGCCTGCATCCGTAACTTGTTTTTTATATCATGTTCCGGATACAGTTTCGCTTTGTACTATATATGAAAAAAAGATTTATATTATGTATAAAAATGTCTCCTGCCGCTTAACTTTCCAATCACGGATAAAAATACCGAAAATGTCGGAATATTTTTCCATCCTGATTTATCTTCTCTGTTTCCTGAAAGCCAAGTTTATGAAGCAGTCCCAACGATGCTTCATTCCCCGGCTCCACCAGACAGTCAATTCTTCGAAATTCAAGATTACTTTTTACCCACGCCATGATTGCCTGACAGACCTCATATGCATAACCCTGCCTCTGGTATTCCGGTGCAATGACATAACCCATCTCAATAATTTCTTCTTCTCCCAGCGTGCGATAGTCGATTCCGGCTCTTCCAATCAGCCGGTGGGTATCTTTTTCCTTTGCCAGCCACATGCCATATCCATAGTAACCATACATATTTTCAATATATGCTCTCTGGTACTCCTCCTCTTCCTGCCTTTCGTAAAGGGGCTCGATATAATCGGTGATTCCCTTCTTATTATATAAATCAAATAAATCGTCCATGTCATCTAACGTAATCTCTCTCAGATAGCACCGCTTTGTCTCTAATATCCGCCACGGCAGGTGATGCTTCCGCTGAAATGTCCGAAGTAAAAATTCTGTGTCCACTTCTTCCAGTCCAAGAAGCAGCATATCCACATTGCTTAAAGGCATCTGTTTTGAAAAATCCGGTACTTCATAGCCAATGATGGTAAGCTGGTCTGAGTCAGAATCTGCATCCTTTCTCGCCCATGCCACTTCTTCCGGTTCTGTTGCAAGCAGCATACATTCCTCCGGCTTTACATGATGTCCTCTCAGGAAAAATGTGATATCTTTTCCCAAATCAGCATCTGAAAAAAGAAGTTCCACTTTTTTCTGCTCTGACAGTTCTTTTTGCAGGCGGCTTAATGCATGTTTCTCTTCTTCAGAAAGTTTTTCTTCTAATGTTTCTTTTCGTATGATACAGTTCCAGTTTACAGTATTCCAGTGACACATATTTCCTTCTCTCTTTCTTTACAAAAAAGCCTTTTTCCGCTATAGTAGAACTACATTCTGTTATGCAGGATGAATTCAATGAACAGAAATGAGGTATCTTACAATGGCTCAGAATCCTATTATTACATTTGAAATGGAAAACGGAGATATTATGAAAGCGGAATTATATCCGCAGGTTGCTCCTAACACAGTAAATAACTTTATCAGCCTTGTCAACAAGGGATTTTATGATGGACTTATCTTCCATCGTGTCATCAACGGTTTTATGATTCAGGGTGGTGACCCGGAAGGAACCGGAATGGGCGGTCCAGGATATGGTATCAAGGGTGAATTTGCACAGAACGGCTTTGCCAATGACTTAAAGCATTCTGCAGGCGTTCTTTCCATGGCTCGTTCCATGATGCCAAACTCTGCCGGCTCCCAGTTCTTTATCATGCATAAGGATGCTCCACACTTAGATGGTGCTTACGCTGCTTTCGGTAAAATCATCGAAGGCATGGATGTGGTAAATAAAATTGCAGAAGTTGCAACCGACTACAGCGACCGTCCAATGGAAGACCAGCGAATGAAAACCGTTACCGTAGAAACCTTTGGTGTTGATTACGACGAACCGGAAACCGTATAATGCCATCGCAACAGCCGTATCAGTGTATACACTGGCGCGGCTGTTGTTTTTTTACAAAGCTTCTCTTTTTATTCTTTCAGTTTCCGGTAAAGCTTCTGTACAAACTGCACATCCTCTCTGGTAAGTTTCTTATGACTATACGCTGCCACTTCAAGAATCTGAAGATAACGCTCCTTTTCTTCCATGCTCCAGCCCCCATAATTTAAAAGCTGTTCCCGGAATGCCCGGTCGGATTGTACTTTTGCATTTACAATGCCCTTCCGCCGTAAAATACGATAAATCTGGTTCGAATTCCAACGGATGATACGCTTGTAACTATGTGTTCCCTTCTTCCGTTTTCCTTCTATTGCTCTTAAGTAATACCAGATACCTGCTGCAAGAAGCAGAATGATGATTACCACAGCAATCAAAATGACCTTTAAACGGCTTCCCTTTTGATTCTGTTTTCCTGCCTTATTGCCATCCTGCATGGAATTTTCTGTATTCCGGTTTTCCGTGCCCTGCTTTTCCGTATCCGGGTTTTCTGTATCTGGGTTTTCTGTATCCTGACTTTCTGTGTTTTGATTTTTTGTATTCTGATTTTCCGTATTTTGCATTCCGCTGCCGGATAAATCCGACTGACTGTCATCTTTGGAACTGTCCTGATAATCACTTCGCTCCAGCGTAATTAGGTCTGCTGTTCTGCCATCATTCATCCGGATGGTAATGCTGCCACTTTCCTGCTGAATCTCCAGACGGTCAATGCCGGTTTTATTTCCCGGCGTCATTTCCACCGGCACCCAGCCAACACTGTCTATATAGATTTCCGTCCAGGCATGTGCCTGATTATCAAGAACCTCTGCCGTATAATTACCATCACTGTCCTTCTTAAACTTCGATGTACTTACAGCATAGCCGCTGACATACCGTGCCTTAATTCCCATCTGCCGCAGAAGCAGTGTTCCCGCACTGGCAAAATGCTGGCAGAAGCCTTCCTTCGTATCAAACAGAAAATGTTCTGTTACATCCTGTCCCCATGGCACATTGTCCAAATCCAGATTATAGTTACACTTCGCCAGTTCCCGTTTCACCAGATAGACTGCATAGATTTCCTTAAAGTTATAAATATCATCATAATAAGTACCATTCACAGTAAATCGGTTATCTACAAAATCCGAATAGTCTCTTTCATACTCCGCTTCCAACTGATTTCCCAGTTCCCGGATTCTTGTGAGATTTTCCGGCACATACGTATACTTTTCCGTATACTTATTATATTTCTTTATAAATGCCCATTCGTCTTCCGGTAATTTACTGTTAAACCCAGCCAAATCATACCGCCAGCTATTCATATTCTCTATAATTTCATTTACTTCAGATTCGCTCAGTGTCTCATTCCGGTCCACATAAGCACCATCTGCCAAATCTGCTGTAAACAAAGCATTCATATAAAGATGTGACATGCTGTTTCTTATGGTTCCGTCTACTTCCAGAACGTCATTGCCATTCCGGAGCACAGTACGGTCTCCATCCATAAGAACCCCGGCGGGCTGCCGTTCATCCTGATAATAGCTTGCCAACGTATAGTATGGCAGGTATGCATAAGGGTCTTTCTCATCAAAATACTGCACCCGGTAAATGGTATCCCAGTAATAGGTATAATAGCTCTGGGTATATGCCAGAATATTCTGTACCTGTTGTCCCGCGGTCTGTTCCTTAAGACTGCTGTCCACTTCCTGCATGGCAGATACAAAATCACTGGAATCATAAGTCTTCCAGCTTCCATTTTTATAATAATCGCCTACATAACCTCTTAAATATACCGTATCATCCGGTATCTGATAAGCGGTCACTTCCATAACCGGCTTGTCCTCAAATTCCGGTGCCATATTGCTGACCCGTCCCAGCTGATGGAAGGAGAAAATATCTTTACCAAAAGGAATTTCTGCCAAAAGATTGGCAGCTGTCATTGCCATTTCTGTTACCATATCCTGTGCAGTTTTTTCAATTTCACTTCTTCTTGCCACCATTTCTTTGGCTTTCGGTTCTGCCACTCTAAATACCAGCGAAGAAACAGCTACCGCCACCACCAGAAAAAGGCATACTGCTTTCTGCCTTAGATATTCCAACTGCTTTAATTCCACCCGGCCGGCAGCCCGGTAGCAAAAGCTTCCTGCCGCAGCCAGTGAGAAACAAATCAATGCCCGCTTTGATGGTGCATAGCCCACCGCAAAATCCAGCATTATAAGAAGTAGCGATGGAATCAACACTCCAGCCAGCCGTTTTCTTACCACCAGAAAATAAATCTGCAGAATAGACAAGATAACTAACAGCCATGCTGTTACTTCTACCACCGGATTTAAATCAAGATACCGTTCAAATCCGGATACAATCTGCACATTATAGTACATATTGATTTTCTGCACTACCAGCCGGATCAGTCCTGCCAGCCCTGGGTAAAGCTCTTTCCGGCTAAGCACCAGTCCCACCAGCAGTTCTCCCACAGGTAGCAGCCACTTGTCCGCCTTCTTAAAATAGGAAAAAGAAACCGTCAATGCTGCCGCAGAAACAGAAACCCATATCAATGCAGGCTTTCCAAACCGGTTAGTCAGAAAGATGTCTCCAAATATAAAGAACATGGAAAGCTCCCAAAGTACAGCCAGCAGGCTCTGCATTCCCACACGCATGACCTGCGGCGGCAATGCAATTTTTCCTGCCCGCCGTCCCTTCTGCGAATACCGTATGTTTCCAGTCTTTTTCATAACCGATGCATATGTTTTCTTCTTTTTTCTCATACTCTAATCTCCGCTTTTGCGAAATCTTCTATTTCCGTTCCTGCCACAATAAGTTTTCCTGCAAGGTTCATTTCTATCTTTGTAACTGCTGTCTCACCCCGGTATTTCTCCTGATATAAAAGTGCAATATCCATCTTTTCCCGGCTCTGAACCGCTCCATACAAAAGCAGAATAAAATAATATACCTTCTCTTCTGTATCTACCCTTACCCGGATAAGGTCATGTTCCTTTTCATCATACCATGCGATATAATGAGGGCACTGTTTTTCCACCAGTCCAAAAGAAATCGAAATTACCATTTCAAAAAAGTGGTTTCTCTGCTTCTCCGTCTCTTTCTGTCCCCCGCTGATGTCAAACAGAATCACCACCGGACAGCCCATCGGCAGACTGTTTTCCCGAACCATCAGCTCATCTTCTTTTGCTGATAACTTCCAGTGAATATTCTGGATTTTATCTCCCGGCTGAAAGGAACGGATCTGAAATACCTCCGATACATCATCTCCTCCGGTTTTATCATCATATACTTCCGCTTCTCCCTGAAAATACCGGGAAGCTAATCCCACCTCTATCATTACCGGTGTTATCTTTGGCATAATGGAAAGCCGTTCCTCATAGCGCACATACCTGGTCAGATAGCCGATTCCAAGCAGGCCATAAAATCTTACCCGAACCAGCCGGAATGTATAATTTCCACTGCTTTTTGCTGCTACCTCCACGCTCATCCGGCTGCTGCTCTTTGCATCCGCTGCCGTCTGTATGGATAACTTTCTCTTTTTCCTGCCAAAGGAGTTCTGATAACCGATCCGGTATACCACCTTCGGCAATGGCAGCCTGCTCCGGTTTTCCGTCACCGCACAGATCATAACGCCTTCTTCCTGCTCTGCCATAATAATCGGAATCTGAATCCGGCATTTTACCCGAAGCATCATATAAAAAATATAGCCATAGCCTAAAAACAGCATTACTCCGCAGCAAATCGACAAAAGTATCAATGCCGGGCTGGTATAAATGATTCCAAGATATCCTAATGCACCAACAATAAGTACAAGTATCAGTCCTGTTGCCATAGGCTACTCTTTTCCCTTAAATGAAGTTGGTTTTGTGGTATCTTCCATAATTTTTTCAAGAACTGCTTCCCCGGACACTCCGGTGACCCGTGCTTTGGTATTTAATACGATTCTATGCTTTGTGACATCATAAAAAACATCCTCCACATCAGCCGGAATCACATAATCTCTCTCATTTAAAAATGCATTGGCACGCACCATTTTCGTCAGTGCCACCATTCCACGCGGACTGACGCCCAGCTCAATATAAGGATTTTTTCTGGTGGCATGAATCAGCGCCATCATATATTCATAAATTCTGTCATGTATAAAAATATTTTCTACGGTTTCTTTCATTGCCTGCAGCTGCGCCCCTGTCATCACACCTTCTATGCTCTCATAGCTCTGTCCGATGCTCTTTCCTTTGGCAATCTCAATCTCACTTTTCAAATCCGGGTATCCCATGCTCATACAAATCATGAAACGGTCTAACTGGGATTCCGGCAGCATCTGTGTCCCGGCACTTCCCTTCGGATTCTGGGTTGCCATTACAAGAAATGGTTTCGGAACCGGATGACTGATGCCATCTACCGTCACTTTTCCCTCTTCCATAACCTCTAACAGGGCTGACTGGGTCTTTGGAGAAGTACGGTTGATTTCATCTGCCAAAAACAGATTGCACATGACTGCACCCGGATGATAATAAAAGCCGCCCTGCTCCTTATCATACATAGAAAATCCCAAAATATCTGCCGGCAGTACATCCGGTGTAAACTGTACTCTGTGATTTTCAAGGCACAATGCCCTCGAAAAAGCCAGTGCCAGCGTTGTCTTTCCCACTCCCGGTACATCTTCAATTAAAATATGTCCTCCTGCTAAAATTGCACAGAATGCCTTTCTGATACAATCATCTTTTCCTTTTACGCTTTTTTTGATTTCATTTTGAACCCGCTTTGATAATTCCACCGCCTGCTGTAATTCCATCCTTCTCCTCCTGCTTTGAGTCTGCTTTCTGTTTTCTGGCTCTTCTCTGTTTCCTATCATTCTCTATTTTTCGCCTCTAGTTCAGAAATGTTTCTCTTACTTCACAAGTTTCTTCTGCCCCTGAATCTTTTTTACCAGCCATACCGAAACTAACGCCAGTACGGTTCCAATCACCACTCCTGCCAACACATCCGATGGATAATGCACCCCTACATATAACCGTGAATATGCAATCAGAACAGCTACAATTAATGCCATTACTCCATATTTTCTAGGAAGCTCTTTCCATAATACAATTGCTGATGCGAAAGAACTTCCGGTATGTCCCGATGGGAAAGAATAATCTGACTGCTTTTCAATTAAAAGCTTCAATCCATCAATCACTTCATAGGGTCTGGTTCTTGCCACCAGATTTTTAAGTAAAATATTGTCTACAATTAACGAGCCAATTAATGCCAGTGCCGACATATAGCCTACGTTTCTCGTCTTCTTGTCCAACAAAAGCACAATGGTTATCAGAATCCATAAGATTCCCGCATTTCCAAGATTCGTAATATCCTTCATCACAGAAGTCAGTGCCGGGAATCGCAGATACTCCTGTATCCATAATAAAATCTGCCCATCTATATGTAATAACTGTTCTAACATGATATATTCCTCTTCTTTCTCCACATTTTCATCACTTTTACTGCTTATAGTATACCGTGTTTCCTTTGATTTCGAAACAACTTAATGAAATATTAAAAAACTAAACGCCAGCTATTCCCAAGCAACGCAAAACAGGTCACCCCAGCCCTCACAAACTGGATATGACCTGTTTCTTTCTAAATGAATTGCTTTCTGTTTCTTACTGAATATCTTCTTCCTGAATCGGATTCATATCAAGTCCACGGTTGGCATCTGCCTTTGGATCATCTCCGAAATGATAATCTTTACCCGGTAAGATTGCATTTAAGATAATTCCGGCTAAGGCTGCGATTGCAAGTCCGGTTAAAGTAATGCTGGTTCCTGCAATGGTAAAGGTAAGTCCCTTGGAAAATCCAAGTCCGCTGACTAAGATTACTGCTGCAATGATTAAGTTACGGGATTTGGTGAAATCAACGTGATTTTCTACTACATTTCTGACACCGATTGCAGAAATCATACCATAAAGCATGAAGCTGACACCACCGATGATTGCAGATGGCATAGAACCAATGATTTCAGCCATTTTCGGAATAAAGCTTAAGATAACTGCAAATACAGCTGCAATACGGATCACTCTAGGGTCATGCACACGGCTTAATTCCAATACACCGGTATTCTCACCATATGTAGTATTTGCAGGACCACCAACCATACCTGCAAATGCGGTTGCAAGTCCATCACCGATTAAGGTTCTGTGAAGTCCCGGATCTTCGATAAAGTTCTCACCAACAGTTGCAGAAATTGCAGACATATCTCCGATATGCTCCATCATAGTTGCCAGTGCGATTGGTGCCATAACCAAGATTGCAGTCAGGTTAAATTTGCATAACTGGAATGGAGGAAGTCCTACCCAGCTTGCAGATGCTACTTCGGTAAAGTTTAAGATAGCACTTCCATCCGGATTAGTCAGTCCTGCTGCCTGCATAATCAGTGCTGCTGCATAGGAAATGACAACACCTAAAAGAATTGGGATAATGCGGAACATTCCTTTTCCCCAGATGTTAAAGATAATGATAACTGCCAGTGCAATCAGTGCAAGAATCCAGTTGGTGGATGCATTGCTTACTGCGGATGGCGCAAGGGAAAGGCCGATACAGATGATGATTGGTCCTGTTACAACAGGTGGCAGGAAACGCATTACTTTCTTTACTCCTACGACTTTGATAACAAGTGCAAGAATCAGATATAAAGCTCCTGCGACAACAATACCACCACAGGCATATGGAAGCTTCTCTCCCATGGTCATGTCTGCAAAGACTCCGGTATCCAACTGTGCAATCGTAGAAAATCCTCCTAAGAATGCAAAGGATGAACCTAAGAATGCAGGTACTTTTAATTTGGTACAAAGGTGGAAGAATAAAGTTCCAAGACCGGCACAGATTAAAGTAACCTGTACGGAAAGGCCTTCTCCCTCAAAATAGCTGTTCACCAGAATCGGCACAAGAATGGTTGCGCCAAACATTGCGAACATGTGCTGAAGTCCTAACAACAGCATCTTTGGAACACCAAGTGTCCGTGCGTCGCGAATTGCGTCTTTTCGTTCGTTCATAACGAAAGCTCCTCCTTAAAATATAATGTGTGATATCCGTGGAATCTTATTTTCCACTTCTGCGGTGCTTTTCATGCATTTTTCTGTTGCTATGCTGCATCCGCTTTAACTACGGGAAACATATTTCTTATTTCCCGCATAAAACAGGTAACCCACCGAAATGGCAGATTACCTGTTATTATCTAAATTTGTTCCAACGCCTCAATTGCTTTGGCAATATATGGGTTGTCCATAGTATAAAATTGTCCTGCATCGGCAGCTTTTGCATATGCCGGGTCCAATGGAAGTTTTCCAAGAACGGACAAATCAAGGTCTGCTGCGATTTCATCAATATGGCTTTCTCCAAATAAGGAAATCTCTTTTCCACAATCCGGACATTTTAAATAGCTGTAATTTTCAACGATTCCAAGGACAGGAACATTCATCATCCCTGCCATGTTATATGCTTTCTTTACAATCATCTGAACCAGTTCCTGCGGAGAAGTTACGATAATGATTCCTTCTACCGGAAGAGACTGGAATACCGTCAACGGAACATCTCCGGTTCCCGGTGGCATATCTACGAAAAGGTAATCAATGTCACCCCATACCACGTCACTCCAGAACTGCTTTACCACGCCGGCAACGACTGGTCCACGCCATACAACCGGTGTTTCTTCTGTATCTACCAATAAGTTTACAGACATAATTTTGGTTCCATCTTCTGCCACTGCCGG
>OLJA01001182.1_pt1 | contig 14045 bp, 10 predicted proteins | sample 1601401 | NCBI WGS metagenome assembly OLJA01 (sample SAMN01915217, study PRJEB22387) | human gut metagenome | isolation source: stool | host: Homo sapiens | place: USA | reverse complement strand
TGCCGTCGTCGAGCTTGGCCGGGACGACGCAGGGGCAGATCGTGGAGCCGAAGCGGATCTTCATGTCTTCCAGGATCTTGAAGTAGTTCGCGTTTTCCAGGTCGCACTTGGAAACAAATACCATGGTGGCCTTGCCGTTCTTGCGGGCCAGCTGGAAGGCCTTCTCGGCACCAACGGTCACGCCGCTGCGGCCGGAGACGCACACCAGCACGCTCTCCGCAGCCCGGATGCCCTCATACTCACCGGCCTCAAAATCGAACAGGCCCGGTGCATCAATGAAGTTGTACTTGATGCCCTCGTACTCCACAGGGACGACCGACGCCGACAGGCTGGCCTTGCGCTTTGCTTCCTCAGGGTCAAAGTCCGAAATCGTGGTGCCGTCTTCGACCCGGCCCATACGCTCCGCTGCGCCCGAAAAATAGACCAATGCCTCAGTCAGCGTCGTTTTGCCGCTGCCGGCATGGCCTGCAATCAAGATATTACGGATGTTGTTGCTTGCGTATTTCATATCGGTTTTTCCCTCTTTCCGCCGCACGGAGCGTTCTCTCCGTTTTTGTGGCATATTTTACAAAGATAATACCACACTTCAAGCGATTTTCAAATAGATTGCTTGAAATTTTTGCTCCTTGACCCGCCAAACTTGCCGCCCTGCTTTTGTGCATTTTGACCGTCCGGCTCAAAAATCGACTAAAAACCGCGTAGAAAGTTTTCGCAAGCAGAGAGCTGCCTGCTCACTCCACCGTGCGCATCGACCGGTACACAGCCGTTCGGCTGCGTATGTGTAAATCGCTGGGAAAGAAAAAGGCCGCTTACCTTTTCAGGTAAACGGCTTTATGTTTGGTGGAGCATTGTCCACAGCACTCGAACCCAACACCTCTTCACGGGAGATGGTTTTGGAATCGTCCGTGAAGTTGAAATTGAGCACGACCCGGTCGTCAAAGACGTAGACCGAGTTGACAAAGGTATCAATGATCTGCCGCTGGTGTTTCACATTCTTTTAAAGCAGCACGAATCTTCTCCTTCTCATTACTGCCATCTGTACGAAGCCGCAGCAACGGGATGCCGCATTTTTCGAGGATTCGATTCTTTTTTTCATCCCGTATGGATTGTTGGCTTCCTGGCCGATGAAAACTTGTTCCATCCACTTCGATTGCCAAAATAGGCAGCTTATCCATTTTATAAAACATCAGAAAGTCAACATGAGTTGACAAATTCCGGGCATACCGAGTCTCTTCCTTCGTCAACTGGCTGTAATCTCTGATTAATGTTGCGAGCGAAACATGTACAGCGCAGCCAATGGAGGAAAACAATTTATCTGATAAAATCTCTTGAATCACAGAGTACATAAGGTTCTCCGAGTCATACTCAGATATTCGTTTGCGTTTTCTCAAATATGCTTTGCGCTGTTCAGCATATCCTTGATATAACAAATCAAACACGGAGTAGACCTGACTTTGAATAACGGCAAAGTTGTTGTATTCGATGTACCGTGTCAAATCACCGTAGTTTGTACGGTCATTGCGAGGGTCTTGTGATGTGACAACGGTAAGCGAGTGGATTGCCCGAGAAACTGCCACGTTTAGCATATGTGGGTCATCCACAAAATCCGTAATTATATTGTCAACGGAGGTCAAAATAATAGCATCCTGTTCACGTCCTTGGAATTTATGGACTGTATCTACTTCATAGTAGCCTCCAAGTTGTTTCCAAATGGCAGCGGCTTGATCTCGATATGGCGTGATAATCCCGATGCTTTGATAATTCTGCCGACGGAGCTGCGGGAGAATTTCTTGCTGAATGACATCAATCTGACGTTGGTTGATGTGCCCACGTGCGTGGTTTCCGGCGGCTGTTCGATACATAGTCAACACATCTGGTTCATCATTGTCCTCCGTCATTATAATCAGTTGACCAGCATAGAATTTCTGGTTGCAGAAGTTGATAATCTTAGGATGACAGCGATAATGTTCCCGAAGCAGCGTGACCGGGGCAGTTGGCCATGTCTCCAATGCAGAAGAGAGCAGGCTGTGTGTGGAAAAGTGATAGCGTTCGGCCAGAGAATAGGTCTGCCATATCGTTTCACTTCGTTGAATATCTGCCTCAGACAAGACATTGGGCAATTGATTCAAGTCCCCTACAATCACAATGTTTCGTGCACAGGAAAATGCCAGAACAGCCGTAGTTAAATCGACTTGGGATGCTTCATCTATGATGAGGTAATCGTAAACATAGTCTAAACTTAGTGTCCCCTTTATCGAATACGTTGTGCTGAGAATCACAGGGTACTCATGCGTAAATTCGTCTGAATTTCGGCGAAAGTCATTGCTTTCAAATCGTCTGCGGTTGGTTTTCCATTCATATTTCGCTGCCAGTTCTGCTTTGAATAGTTGAAATGATTTTTGCGTCAATTCATTCATTTTCTCGTCAAAAGCATATTGCCGCAGCTTGAGTGTAAGTTTCTGCCTTTCGTTTTCCAACTCCCGTCTTTTGGTAAGATAGAACTGGTTCTGCAAATAAGGAATTACCAACTCGGGCGTGTTTACAAATAGTTTGATTGCATCACGATTAAACCGAAATATAATGGACAGTTTTTGTAAAAGACCCAGCCGCTTTTTCTGCTCTATAAAATGTTCAAATTCCAGCCAGAGCTCCAATATTTTTTGAGATGAGAACAAATCTAAATTGACTATTGGCTCTTCGTGATAGGTAGAATAATATTCCTTAAAATAGTGCTCTTCCGGATTCAACTGTAAAAGCTCCTGCTCAATTCTCGCAATACGATTTTTTGCAGTGAGCATTAGATTTAATTCTTGTGAAAGTGCTGTAATTTCTTGTTCCAACTGCTGCCGTTCGTCCGGCGGCAGTTCCCACTCCTCCATATTCGGATAAATACCTGACTGATCTGCAAGAAATTTCTGTTTGTTTGACAGACTTCCCAAAAATGCTGTTAAGAACGAAATGCCTTTCTTTTCTAGCTTTTCTGCAATATTATGCGTTGCTGAATTGTTGTTGGAAACAACTGCAACGGTTTTCTTGTCTCGAACAACATTTGCAATAATATTTAGAATCGTTTGCGTCTTACCTGTTCCGGGAGGGCCTTGAATAATGCTGATTTTGGACGAGAGAGCCTGCTCTACTGCCATTTTTTGGCTTTGATTAAGTCCAAAGGGATAAATTATCGTTGAGGGACTCTCCGACATGGTTTGGCTCTTCTGTGGGTCAAGATAATTCGCTAGCACAGTGTCATCACTGACCTTGGAAATTTTACTATACTGCAAACGTAAAATATTGAGTCCGTTTTCTGTTACTAAACTAACGGCTTCAGCTGTTTCTGTAAAATAGCGGAAGACTTCTTTATTTTTGGTATCTGCCAAACAGTTTGGCTGAAGTTCCACATCATCTTTTGGAAAAGACAGTGGAAGTTTTTCATCAAAAAGAATTCGATAATACGCTCCAAAATCTAAAATCGCTTGGACTGTATTAAGTTTCTTCCCCTTTGCGATTACAATAACACTGTCTGGGTCAATTGTTTTTTGCAGTGAAAGCACCTTGACATTTCTGTCTTGAAAACGATAGGTCTTATTGGGGGTGCTAACATAGATTACTTCACACATTCCATTGCAGAATCGGAAGCTTGCAACACAATCTGTCTGGTCCTTGCCTTTGATAAGGATCATTTGATTTCGGGTATCTGTGTCCATATGGCATCGCTATCCTTCATTTATATACACTCGTTGAACGAAGCGTTATATATTCCCTACATGTTAAATCAGATGGCTGGCGGTCACCTATTTTTTACGCTTAACTTCCTTTGCTGCCTAAATTCGTGAATAAAACAAAAAGGCCACTGGACAAATACCAGTGACCTACGTTTGGTGGAGCATTGTCCACGGCACTCGAACCCAACACTTCCTCACGGGTGACCGTTTTGGCATCATCCGTGAAGTTGAAATTGAGTACGACCCGGTCATCAAAGACGTAGACCGAGTTGACAAAGGTATCAATGATCTGCCGCTGGTGTTCCGTGCTGCCCACGTCACCCTTGCGGAATTTCTCAAGCCAGAACCGAATCCACTCACGGGTCAGAACGGGCTTTTTCAGTTCTTCTTCCAGAATGCTGGTGTTCAGGGCTTCTTTCCGGGCTTCCAATTCGTCTAGCCGCTGCTTGGTGGTCGAGGTCAGGATGCCCTGTTCAATGGCTTCCAGAAGGTTTGCCAGCCGCTTCTCCGTGTCCCTGAGCTGGTCTTTCAGGACAGGCAGCCGGGTGTTCTCTTTCTGCTGGGCTTCCATGACCAAATCTATCAGCTGTTCGATGATTTCATCGTTAAAAATCACCTTAATGGCGGTGTCCACCACGAACCGCTCCAGAGGCTCCTTGCGGATGGCTTTCAGGTCGTTGTCAGGGAATCCAGCGCCTCATTATAAGATTCCATCGCCTCACTTAAGGGGCGGACAGATCCAAATCCCGCGCGGAATGCCACATCCAGATGCTTTCTGAGATTTCTGACCATAACACGCGCTTTTTCGATCATTTCAATACGTTCATTATATTCCTGCTTCGGCTCTTCCCATGGAATAAAAACTGCGATCTTGTTTGCCATGACTGCGCCCACGATTCCCGGAAAATAGCTTTTGACCACTTCACGCACTTCTCTGACATGGTTCTGCACGCGGACACTGGTTCCGACCGCATTCGTCATATGATTGCCTTCCTGATCCTCGCCAAAAACAAGTGCCATCATACAGCCATAATCCATCGAAAGCCCCAGCAGATTTTTGAAATTTTCGATATCGTCCTCAAAGAATTCCTGAAACAGGATATTATAAACAAGTCCGTTTTCAATGATCGGAACAACCGTTTCCATTTTCTCGCGGATCATCAGATCCTTCGAGCGTTTTTCGCGCTCCTTGTCGATCAGATACATGGCACGCTTCACGACTGCTACGATCTCGGTTCTGTCAACCGGTTTGTTCAGATATTCCAGCACGCCAAGTCCAATGGCCTCCTTGGCATAATCAAATTTATCATAGGCAGACATCACGATAAAAATAGTATTCGTGTTTGTCTCCCGGATCTCACGCATTGCCTCGATCCCATTAATACCGGGCATCTGGATATCCATGATCGCAATATCGGGGCCAAAATGCTCCGCCAGCTCGATCACACTTCTGCCGGTCTTGGCAGATTCGATCACACATGTATCCCCAAATTCCTTTGATAAGATGAACCGGAGGGAATCAATCACGATCCCTTCGTCATCTGCCAGCATAATCTTATACATACCTTATCCACTCTCCGTAATCATTACATTTTACATTTTCAAATAAGGAATCCGGATCACTACCTCCGTTCCCCTGCCAGGTCCTTCACTCATCATGACAAACTCTTCCGCTCCGTCAAAAAACAGATGGAGGCGCTCCATTACATTGTTCAGACCGACACCGTTGGAATCTCCCGTATCTTCCTTATGGGAAATACAGTTCTGCATCACCTGCGCGATTCGTTCTTCCGTCATGCCAACACCGTTGTCTTTGATACTGATACAGACTTTTTCCTCTTCCCGGTAAACAGAAAGCACGATCCGCCCTTCCCAGTCAATATTACGGATTCCGTAATTGACACTGTTTTCCACGATCGGCTGCAGGAGCATGCTCGGAATATGCACGCCCAGAAGGGATTCATCTACTTTTTTCTCAAAATGGATCTCACCCGAAAACCGAACGTTTAATATATAAATATAATTATCCACAAGCCGGATTTCTTCTTCCAGCGTGACTTCATCATGATCCTTCTTAATATTGTAGCGGAAAAACGCAGCCATATTCTGGATATAATCATAGGTACGGTCCGCGCTTTCCATCATGGCAAGCTGTGCACCCGCATTCAATGAATTAAACAGAAAGTGCGGATTGATCTGTGCCTGCAGATATTTCAGCTGGGCATCCTTCAGATGTGTTTCCATCAGAAGCTCCTTTTCCTTCATCTGCCGCTCTTTTTCAAGGCTCTCCCGGAGACGGTTTATATAAGCCGGAATACTCTGCAGCATCCGGTTAAACGCTACCGTTACGACACCGATCTCATCCATCGAATGCACTTCCACCATATCTGCCTGATCCAGCTCTCCGTTTGCCACACGATACGCTGCATCCGAAAGCTTCCGCAACGGCTTTGTGATATTTCTCGTAAACATGACGACCATTAAAAGGGTACAAAGTGTCAGTACGATAAATATAAAGATGCTGACCATTTCCAGATATTGCAGGGAATCGGAAAGCACTTCGTAATCCCCGGTATTGGTACGGAACCGCCTGTTATTCAGACTCAGTATATACATCTGCAAATATTCATAAAGCTGCGATGCATCATCATAATATGCTTTGTATTTTTCTACATTGCGCCCTCTTTTTGCCTCTATCGTATCCGCCGTCAGCGTCAGATATGTCTCTGACATGTAATGGATATTACGCTCCATCAGAAGAAGCTCGTCCCCTGTTGCCTTTGTCCGAAGTCCCGCGATCAGATCTGCATAATTCTGCTCGTTTTTATAATATTCCTCCATGGCATCTGTCGTCTTTGTATTCAGATAGGAAGTCATACTGGACTGCAGACCGTCAAGCGCATCCGCGATCGCATTCAGCCTGACATTGTCCGCGTAGATTTCATCCAGCTGCACGGTGATCTTGTTGATATTCAGATACATGAACACATTCACAAGCAGCATGACAAGGATCGTCAGAACGAATACACAGATCAGCTTTGTCCGGATTGAGAGAGCCGCGAAGGCGTCAGTCAGTTTCTTGGACATCGTCCGTGCCTCCTTCCCCCAGCGTCTGTGCATCCAGAAGTGAGATATCTACTGCAAAATATTCATTTGCATAACCACTTTCCTGATATTCCGTAAGAGCATCCACGCAATATCTGCCCATCTGCTTTGTATCGAGCGTCACGGAAGAATAGATGATATCTTTCCGGATCGCACTTCTGATCATATCAGATTCGTAATATCCCACGATCTCAATATCCCCAACCTTGTTATAATCGACAACCGCCTGATAAACGCAGGTCGTATTTTGTTCGTTCAGGCAGATCATCACGTCCGGCAGCGTATCTCTCGTCATAAAAATATCACGGATCGCCTCTTCAGCGGCAAATGCCGATCCACTCTGTACCGGAACCGCCTCAATCTGTACCAGATCACCAAACCCTTCTCCGTCAATCACCTCCTGCATAGAGGCAAGAAGGATACTCTGACTTGTATCCGCGCGTTCCGCATCCAAAAGTACCATGACATTTTGCCTGCTGCCATATCCCTTTACCTGTTTTTCTCTTATGATATCGCAGAGCTGGTTCCCATACTCTCTGCCAAGATTATAATAGCTGATGCTCACATAACTCTGCCTGCCCGCCTGTGTGTTATCCTCCAGCACAGTCACGACAGGAATCCCGTTGTCTTCCGCTTCCCTGATAAGCTCTGTCATCATGGCACTTTCATCCGCCTCCACAATGATACCATCCACCTTGGAATCGATCGCGATCTTCATCAGATCCCGCTTGTCGTAATCCGTTTCCAGATTAAGCCCCGGCATTTCAATATAAGCATCTGCTTTCTGTGCTTCCTCCAGCGCACCTGCATAAACATTCTGCCAGAACGGCAGGCTGTCATCATTGGTGATCATCATATAATAGCTGCTGTATTCTTCTGCATCCTGTACCTTTTGCAGCACCTGACTTTCCCGCTTCCGCATATGGAAATAGAACACGCACATAATGACCATCAGTGCAGCCAGCAGATAAAAAGGAAGTATCTGCGCGATTTTCCCAGCTTTTTCTTTCCATCCGTTTCTTTTTTTCATATATAATATCCTCCTTTTTTAGAATAGTCAGAGATATAAAACCTCCTGTTAGATATCTTTATTCTATGAGAAATAGAAAGATTCGAATAGTTACTGACAGTCACAAATTTTAATGCATAAATCACAAAATAAGAAAAATACTAAAAAGAAAAAAGGAGACGATAGTAAAATGCAACTAAATCAAAGAAAAGCTGCGATCATAGGCTGTGGTTTTGTAGGGAGTGCCACAGCATTCTGTCTGATGCAGAGTGGACTGTTTTCAGAAATTGTCCTGCTTGATGTGGACAAAGATAAAGCAGAAGGTGAAGCTATGGATATCACGCATGGAACACCATTTGCGGGAAGAATGAAGATATATGCCGGGGATTATGATGATATGATGGATGCTGCGATCATTATAATCACTGCCGGTGCAAATCAGAAAGAAGGAGAGACAAGACTTGACCTTGTGAAGAAAAATAAGAAAATCTTTGAGGGGATCATACCACAGATTTCAAACAGGGCTTATGAAGGAATTCTTCTGATCGTATCGAATCCTGTGGATATATTGACATATACAGCGATAAAGATCAGCGGATTTGAGGAAAACCGTGTGATCGGGTCGGGAACGGTTCTTGATTCAGCAAGATTCCGGTATCTGTTAGGGGAGCATCTTGATGTAGACAGCAGAAGTGTTCAGGCATTTATTATAGGAGAACACGGAGACAGTGAGATCGCAGCATGGAGCAGTGTTAATGTATCAGGAATCCCAGTCAATGATTTTTGCGAGATGCGGGGACATTACGATCATGAAGAGGCAATGAAAGCAATCGCAGACGATGTAAAAGAAAGTGCATATAAGATCATCAAGAGAAAAAAAGCAACGTATTATGGAATCGCAATGTCAGTAAAACGTATCTGCGAAGTGATCTTAAAAGATGAAAAAGCAATTCTTCCTGTCTCAACCATGATGCATGGGGCGCATGGAATCGAAGATATTGTCTTAAGTATGCCCGCAATCGTAGGAAAAAATGGGATTGAGACACAGGTACCGATCGAATTGAATGAGGAAGAAGAAAGGAAGTTAAAACAATCTGCTGAGATTCTAAAACAAATGACTGAAAGTAACTAGGGAGGGCAGGTAAATTGTGATAAACTAAAGAAGAAAAGCGATAAAAGGGGAGGGGATTTCTTGAAAGAATTGATCAATAAACTATTACAGGGAGAACATTCACTATTCCGATTATCCCTGCCATTTCGAGTAAGATTATTTAACGTTCTTGCACTGACAGGAGGAGTGATCAGTCTGGTCAATGGAATTTCCTCCTATATAAACAATCAGGATCTTATTATTCTGGGAATTAACACAGGAATTGCGGTATTATCATTTTTGTTATTATTTTATGCCTATAAAAGTGGAAATTACCAGTTTTGCTATGTTGTCACGATCATCATGATCTTTTTGGTGATGTTTCCGTATTTATTTTTTAAATCAGGCGGATATAAAGGCGGCATGATTTCATTTTATATGTTTGGAATTTTATTTACCATTTTTATGCTTGAGGGAAAAGCAATGTTTTTTACAGTGACTGCAGAAATGGCGGTATATATCGCAACGATTCTCATGGCATATCATAATCCGCAGACAGTCATATGGTTTTCTTCAGAAAAAGAAGTCATAGCGGATGTTCTTATGGGGTTTTGCGCATCTACGGTTTCTGTTGCACTGGCGATGTATCTGCATTTCAGGATGTATAACAAACAACAAAAGATTTTGGAAGAAGCGAGGATCGAGGCACAGTCAGCCAATAAAGCCAAAAGTGCCTTTCTGGCAAATATGAGCCATGAGATCAGAACACCAATTAATGTTATGCTTGGAATGAACGAAATGATCTTAAGAGAAAGTGAGAATGAAGAGATTCGACAGTATGCCAAAAGTATTGAACGTTCCGGCGGATATTTGATCTCACTGATCAATAATGTACTGGATATCTCAAGGATCGAGTCTGGAAGATCAGAGATTGAAGAAGGAAGATATGAACTTTTACAGCTGTTAGAAGAAGTCATGCTGATCGGTGAGAAGCAGGCAGAGCAGAAAGGATTGGAGATGAATTTGATCTTTGATGAAACTTTGCCGGCATATCTTATTGGAGATGCGATACATATCAAACAGGTTCTCTTAAATCTCCTGAATAATGCGGTAAAGTATACAAAAGAAGGACAGATTGATCTGAAAGTACATAAAAAGGAAGAAGATCACGAAAAGAGAATTATCTTCGAGATCAAAGATACAGGAATCGGTATCAGGGAAGAAAATCTTTCCATTTTGTTTGATGCATTTACACGTGTGGATTATAAGAAGAATCAGAATATTGAGGGAACAGGACTTGGACTTGCAATTGCCAGAGAGCTTGTGACACAGATGGAAGGAACGATCCGTGTGGAAAGTATCTATGGGAAAGGAAGTACATTTTTTGTGGAACTCCCAATGAAAACAGAGACGGAGCATAAGATTTCCAATGAAAAATGCAGACAGCATAACGAAAAGAACAGAAAATATTTTGTAGCACCGGAGGCGAAGATTTTAGTCGTTGATGATAATGAGGAAAATCTTATGGTCATAAGATCGTTGTTAAAAAGAACAGGGATCTTTGTGGATACAGCAATAAGTGGAGCACAATGTATCGAGAAAACAAAAGAAAATAATTACGATATGATCTTCCTTGATTATATGATGCCGCAGATGGATGGAATAGAGACCATTCGAATATTAAGAAAAGACAAAACATTTGCGACTCCAGTGATCGCCTTGAGTGCGGATGTCACCAAAGGAATTGAACAGACATTCTTAAAAGAGGGATTTTGCGAATATCTTCCCAAACCTGTGATGTGGAGAAAGTTAGAGGAGCTTCTTTTAAAATATTTAAGAAAAGAAATTGTATTTATGAAAGAAGACGATAAACAGCAGCCAGAAATGGAGGAGCAGGAGTTAAAAGAGATTCATGATCTGCTCAAACAGGCGGACATACAAATGGAAGAGGGACTGAAACTTCTGGATGGGAACTTTTTGCAATACCGCAAGCTGATTCAATTTTTTGCACAATACCAGCAAGATAATATGGATCAGGTGGAAAAGATCCTAAAGGAAAAGGATAAGATACAGATTTGTGAATTTACAAGAATGATGCATACGCTAAAAAGCAATGCCAAAGCAATCGGGGCAGACAGCCTTTTTGAGATTGCAAGGGAATTTGAGATCAGAGGAAAACAAGAAGACATCGAATATATCATATCAGGGTATCCATTACTGAAACTTGAATGGAACCGCGCATATTCAGCAGCACAGAGGTTCCTTCATATGACACAAAAAGAAGTAACAAACGATTCTACAAAGAAGAATGATAACAACCAGTCAAAGGAAGAAGCAAAGGAAAGATTAAAGATATTTATTACAAGATATCAGGCAAAAGAAGCAAAAGAGCAGATTCAGCATTTGTTAGAAAATCAAATGACAAATGACGAAAAAGATTTATTAAAACAAACCGCAGAGGCAATAGACCAGCTTGATTTTGAAGAAGCAGAAATTCTTCTGAAACGATGGGAGGGAATAGGATGAAAGAAAACAGTATTCTGGTCATAGATGATGATCTGATTTTATTAAAGACGGCAGAAGAGATTTTATCAGAACAATATAATGTAAGCGTAGCCAAAAGTGGAATACAGGCACTAAATCTTTTGAACAAAAAGGTCATACCCGATCTTATTTTACTAGATATTGATATGCCGCAGATGGACGGGTACGAAACCCTCGAAGAGATCAAGAAAATTGATGGGTGCGAACTGATCCCCATTATATTTCTCACAGGTTTTTCAGAAATGGATTATGAGGTCAAAGGTTTAAAAGCAGGGGCGGTGGATTATATTGTGAAGCCGTTTGCAAAAGAGATTTTGATGGCAAGAGTGGAAAGACATCTGGAACGTTATCAGCAAAGACAGAGCAGGAAAACGGTAGAATTATCGAAATATGCACAGGATATCAAAAAGCAGCTGACACCGACAGAATGGAAGATCGCGTTAGCAGTTGCAGAGGGAAAGGAAAACAAAGAGATTGCCGAATCGATGCATTATTCTTATGGATATGTGAAGAATCTGGTTGCAAGGATCTTTTCAAAATTAGAGATCGAGAAACGGCTGGAGTTAAAAAAGATGATGTTAAAAGAGTAGATTTTGTGGACGGAAGGATGTAAAATCATATTGAGTGTATTAAGTTTTAGAAAGAGAGGTTCATATGAAGATATTATCATTCGGTTCATTAAACATTGATTATGTATACAAAGTGCCACATTTTGTGAAAAAAGGAGAAACCCTGTCAGCAAAAGAATTAAATGTGTATACAGGTGGAAAAGGATTAAACCAGTCCATTGCACTTGCACGTGCAGGGGTTGAAACATATCAGGCTGGTGCGATCGGTACAGATGGAATGTTTTTGCTGGAGCAGTTAAAAGAAGCAGGAGTGAATACAGATCTTGTCAAAATTCTTGACGATGTAAGGACAGGAAATGCGATCATACAAAATGATGATGAAGGTGATAATTGTATCGTTTTATTTGGAGGAGCAAATCAGGCGATCACAAAAGAACAGGTTGACGAAGTCTTTGAAGATTTTACAAACGAAGATTATTTACTGATTCAAAATGAGATTAACGAACTTCCATATATCGCAGAGAAAGCAAAAGAAGAGGGAATGAAGATTATCTTAAATCCATCTCCAATGAATGAGAAGATACTGAAGCTTCCATTAGACCAGATCGATTATTTTATTTTAAATGAGATCGAGGCAATGCAGATTCTTGAGATGGATGAGCCAGAAGAGATTGACGGAAAATATATCGCTGGTCTGTTACATGAGAGATTTCCAGATGCAACGATCGTATTAACTTTGGGAAGTGAAGGGTCTGTTTGCATTTTTGGTGACGAGTATGTGGAGCAGCTAATCTACAAGGTAAAAGCAGTCGATACAACGGCAGCAGGAGATACCTATACGGGATATTTTATTGCAGGAATCTTAAATGGAAAGACGATCAAAGAAGCAATGGATATTGCATCTAAAGCATCTGCGATTGCAGTTACCAGACAAGGAGCAGCCCCATCGATTCCTGTTTTGGAAGAAGTAGAAAAATATAAATAGTTATGATAAGGAAGAATGATAAAATTTATGATTTTGTTGTTCTTCCTTTTTCTCTAAACGAATCTCAATATTACTTTTTTCCATTTCTTTTATGTCCTTTCTTAAAAATAAAAACCGATAATCCTAATTTTTCAGTATCAGAATTAACGGCTCTGCGTCTTAAGCGTCTGGCTCTTATATTACTGTTTCATTTCTTCTACTATTTTATCTAGCATCTGTTCAAACTGACATTTTGCTTTCGCCTTATCTGCTGCACCATCATACAAGCTATAATAAAAAAACATATTTGCATAAAACTTAACTGCATTCTCCTCTGGATCTTTTATTTTCATATTTTTGAAGAGATCCTTCACGTATCCTGCCGGTCCAGATACCAGATATTGCTGATATAAATTCTGCATCTCTTCACTACAAAACTGCTCTATTGTCAGCATCTTCCGAAACGATGATGCAAAATCATCCTCTGTCCAATACTCAAACATTGATTTGCTGTATCCTACAAAATCTTCTACTGATACGTTCTGATATTCTTCCGGCATTTTCTCAATACTTTCTTCTGGTACTTCATTCTGCCTGGCTTGTTCACTGTCCTGCTGTTCCATTCGTTTCACAATGTGCAAAAATATGTCTCTCTTATTTTCATAATGTCTGTATAACGCTCCTTTAGTCATTCCAAGAACCCCTGCGATCTGACTCACAGACACAGCTTCATATCCATTTTTCGCAAACAAGTGAAGGGCCACAGTCATAATCTCTTCCTTTGTACTTCCCATACATAATCATCTCCCTTACTACAAATAAACGACCGTTTACAGTCCTATTTTAGTAAACGGTCGTTTATTTATCAAGTCATAAATGATTATTTGAGCAAAAGTACAAGGGATTTTAACGTCCCTTGTGCTTTTCTCTTTTCTTTTTCTGTTTCAGCTCAAGCATTCGTTGTTCCGCCGCCTGTTTTATTTTTTTATATATCCCAGATCCGGGTTCTTATAATCCCCTCTGGCTTTTTTCTTTTCCACGTATG
>OLJA01001181.1_pt1 | contig 14045 bp, 9 predicted proteins | sample 1601401 | NCBI WGS metagenome assembly OLJA01 (sample SAMN01915217, study PRJEB22387) | human gut metagenome | isolation source: stool | host: Homo sapiens | place: USA | reverse complement strand
CTGCTGCTGGACGAAGCAAAGCGCACGGGCATGGAGATGTGGATCCTGGATGACAGCCACTTTCCCACCGGTTTTGCGGATGGTGCGGTCAAGCGGGAGCACCCGGAGCTGTGCAAAAAGTTTCTCTGCTGCAAAACGCTGGATTATGCCGGCCCGATGGAGAACATGACCGCTGTTCTTAAGTATGCCCTCCGCGACCCGCGTGACAAAATCCTGGCTGTGACCCTGAGCCGCAAAACCGCGTTTGAAACCATTGACCCGACTACTACCATCGACCTGACGGACAAAGTTTATACTTTTGAAGATGCCCGTACGGGGGAGATCATGCTTTCCTCCATGGGCCAGCCGCTGCCCGGCAACCCCAAGGAAGGTCCCTGCGTGGCCGTGGATTTTGACCTGCCGGATGGACAGTGGACTCTGAACGTCATCACTGTCAGCTACAAGGGCGGCGAGAAACAGACGGAAGGCTATCTGAACCCGCTGGATTCGGCGGCGACCAAGGTACTGCTGGATACCGTCTATGAGCCGATCTATGCCCACTTTGGGGAGGAGTTTGGCAAAACGCTGCGCGGGTTCTTCTCGGATGAGCCGCGGCTTGGCAACATCCACGGGGCGGAGGATGCCGCCATCGGCCACAACAGCGCCATGAACCTGCCCTGGCGGGATGGCATGGAGAACCTGCTGGCCGGAAAGCTGGCCGGAACGGCTCTGACAGACCGTGCTGCCGGGAACATCCGTGCGTTGCTGCCGCTGTTGTTCCTGCGCAGCAGCGATGAGAGCGCTCATGTGGCACAGTATACCTATATGGATCTGGTCAGCCAGCTGTACAGCGACAACTTTGATGGTGTTCTGGCGGCCTGGTGCCATGCCCACCACTGCGAGCACATCGGCCATACCATCGAGGACAACAATGCCACGGCTCGTCTGGGCTATGGTGCAGGGCACTTCTACCGCGCCATGGCGCATCAGGATATGTCCGGTATCGATGTGGTCATCCAGCAACTGCTGCCCGGTATGGATGAGGGAATGTTCAAGGGCATGCACAGCCCCGGCTGGGACGGCGAGTTTTTTACCTATATGTTGGGCAAGCTGGGGGCAAGTCTGGCCCACTTGGACCCTGCCAAGAAAGGCCGTGCCATGTGTGAGCTGTTCGGTGCCTATGGCTGGGGCGAAGGCAACCGCCTGTGCAAGTGGCTGTCGGACTATATGCTGGTGCGCGGCATCAATCAGTTTGTGCCGCACGCCTTCAACGCGGCACCCTTCCCGGACCCGGACTGCCCGCCGCATTTCTATGCCCACGGCCATAATCCGCAATATCCGGAATTCCGGCAGGTAGCCAACTACCTCAACCGGATGTCCGCAGTGCTGTCTGGCACCCATGTGGCTCCGGTGGCGCTGCTGTATCAGGCCGAAGCCGAATGGAGCGGCGAGTTTATGCTCACCCAGAAACCAGCGGCCCGGCTGGCCCGCAATGGTATCGACTATGAGCTGGTGCCCTGTGAGGTGCTGAAAGCGGACACCGCGAAGGATGGTGCGCTGCACCTGAACGGCATGCAGTTCCGTGCGCTGGTCATCCCGTACGCCGAGGCTCTGCCTGCTGCACTGCTGGAGAATGTACAGCGCTATCTGGATGCTGGGGTCAAAGTTTATTTTGTGGGCGGTCTGCCCATTCGCTGCTGTGAAGGCGGTCCGGCACCGGTACTGGAACATGCGGTCGTCACCACGCTGGATGCGCTGGTGGAGACCCTTACGGCAGACAGTATCCCTGCGCTGCATCTGAGCGCAGCGGCACCATATCTGCGATACTACCACGCTCGGCAGGCAGACGGTGATGTCTACTTCTTCACGAATGAGGGCACGCAGCCGCTTTGCACCACTGTGACCGGTGCAAAGCCCGGTGCAGCCTTTGTATACGATGCCTTTGCCAACGTTGTGACGGCAGCACCGGATGCCTTTGCTCTGACACTGGCTCCTTATGAATCCCGCTGCATTCTGGTGCCGGATGACCCGACTGCATTGCAGGTGCAGGCGGTGGCGGCTCTGCCTGCCGGTGTTCCGGCGGACTGCATTCATTTGACAGCATGCACTGTTTCGCTGGCCGATGCCGACACTGGCTGCGCCGAATATGGTGCCCCGCTCCCGCTGGAAAAACTGGTCTCTCTGCACCGTCTGCCGGGCTGCATCGCGTTTGCAGGCCGGGCACGGTATGCATTCCGCTTTACGCTGAACGAAGCACAGGCCGCACGGCCCGCCGTGCTGGCCCTGACGGCACAGGAAGGTGCAATCGTCCGAGTGAACGGGACGGACTGCGGTGTACGGATCTGCCCTCCTTACCGCTATGCAATCTCCGGTTCCCTGCACACCGGGGAGAATTTGTTGGAAATCGAGGTGAACACCACCCTTGGCCGCCGGATGAATGATTTTCTGGGGCAGTATATGCCCACCGAGCCACAAGGCTTGAAGAGTGAAGTAACCATACAGCTGTTCTAAAAAACTATAATCAACGATGCCCTTTGTTACTGACAAGGGGCATCGCTTTGTTTTGTGCGCGTTGAAAAGCAACCTTAAAATGTCAAATTCTTCCCACAGATTTTTCAACAGGATATTGCGGAGCAACTAAGGTTTGACGCATACGATCGTTCTGATTTTTTTCGTAGAAAAGGATGCGTTTTCAGTTTGTCTCGTTATAATTTGGAAAAGGACTTCTTCGGGTCAGAAGCCAGACAGAAAAGGTGGAATTTGATGCTGTTCTTGTCGTTTCTGTTTCATAACACTTTCAGAATGCGACTAAAAAATGAGACAGGCCAGCCTCTTTTCGGGCCGTCTATCTCATTTTTTTGGAAAAACTGTTTTACAACAATCGCGCGATATCAGAGATGATCCAGAAAATCAGGAGAGATCCTCGCCATTGGAGGCGATGACTTTCTTATACCAGTAGAAGCTGTCCTTCTTCTCCCGGCTCAGGTCGCCGGTGCCGTCATCAAATTTGTTGACGTAGATAAAGCCATAGCGCTTTGCCATCTCACCTGTGGACGCAGACACCAGGTCGATGCAGCCCCAGGGGGTGTAACCCATCAGATCCACGCCGTCCTTCACGGCCTCGGCCATCTGCTCGATGTGCTGGCGCAGGTAGTCGATGCGGTAGCTGTCGTGGATCTTGCCGTCCTCGCTCTTCACATCGTAAGCGCCCAGGCCGTTTTCCACTACCATCATGGGCAGATGATAGCGATCGTAGATCTCGTTCAGGGTGTAGCGCAGGCCAATGGGGTCGATCTGCCAGCCCCAGTCGCTGGCTTTCAGGTAGGGGTTCTTCTTGCCGGTGGCGATATTACCGCCCACGTCCTCGGCGTCCTTGTGGGTGGTGACGCAGTTGGACATGTAGTAGCTGAAGGTGTAGAAGTCCACGGTGCCGGCCTTCAGGATGGCGGCATCCTCCGGCTCCTGATGGATGGTGATGTTGTGCTCGGCGAAGAAACGCTTCATATAATAGGGATACTCACCGCGCACATGCATATCGGAACAGAACCAGTTCATGATCTGCATCTGCTTCTGGTTGGCCACCACGTCGGCGGGGTCACAGGTCATGGGATAGCTGGTGATGAAGCAGATCATGCAGCCCATCTTGAACTGGGGGTAGTTGTCGTGGGCATACTTGACAGCCCTGGCGCTGGCCACGAACATGTTGTGCAGGGCCTGGAAGCGTGCCTGCTCGTCGTTTGGCACATCGGCGGTGGAACCCTCGTATCCCTGGATGGTGCCGGTGTTCAGGATGCCGCCCATGGGCATGGTGCCGGTGTTGATCTCGTTGAAGGTCAGCCAGTATTTGACCTTGTCCTTGTAGCGCTCAAAAATCGCCTTGCAGTAGTTCATGTAGAACTCGATCAGTTCCCGGGAAGCCCAGCCGTTGTACTTTTCCACCAGAGCATAGGGCAGCTCATAGTGGCTGATGGTGACCAGCGGCTCGATGCCGTGCTTCTTGCAGCAGTCGAACACGCGGTCGTAGAACTCCAGCCCCTTCTCATTGGGTTCCGTTTCCCAGCCGTTGGGGAAGACGCGGGTCCAGTTGATGGAGGTGCGGAAGGTCTTGAAGCCCATCTCCGCAAACAGAGCAATGTCCTCTTCGTAGTGGTGGTAGAAGTCGATGGCTTCATGACTGGGGTACAGGCGGTCCGGGTGGATGTGGGTGGTCACCCACTTCGGGCTGGTGTGGGAGCCGTTGGTACACATATCCGGTACGCTGGGGCCTTTGCCGTCCACGTCCCAGGCACCCTCGAACTGGTTGGCTGCACATGCACCGCCCCACAGGAAATCATCGCGGAAAACACTCATAATCTCTTATTCTCCTTCTTATCGATCAATCGTTTCTTGTTCTTGAAAGGCTCATCACTGTAATTAAGAAAATCAGTCGAGGAACTCCTCGTTCAGGGTCACGCCAAAGTCGCGGGCGATGGCGCGCAGGTCATCATCGGTGATGGTCTGACGGATGAGGCCGCCGCTCATGCTCAGCACCTTGACATAGATCTCGGCACTCTTCTCGATGGTGTGAGCCAGACCAAAGGCGATGTCAAAATCCGGGCCGGAAACGAACAGGCCGTGCTGTGCCCAAATGGCTGCCTGATATTTCTTCATCAGTTCGCTGGTGGCCATGGCGATGTCTGCACCGCCGGGCACCATCCAGGGGCAGACGCCCACACCTTCCGGGAAGACCACCGGGCACTCGGTGGCGCTCTGCCACAAAGCACGGGAGAAGTCGCGGTCGGTCAGGGGCAGAATGTAGGTCAGAGCGATGACATTGGTGGCATGGCAATGGTAGATGACGCGGTTTGCGCCGTTCGTGGCCGCCTTGCGGACGCTGTGGTTCATGAAGTGGCTGGGGAACTCGGAAGTGGGCTTTGCGCCGCCTTCCAGGCCCCAGACGATGCGCCAGCTGTCGCCCTTGTCGTTGATCTCCACGATGCCGATGCTGTGGATGGGGTCCGGCTCCACATTGCGGAAGAACTTGCCGGAACCGGTGGTGATGAAATACTCCCCGGCCAGGTTGTCGGCCTGCACGCCCATGTTGACCCATTCACCGGGCTGTGCATTGAAGAAGGGACGGCACTCGGCCACTTCCTCTTCCTTCATACGGTAGGTCAGGTTGCCGCCGTTGCGCTCGTGCCAGCCCTGCAGCCAGCCGTCGTTGCACATGCGGATGTAGCCCTTGACGATTGCAATATCCAGAATGCCCATGATAAAATACCTCTCTTTTCTCTCAGCTTATCGGGTGATGACGTCCACCGGAATATTGAAGATCTTTGCCACCTTCAGGATGGTATCGATGTGGCGGCCGGTGGCAGCAGCCATGTGATGGGTGGGGCCTGCCTCGCTCCAGCGGTTGCAGAACTCCCGTGCCCCGCAGGTAAAGCGGGTGCGCATGTTGGTGTCACCAAAGGTGAAGATGGGGCCAGGCTCGTTGACGCCCTCGGCCACCACGAACTTAAAGTGACCGTCCTTGTCCTGCGTGATGCCCAGATAGGTCACGGGGCCAAGGTGCGGATAGAACTGGGTCAGATAGCCGCCGCCGGTCTTGCCGTGGAACACCGGCACGATCTTCATGGTGGGCTTCTTGGCCTGCGAGATGTCGGCGTCGCCGGAGCCGGAGTGGCCGATGATGCAGATATCCTCGTTGAAGTCGATGGAGTACATTTCGCTCAGCTGGCCGCAGCCGGAAATGGTCTTGAGGATGGACATAGCCATGGAGACCTTGATGTCGCCCTCGACCGCGCAGGCAACGCCCTGCTTAATCAGCATCGAGAAGGCGGGAATCAGCATGGAATCCAGCACGCCCGCCTTGCCCTGTGCAAAGCCGTCATAGTGGGAGGCCACGAAGGCAATCTTCTCGTCCTTGACCCACTTCTCAAAGGCAACCACGTACTTGGCCATATCCCAGACCTTTTCAATCGTGCCGCCGCCCTCAATGTCGAAGGTGTCCAGAATATCCTGCGCCTTGGCGCGGATGGCATCCTCATCGGTGATGTTGTCAGCGATGGCCCACATCTTCTCCCAGTCGAACTGCTTGGTGTACAGCCACATACGGTTGTAGAGGTTCGTCTCGTCGATGTAGAGATCCATCATGCCGGGATACGGGCGGCCAATCTGGGCCAGGTTCGTATCGCGGAAGCGGCGGCGCACCTGCGCGGCGCGGCACCAGTCCTCAATCTCGGCCTGTACGGTGGGGTCGCCGCCCTCGACCACGCCGGTGATGACTGCATGGCGCTTGCCTGCACGCTCGAGGTCAGCGACCATCTCGCCCACAGCGCCGCAGGCGTAGAGTTCGCCCAACCAGGTGGGGATGTCGGTGTTGGCGTAGTCGGGTGCCTTCTTCTTCTGGACGTTGACCAGCACAACGGGCACATCCAGATCGCGCACGGCGGGCAGCATATTATAAGAGGTAGCGTAGGTCAGCAGCTGCAGAATGACAAGGTCAACATCCGCGGCGCGGAACTTATCGCCCGCGGCCATGGACTGCTCCTTGGTGGTGACGATGCCGCCATCAATGATTTCCACGGTGTCCGGCAGGGTCTTTTTGAAGGCGGCATACTGGCCCTCAAACTCCGGCACCAGCGTGGGGAACTGCGGCAGATACGCGCCCAGCGCAATGGCAAACACGCCAACGCGGGCTTTGGTTTCGACTAACATAGAGATTTCCTCCTTCTGTTTATTGCGGTTGATATTCCGCGATTGTAAAGCTCTTTTTGATAGCGGCTCTCGCCTCGGCCAGGTCGGCAAAGTCGCCGTTATGGATGAACTGCACCATCAGGTTGCCAAGGGCCGTGCCCTCGGTCGGGCCGGCAAAGACCGTCAGGCCGGTGGCGTTGGCGGTCTGCTGGTTCAGGTAGCGGTCCTGACTGCCGCCGCCCACAATGTTCAGGCTCGTGTAAGTCTTGCCGGTCAGGCCCTGCAGGGTCTGCACGGCGCGGCGATAGTCCTGCGTCAGCGAATTGTAGACGCACTGCATGACCTCACCGGTGGTGGCGGGCACAGGCTGATTTGTGTCGGCGCAGGCGGCCTTGATCTCGTCAATCATCGAAGCCGGGGCGAGGAAGCGATTCTCGTCCGGGTCCACACAGCTGGCAAAATCCGCGGCGCCCTTGGCGGCGGCAATCAGCTCGGGGAAGCTCGGGCGCGTGCCGGTCTGCTCGCCCAGCTCGCGGCGGATGGACTGAATCATCCACAGGCCCATGATGTTTTTCAGATAGCGGTAGCGGTAGTCATAGCCGCCCTCGTTCGTGAAGTTGGCGGCACAGCTCTCGGCGCTGGTGATGGCCTTCTGGTTCTCGACGCCCAGCAGACTCCATGTACCGCTGGACAGGTACGCGGCGTAGTCATCGCGGGCAGGCACAGCCAGAAAGGCCGAGCCGGTATCATGGGTGGCGGGCAGGATAACCTCAGCGTCAAAGCCGACTTCCGCCTGCACAGCCGGGGTCAGGTGCCCCAGCACCGTGCCCGGCATACGGATGGGCTGGAAGATGCCGCGGGGCAGGCCCAGCTTGGCAATCAGTTCCTCGTCCCAGTCCTTGCTGTCTGCCCCCACCAGCGCCGTGGTGCTGGCGTTGGTGTACTCATTCGCGGCCACACCGCAGAGCAGATAGTTCAAGTAATCGGGCACCATCAGGAAGATTTTTGCCGCGTCCAGCTGCTCCGGGTGCTCCTTTTTCAGCGCCATGAGCTGGTAAACGGTGTTGAACGGCTGGTACTGGATGCCGGTGCGGGCATAATGCTCGGCAAAGGTCAGGCCGTAGTCCTTTTCCAGTGCCTCGCGGATGCCCTCGGTGCGCTCATCGCGGTAGGCCACGGCATCGCCGAGGCGTTTGCCCTGCTCATCCAGCAGGACGAAATCCACCGCCCAGGTGTCAATGCCGATGGTAGAGGGGGCAAAGCCTGCGTCATGAGCGGCCTTCAGGCCGTTGACGACCTCCTTGGCCAGCGTGTCAATGTCCCAGCAGAGGTGGCCGTTCTTGCGGCTGACGCCGTTTTCAAAGCGGTAGACCTCCTGCAGGGTGATTTTGCCGTCTTGTACCGTGCCGACAATGTGCCGCCCGCTGGACGCACCAATGTCAACTGCCAGTGTACAGGTCTGCATAGTGTAACTCCTTCTTTGCAAAATGCCAGTGTTCTGTATATGCGTTTGTCTGCATTATACGCCCCGCACCGTCGGCGTTCCATCCTTAAAAGAATTTGATTCTTTGTGAAAATTCTACAGGATAGGCGTGGAGCAAAGGAGCTATACAGCCACAAAAGCCTGCCCTTCCGGGGAAGGTGGCCCCGCAGGGCCGGAAGGGGTGCTTTCCGGCAAATACTGTTTATGGGAAACCACCGGGCCTGGCGTGCCCGCCCCTACCGTATCCCCCGCCGTAAAATATCCGGTTGACATATTTTATCTGCCTACGTATAATAGACCGTGCGTAAAAAGGAGATGTTTGCCATGCCCCGCGCTCACAAGAGCCGCTTGCTTGATATGACCCACGGTAACCCATTCCGCCTGGTGCTGCAATTTTCGTTGCCGCTGTTCTGCTCCAACCTGCTGCAGCAGGTCTATAACCTGACCGACACCGCGCTGGCCGGGCACCTGCTGGGTGCGGATGCATTGGCCGAAATCGGTGCCACCGCCGCGCTGTACGGCCTGATTATGAACTTTGCCTTCGGTATGAACAACGGTCTGGCGCTGAGCATCAGCCGCCACTTCGGCGCGGGTGATGAGCGCGGGATGCGCCGCGCTGTCGGCTGGATGATCACCCTCTCCGTGGCGGTGTCCCTTGTGCTGACCTCCGCTTCCCTGCTGGGCCGCAATGCCCTGCTGACCGCTCTGCAGGTCCCCGCCGAGGTGTGGGACGGTGCCTCCGCCTACCTGACCCTGATTCTGTTGGGCATTCCCCTGACGATGCTTTATAATATGGAAGCCGCCCTGCTGCGCGCTGTGGGCAACAGCGTCACGCCTCTGCTGTTTTTGCTGTTCAGCAGCGTGCTCAACATCGGGCTGGATGTCGCTTTTATGGGGCCGCTTGGCATGGGCGTGCGCGGCGCAGCGGCCGCCACCGTGCTGGCGCAGGGCATCAGTGCGGTGCTGGGCATTGTCTACCTTGTGCGCTGCTACCCGGAGCTGCATTTCAGCGCCGGACAACTCAAAACCGCCACACCCCACTCCGTGGGCAATATGCTGTGGGCCGGGCTCAGCATGGGGCTGATGAGCGCCATCTACAATCTGGGCAGTGTGGCCCTGCAAAGCAGCATCAACGCACTGGGCAGCGTCTACATCACCGCCCAGACCGCCGCCCGCCGCATGGCAGAGCTGTACTTTATCCCCGGCGGCGCGCTGGGCATCAGCGTGGCAACCTTCAGCAGCCAGAACCTTGGCGCAGGCAAGCGCAGCCGCATACTGCAGAGCGTCAAGGCCGCCTTCGCGATTTATCTGGTATGGTGGCTCTTTGCGGTGGTGTATACAGTTTTTCTCGGCCGCACGACAATTTGTGCCATCACCGGCAGCGCGGACGAGGTCATTGTCTCCAACGCCATGCTCTACCTGAAAATCAGCTTGCCGTTCATCCCTCCGATGGGCGTGCTGGTCATTCTGCGCAATATGCTGCAGGGCATCCAGCACACGGTGGAGCCGCTGCTGGCCAGTGCGCTGGAGCTTATCGGCAAGGTGATTTTTGCCGTCTGGCTTGTGCCGGTCTACGGCTACCGCGCAGTCTGCTTCTGCGAGCCGACCACGTGGGTCATCTGCTTTTTCTTCATCCTCATCGCCGTCTGGCACTGCCGTGCCGATTTGGCCGACCGCACCGCCGCATAACCCTGTACATTTCGTTCACTTTTGTTAATTTTACAGACTTTCCCCGGATTTTTTAGCCCGCACACCTTGGCAAGCCGGATTTTTTCTGGTATAATAATATAGTTGTTTTGCGGGCCAGTAGCTCAGTTGGTCAGAGCTGGCGGCTCATAAACATTGGATGTTAGGATTTCTCACTTTACAAAAAGACGATAAACCGTAAGAATTTCGGCTTTCGTTACTGTTTTTTCTGCTTTCATCTACAACCCATCTACGGGCGGTTCGCAACTGCTTGTTTGGGTTGTTTCATAAGGGCCATTAGTTCAGCGGTTAGAACTCTCGGCTCATAACCGGCTGACCCAACCGCATCCACTTTCAAATATGATGAAGTGCCGCAGTTTTTACTGGACTGCATCGCCAAGATTTTCGTTTTGGCGATAAGTTGGCGATTTAGCCATCAACAGCACTTCTTCATCATAAGGGCCGTTAGCTTAACGGTTAAAGCCACCGGCTCATAACCGGTTCAGTGGGGGTTCGAATCCCTCACGGCCCATAAAAAGAACGCAGCTATGTTATTTTTTAAGATAATACGGCTGCGATTCTTTATTTTTCGTACAATTCACGGCTCAACTGATTGCGTATCGACTCCCGGCGTTTTTTGTATTGCTGGGTGTAGATCATTAAAGTCGTGCTCGGCTGGGCGTGACCTGCTTCAGCGGCAACCGTTGCAACACCGATGTCAGGATTCGACATGAGCAGGCTGACAAAGGTATGGCGAAACATGTGTGGGTGAATATCCTTGAGACCGGCTTTCTTTGCTACACGCTTTACCAGCGCATTGTAACCATCCGGGTTGCGAGGCCAACCGAAATCGTCAATGATGACAAATTCTTCTCCGGCCAGTCGCATCAGTGATTCACGCTTGCTCTCTTTGTTTTTTACCATGTCTCGCTGCCAACTGGCCCCCATCAACCTCTTTTTTGTGTACCACCACTCTTTGTATTGCTGCATAAATTCCATGTACTCTGGGGCTACATCAATATAACGGTCGTTGCTTTCTTTTGTGGCTGTGTGTTGATAGCCGAAGTCCCTAAAAACTAAAAGGCTTTTGTTGACATGAACGGTACATTCTTTGAAATCGAAATCACTCCATGTCAGGCCGGCCAATTCAGCACGACGCACACCCGTATTCAGCAGGGATAATACAATGGCTTGCTCCGGCATAGAGCACTTATCAATTTCTGACATGAGTTTGCATACTTCATCCTCATGTATGCAGTCTACAAATCTGGGGCGTGCTCCTTTCGCCGGCATCTTGAATTCGGCTTGCACCGAGTGATAGCGCTCATTTGCAAAGTGCAGCACTTGATTGGCGAAGAGCACATATTCCCGAATTGTCTTTTTAGACAGGGGTCTCTCGTCGCGCTCAAAACGGAACGCATCGCGTACAGAAACACCGAGGATATTTGAAACCACTTCTGCCGTTTTTCGCGTGACTGCCGCGCCGCTGAAGCACTTCATGGCGGTATAAGCAGAAATGTCATAGCCAACTACCATTTTAGTAAAGGATTTGTTTTTCATTGTGGCATACTCCGGCAGGATAAAAGCATATTCACTGCGCAAACAGCCTTTTTCTTTAATTTCCTCAATAACTCTTGCGCAGTCCTCTCTTGTGATTTCGGACACGGACTTTTTGGCAAACCATGGCGCTACGCTTACGATTTTCTTCAGATAGCCAACTTTGTTGAGCGTTGTATTTGCCTTGTTTTTATCTGAGTCATAGTTGCCGCGCAGCAGCGCTGCAGGCTCCAGCTTGGCTTTTGCCGAAGCAATGTATTCCTCGGCTACTTCTTGGAATGGCTTATTGGCACCGCTGAGGCTGCGCTCGGCTTCTTCCTGTGCTTTTGCTTCAAATTCAAATGCTGCTGCCGTGGCTGCCGCTACGCGCTGCTTTGCGGTTTTCAGCGTCTTGGGGTCAAACTCAAAGCGGGAAAATTTGCGTATGGTCTGACCATTGAGTGTGATACTTGCTGTGATTTTGTAGTAGGCAGGTTTATTCTTTGGGGTACGCAGTTCGATAGATGCCATTTTCTATTCCTCCTTGGCTGATTTTTCTGACAAGCCAAACTATACAGCGTTTGCCATAAAAGCGGTAGGCTGTCGTCAGAACGCACGACACCCTTGACATTGCGGCCCTTTTGTGCTCTTACCCAGCGGCATTTCTGCCCGAATTGTTGTAGTAATCAACTAGTTTCCCCAAGTTGATGTACCACTTGATGCCGGACTGAAATGCCACGCCGGGAACCTCTTTGCAAAGCCGCCGCAGGTAATACGGCGGCAGCCCCAACATTCGGCTGGCTTGCTTAATGCTGACGATTTGCGGCAGCACAATGTGCTCCACTTCTGCGGCTACAATTTCCGTAGCCATAACAGAATTCATTTCCATAGATTTTCCTCCTTCATGTGTATCATATTTGATTCCACAAGCATAGCGGCCACTTGTGGAAAACAAGTGACCGCCATAATCTGAAATTAAATTGTATATCCTATTCGACACTACTTCCCGGATATAGGGCAGACCATTGACCCGGCTGCTGGAGCAGCGCCCGCGTCCTGTACCACATTGTTGGCAGTACCGCCGATTCCTTGAGGGTATCGCAACGGTGCGTATCATAATGATCGACCCTTTCATCGCATAGGCGGTGTTCCACGCCGCCCCTCTGAGCGCCTGTGAGCGCGTTTATAGCGACAGGAATATCCTATCATAGCTAAACCGCTGCACACGCCTTAGAGTCTGCTTGCCGTCGCTCCGTGGGTTGCGGCAAGATCGAATTTATGTAGCCAATGGTCTGGTTATTCTGCTTTCAAGGTTCTCTCAAGGGGAGAGGGCCTTTCAACACCCTCTATAACTTATATACTCTGCAAAAATAAAAACCTTGAGGGAAAAATTAAAATTATTTTTCGCGCTGCTCACATACGAAATTTGGAAACCGCAATCAGAAATTCAATGACCTGTGTTTGAAACAGATCTTCGTCAAAGCGGCCATTTACAAAGCTGTAACTGCGCAGCAATGTGTAGTAGCGCTCATACAGCTTTTGGATAGCGGTGTGGTTGGCTTTTTTGGCCTGTGCCAGCAGTTCTCTATATGCTCCCATCAGTGTTCCCCCATTGCATTGCGGATTTTATTGATTGCATTGTGTTTGTGCGTACTCACGGTGTCAGGCTTGATTTTCAGCTTCGTCGCCGTATCGGCAATCGAAAGCCGGTCAATGTACAAGCAAATCATAACCTCACATTCTTTCGGGGAGAGCTTGTGCAAATAGGGCTTGATAGCCTCCCACATCAGTTTGGCTTCTACTGCAGATTCCAAGGATTCCTCCCGGATGGAATCTACGTGTTCAATGGTTTCGGCAGCATATTCATAGGAACATTCCACCTTTTGAATCTTCTTCAGATGGCGGATATAGGTCAACCTGCGGTTCTTCAGCACCGTGGCCAAATACGCGGTAAACTGCGCGGCCAGTGCGGCATCCTCACCATAAATCCAATATTTATTGGCATCCTTTTTTCTGGACATATTTACCTCCAAAATTTTGAGTTTCATTGAATAGAAGCTCAAAAAGGAGGTGCACGAGCGCAATAAAAATATCGTTTCAACGTGCATATTCAAAAAGACAAGCACGAAAAAGGCCCGACAACCAATTTGGCTGTCGGGCCTGAAACGTAATGTAACTATACTTACATCGTATTTCGGTGCGTAGGGGTGGCCCAGTGCAAGGGGCTATGCTTTCTACACTATTGTTGTAAAATGTACAGCTTGCGCTGTGCTTTTTCACCAAGGCATCCAGAATCCCGGTGTTCAACTTATTGACCTCGACGTAGAGTAAAAAACGCCCGCGCTTTTCAGGCGCGGGCGTTATAAAAAGGAGAAAACGCGATTTTGCATTACGCAAAACGCAGAAAAAAGAGCATCAAATATCTATCAGCAATATTTCTCAATGATTTTCTGCATAACATCCCAGCTTTTCTCCATGTCGGCGGTCAGTTTGAACTGGGTTCGGGCGCGGTTGAGGTTTTGAGTCTCGTAGTTGATGTGAAAGTAGTGGTCGCCCTCCAGATAATCGGCGAGGAAGCGCATACCACATTCCATCGTCATCAGTTTGGCACCCCACGGCAGGGTCTGCTTTTCCAGCGGGGTGAACGTTTCCCCTGCTGCCTGCAAGAAGCCCTTGGTGTAAA